>ENA-UPTA01003365-UPTA01003365.1-activated-sludge-metagenome-genome-assembly--contig:-NODE-3365-length-15769-cov-7.143566_pt1 | contig 15769 bp, 15 predicted proteins | sample MGYA00238184_ERZ773361 | MGnify/ENA primary metagenome ERZ773361 (study PRJEB29100, sample SAMN05720205) | activated sludge metagenome | isolation source: anaerobic digester from wastewater...
AGACTAAGAATAATTCGGGGCAACCTCAGGTTTTATTTACGAGTGAGAGTGGCTTTTACGCCTATCTGCCAACTAACTACAAGGAATATTTTCTGGAACAGGAAGATGTAAAACCTTACATTACAAACGGGAAAATTGACATCCTCCGTTTTTTTAACGACAAGCAGATTGACGTCATTTATATGAATGAGAAAATGCAACACCTTTTTGAAATCACCTTAGGTGAAGACGGACAGACATTGCTGAACAAACCGGAAAAAATGGGATTTAAAAAACAGATTATAAATCCTAACTTGCAGGCGTACTTACTCTACAGGATTCATGAATAGGAACGAAAAGGTATTACAAGGTCGACACTATTTTCCCAATCTCATAGGATTGCGATTCTGGATGGCACTCACGGTCATATACAGACATATCGAAGAAGTTAAATTCATGAGGCATATTCAACATGACGATAAAAGCATCGCCATGTTTCATTCCGTCGGATTTTATCCTATGCTGATGTTCTTTGCGTTGAGCGGATTCCTGATAACCTATCAGCTGGAAGTCGAAAAAGTAAAGAGTTCCACTATAAATGTTTTACACTTTTACAAAAACAGGGCATTAAGAATATTGCCATTATTCTACTTGTCTATTTTCATATATTGGGTGGTATTGCCCTATTCGCCTATTGCCGATTACTACAATTCGGTTTTCTTCAAGCCGTGGTTCTCCAATATTGAGCCACTATACGACATTCCGAAATGGATTTTTCTGATATTATCTATGGTGCTGCTTCCGCATCTTGCGTATATGATTTCTCTGATGAATGACCGCTCCTGGATGTATGGTGTGCAACACTGGTCGGTGGGCGTGGAAGAAATATTTTATATCTTCTGGCCATTGCTGTGGCGAAAAATGACCAACTTCAAACACTTTATCATCAAGTGTTTTGCTGCCTATTATATTGTTCTTTTCGGCAGTGCCTTATTGCATTTCGGATTAAAGAAATTATTCCATATTGAATGGTTATCCCATGCGACGATTGTATGGGTGTATTTTGTTATTTTCTCCAATGCTTTCTGTTTCTTTATTGGCGCAATAGCGATATACATTTATCTCTACCGGATGGACATTATGGAAAAGTATATCACCGGCAGACTGGCATTCATCTCATTTGTACTCATCATTATCGGTATGCTGAGCAGCTTTGAATTTCCGATTATCATTAAAGAACTGATGTGCACATGGTATATGATTTGCATATTGTATCTGCTGAAAACCGGTAAGAGTTATGCCATCTTCGAACATCCGTTTATTGTATATCTCGGTAAAATCACCTACGCGGTATATCTGGTTCATTTTGCCGCCATTCTTGTGGTAATGTATATATTGGAACACTTCCATATTCACGAAAAGAGCTTATGGCTATTCAATGTTCTGCAATACGGTGGAACATTATTGCTCACCTTCTCTGTGAGTGCATTCCTCTACGAGTTTTATGAGAAGAAATTCCTCGCGATGCGATAATCTTATTCCAGATATTTTCCTACGATCGGCAGGCGGCGGCCGCTGCCAAATGCCTTCGGTGATACGCGCAGAATAGGCGGTGTCTGATGTCGTTTGAATTCATTCCTGTTCACCATACGCAGAATGCGCGTCACCAGTGGCGCCTCAAATCCCATTTGCTCCAGTTCATCGGGGCCTGCATGTTTTTCAATATACTGATACAGCACTTTATCCAGAATAGCATAATCCGGCAGAGAGTCTGAATCCTTCTGATCCGGGCGCAGTTCCGCGCTCGGCGCTTTGGTCAGTATATTTTCAGGGATAATTTCTCCGTTGCGGTTGATATAGCGACATACTTCATAAATCTGTGTTTTGTAGACATCCGCCAATACCGCGAGTCCGCCGCACATATCGCCGTACAAAGTGCCGTAGCCCACGGCGGCTTCACTTTTATTGGTGGTGTTGAGCAGGATATAACCGAACTTATTGCTGAATGCCATCACCAGATTGCCGCGAATACGAGCCTGCAGATTTTCCTCCGTCACATCAAATAGCTTGCCCTCAAAGTGCGGTTGCAGGATGTGGTCGTACACCTCAAAAATATCTTTAATGGGAATTATCTTATGCGGAGAGCCGAGATTTTGCAGCATCTTCAGGCTGTCATCCACAGAATGCGCGGTAGAAAACTGGGAAGGCATCAGCACACTCAGCACGTTGTCTTTGCCCAATGCCTGCACGGCCAGCGCGAGTACGAGCGCGGAGTCGACGCCACCGGAAAGGCCGAGCACCGCCTTTTTAAATCCAAGTTTCTGGAAATAATCGCGGATGCCGCATACCAGTGCATCATGTATCAAACGAACCGGTTCCTTGTCCTGAATGGCAGCAGGCTGACAACAGGTAATCGCTGACTCGCGGTCGGTATAATTATAGAAGCGGACAGCCTCTTCGAAATACGGAAATTCATCCACCACATTTCCCATTGCATCCGACACCATACTGCCACCATCGAAAATGAGCTCTGTCTGCGCACCGACGCCATTGCAATAGAATACGGGCAAATGGAAAGTTGTCGCATTTCTTTGCACCACTTCCATTCGCTTTTTTGCCTGTCCGTAATGAAAAGGCGAAGCGGACAGATTCAGTAAAATATCGGGCTGCAGCTTCGCCAGTTCAGCCACCGGATTAATCCGGTACAACGGATTCTCTTCGCCGGTATCCCAGATATCTTCACAGATGGTGATGGCAATTTTCTTGCCTTTATAAGTTATCAGGTTAAACTCTTTGTTGGGTTCGAAATAGCGATACTCATCGAACACATCGTATGTCGGCAGTAATGCTTTGTGGGCGGTGAACACCACTTTCCCGTCCGCGATAAAATAAGCCGAATTGTATAAATCCTTGCCGTCCTTCGTGGGATTGGGCGAAGGAGCACCCACTACTACCGCGATCTTGCTGCCGGCAACACCCGCGAGTTCCTGAACCGCGTGTTCGCATTGCCGGATGAAGTGTTTAAACTCCAGGAAATCCCGGGGCGGATAGCCGCAGACCGACAGTTCGCTGAACAGCATCAAATCCGCATTTTCCTCGATGCCTTTTTCAATGGCTGCTTTCATTTTGGCCACATTGCCTTTGAAATCGCCAATCATATAATTCAATTGCGCCAGTCCTATTTTCATATCTCTGATTTATTCCAACAACACCTGCATCCTCAAGGATGCATATGAATGATAAAAGTAGCAAGTATTCGGAAATAACTATTAAGATTCCTTAAAAATTCGCTGCGGCGGTAAATTCTTGTATTTTTGTATCTCATTCCAATACATGAAACAATCTGTAACAGCACTCGTTATTTTCCTGTTGGCATTAGGCTGGACTTCCTGCACCTGCAACCGCAAGGAAAAGGTGGCAAAGAAAGAAATTGAAGTAAAAAAGACGGATATAAAGGTAGACATCCGTCGTTTTGAAAAAGACTTGTTTGCCTGCCATCCGGCACAACTGGAAGCTGACCTGGCGGCACTACAAACGGAGTATCCCTTGTTTTATGAAGTCTTCTTCCGCGATGTGCTGAATATTCAGGCGGCAGGCGACAAGCAGGCGCAGCTGGCCGTCATCAGTGACTTCATCAGCAAGAAGGCGATGCGCGGACTGTACGATACCGTACAGCAGCGTTTCCCGAATATGGACTTTCTGCAGAAGGATTTGCAGGTAGCGTTTGCGAACTACAAAAGCTATTTCCCCGAAAAACCGGCACCTGCTGTGGTTACCTGTATTTCAGAATTTTCCTATTCAGTCTTCACCGTCAGTGATTCTATCGTGGGCATTTCCCTCGATAAATACCTGGGCAAAGACTACATCTATTATCCGTCTGTATTCCCGGAATATACTTTCATGCTGCCGACCTTCGATGCCCGGTATATGGCCATTGATGTGGCGAATGTTTTGCTGGCCAATCTGGTGGAAGCTCCGGATAATAAATCAACGCTGTTGGACAAAATGGTGGCGGAAGGCAAGATATTGTACGCGATGCAAAGTTTATTGCCGGACAAAAAGGAACAGGATATTATCAAATACAACGACAAACAATGGAAATGGTGCCGCGACAATGAAACCCAGATATGGTCTTTTTTCCTGGAGCAGAAGCTATTGTACGACACCCGCTTTGAGCAGTTTAAATATGTGAAAGACGGACCGAGCACTTATGGCATGCCGGGTGATAGTCCGGGCAAAGTGGGCGCATGGCTGGGCTGGCAGATCGTCAATGCCTACATGCAGAAAAATCCGGACACGACGCTGAAAGCGTTATTCGCTATTAAAGATGGACAGAAAATCCTCACCGGCTCGCAGTACAAACCGAAAGGGAAATAAAAATCGGCATTATTATTTATTCAACACCTGATTTTTATCATGTGCAGTGGCTTTTATTTTATTTATCTTTAAATGTAAATTATAAAGCATGAATATAAGCATCCAACCTGACCGATTATTAGCTGATATCCAGAAAGATTTTCAAGCCTTATTTCCTTTTCTTAAAGTGGAGTTTTACAAAGACACTCACCTGTCCGGAGAAGGAACTACCGGCAAGGAACGTCTTGACCCGCATGTTGCAGTAGGAGAACTGAGTGCGCACACGCTTTCTTTTTCGTGGCATGTTTCTCCCGAATCAACGGTGAGCGAACTTGAATCTTCCTTTCAGGAAAAAACCGGCATCGGATTGCAGATATTCCGAAAATCGGGAAACAATTGGCTGCAAACCACTACGACCGACTATAAAACACTGGCCGAGCAGAATGCCCGCGGGGAAGAAATGTCACACAAAACGAATCTTACAGAAGAACCGGAAGACTACCACGAACAAGAGTAATCAAACGCACACCACCAGTCCGTCGTACGCGAGTGAGACGCCTGCAGGCAATTCGTGCTGCACTGATTCATATACACCCATATGATGAGAAATATGCGTCAGATAAGCCTGCTTAGGCCGCAGATTCTCGATAATCTCCAGTGCCTGATTGAGATTGAAATGCGAGTAATGCGGTTCGCGTCGCAGGGCGTTTAACACCAGCACTTCCGCGCCGCGGCATTTATCCAGTTCTGCCGGCGCGATATAGTTAGCATCCGTGATATACACCACGTCATCCACCCGAAATCCGAGCACCGGCAACTCCTTGTGCATGGCACGTATGGGAATAAAGCGGATATCTCCTACCGTAAAAGGTTGTTCATCTATCGCAATCAGCTTTATCTGTGGCACACCCGGATATTCCTGCGGTTGAAATGCGTAGGAAAATTCTTTTTTGAGGATATCCTGCACCCGATTTTCTGCATATACAGAAATGGTTTTATCCAATAAATAATTGAAAGGCCGGATATCATCCAATCCCGCCACATGATCCTTGTGGCCGTGTGTAAATACCACGGCATCCAAATCCCGGATTTTTTCGCGCAGCATCTGCGCCCTGAAATCGGGTCCCGTGTCTATCACCACGGAAGTTGTATCAGACTGAATAAACAGCGAGGTTCTGGTGCGGTTGTCGCGGGCATCGGCAGAGAGGCATACCTCGCACTGACAAGTAATGACAGGTACACCCTGTGAAGTGCCGGTACCGAGGAAAGTAAATCGTTTCATGCAGGAAAATATAACTTAACGTAGCAGAATGCGCAAATCATTATTCCAATTCCAGTTTCTGCTGGCTCACTTTATTGAAAATCTCCAGTTGTTTTTCATCCAGGCCGTCCGTAGAAAGCTCTACCTGATGCATAATCTCAATCAGCGCGTTGATACGCGATTCCGTGTCATAGAATTTATTGATAACCGCCACGCGCTTATCCTGTAAAATACAATAACCCGACTGAAAGGATCCTTTTTCATAACGGACAATATATCTATTCTCCTTCATGATGGACTCCAACAATGATAAAGTCGTCGCATTATACCTAAAAGCCATGCCGTAAAATTAGCCAATATACCACAGAACGCCGCAAGTATTTTTTGCACAGGAAAAAATATTTCAACATAAACTGATTCTACCGGTTTTATGGAGTAATCATCGGCAAAAAGCGATATATTAGCTGAACGATTTACGGCATATGCTTTCCAAGAAAACAAAATACGCGATTAATGCGCTGGTGTATCTGGCCAAAAAGCCTTACAAAGAGCCTGTTCTCATCAGTGAAATTGCGGAAAAAGAACACATTCCAAAGAAGTTTCTGGAAACTATCCTGCTGGACCTGCGCAATGCGGGCATCCTGAATTCGAAAAAAGGAAAAGGCGGTGGCTACTACCTGATTAAGCAGCCTTCCGAAGTGAACCTTGCGGAAATCATCCGCTATTTCGACGGCGCCATCGGACTGCTGCCGTGTGTGACGCACAAATACTACGAAAAGTGCGAAGAATGCGAAGATGAAGTAACCTGCGGCATCCGCCACGCTTTCTTGGCTATCCGCAATGAAACCGTAGAAATGCTGAAAAAAGACACGTTGGAATCCATCATTAAAACAGAACAGAAACTGAAGAAAAATGCTGCAAAATGACACTTTGCAATTCCTCCGCGAACTAAAGGAAAACAATAACAAACCTTGGTTTGAAGCGAATAAAACAAGGTATCAGCAAGCTCAGACCGACATCCTGCAGTTGGTAGAAATGTGGATAGAGGACATGAGCCGGTACGATGAAGATTTATCGCTGCTCGATCCGAAGAAATGTGTTTTCCGCATCTACAGAGACGCCCGTTTTTCTGCCGACAAATCGCCCTACAAATCCAATCTCGGTGCCTACCTCAACAAGGGCGGCAAGGCCACCAATACAGCAGGATATTATATGCATATCGAACCCGGCAACTGCTTTTTCGGTGCCGGCAACTACATGCCCATGCCGGATGAACTTGCCAAAATCAGACAGGAAATCGACTATAATTTCGAGGATTTCAGAAAGATGGTCAGTGCTAAAAAATTCCACGACACCTTTGGTGCATTGAGTACGGAAAATAAACTCAAGCGCGCCCCCAAAGGTTACGAAGAGGACAACCCCGCCATCGAATACCTGAAACTCAAAGGATTTACCGTGTTCAAAAAAATGGACGACAGTGAGCTGCTGCAAAAAGATTTCCCTAAAAAACTGACACAGTTAAGCCTGCAGGCAAAGCCATTTGTAGACTTCCTGAATAATTCGCTGGCGTAATCTCAAGTTTAAATATTTACTAAACTTTCGGGAAGACCTCTCCTTTCCGTCTAAATTCAATAACTTCGATTATCATGACAAAAGAAGTTTCTTACCCCAAAGACAAAATCAGAATCCTGTTGCTGGAAGGACTGCACCAATCGGCCACCAACGAGTTTAACAAAAAGGGATTCACCAATATTGACAGCTACAAAGAAGCAATGACCGAAGAGGAATTGCTGAACTGCATCGAACACTACCATGTCATTGGCATCCGCTCCAAAACCAATCTGACGGCGGCAGTATTGGAAAAAGCCAAAAAACTGTTGTGCGTAGGTTGTTTCTGTATCGGCACCAATCAGGTGGACCTGAGAAAGGCAACAGAACTGGGCATTCCGGTGTTCAATTCTCCTTATTCCAACACACGTTCGGTAGCAGAATTAATCATTGCCAACTCCATTATGTTGCTGCGCAATGTGCCTAAACTGAGCAAATTCGCACACGAAGGCAACTGGCAGAAAACCGCGAAAGGCAGTTTCGAATTACGCGGAAAAACCATCGGTATCATCGGCTATGGCCATATCGGCACACAGGTTTCTGTAATGGCGGAATCCATGGGCTTAAAGGTAATCTACTACGACGTGGAGCCAAAGTTGCCATTGGGCAACGCTTCTTCCGTAGAAACACTGGAAGCATTGCTGCGTCAGGCAGACATCGTGACATTACACGTTCCGGCTACTCCGGACACTAAAAATATGATTGGCGAAAAGGAATTTGCCATGATGAAAGACGGTGTGATTTTCCAGAATCTGGCACGTGGCACCGTCGTCGATATCGACGCGCTGCGCAAAGCCTATGAAAGCGGCAAAGTAGCAGGCGCCGCGATAGACGTATTCCCGGTAGAACCCAAACAAAACGGCCCGGGCTTCGAGTCGCCGCTGATTGGTCTGGATAATGTGATTCTGACACCGCATGTAGGCGGATCCACACAGGAAGCTCAGGAAAATATCGGAACGGAAGTAGGGCAAAAACTCACCGCATTCATCGACACCGGCTCTACGCTTGGTTCTAAAACGGTGCCGGAATTAAGTCTGCCGTCCCAGAAAAACACCCGCCGCATTTTACATATCCACTCCAATGTACCGGGCGTGCTGAGCGAAATCAACTCCGCTTTGTCAAAACATGAAGTGAACATCACTGCGCAATACCTCAAAACCAACGAAACCATAGGTTATGTGGTGCTGGATGTAGATGCAAATGCGGATCCGGAATTAATGGAAGATCTGAAAAAAGTGAAAAATACCATCAAAGCGAGAATTCTGTACTAACAGATTTCGCATATAAACAGAGCGAGGCTGCCATTGGCAGCCTCGCTCTGTTTATTGTTCTAACGGAATTTAATCTACATGATATACCATCACAGGCACTTTGGAGTACAATGCCATCATCTTGGTATTGCTCTTATTGAAAATGCGCTCCAGCAAAGTCTTTTTATGTGTTGACATCACCACCAGATCAATATTATGATGGTCAAGATATTTATCAATACCCTCTTTTACAGAGTCGGCATCAACGATGGTTAACTTCACCCTGTCGTGTCCGAAAACACGGCCCAGTTGCAGCAATACGTGCTCATTCACCGGTTCATAATGATGTTGTGTATTGACATTGAGGATACTCACATTATGCGCGCCAATCTGCGAAGCAAATCCGAATACTTTCGTCAGTACAGGCGTCGCATCTTCCGTCAGCCTGTCGGCATAAACCATCTGATAAATGCCATCGAATGAACAATCTGCCGGCACGAGAATAATGGGTGTCTTGGTATTGGACATAACATGTTCCGCGTTACTACCGATGATTTTATTCACCAGACTGCCTGCGCCGGTGGTACCCATCACAATCAAATCTACCGCTGCCTCTTCGGCCAACTCAATAATACTGTCTGTAGCCATTCCCATGCGAATAGTGGATTCCGCAGAAAATCCTTCCGCTTCCAGTTCTCCCACCAGTGCGCTCATTCCTTCGAGCGCGGCCTTTCTCATTTCTTCCATAATCTGCTCCGGCATACTGATATCCGGATAAGCGTAATCAGCAGCACGCACCGCATAAAAGTTGGCGAGATGTATGGTCGCTTTTGTCTTGCGGGCAATCTCTTTAGCCACTTCCACTGCCTTGCGGGCGGTATCGGAAAAGTCTGTAGGAACAAGTATTGTCTTCATGCTGTTTGTTTCCCTAAAGTTACATATTTATCCCGAGAGCCGGAATGACCAATATCATGTCAACTAAAAAAACAACGGGGTCATAAAACAATTCCTTAATCTTGTCGAAATATCAAATCCTGCTGATTTCGTTATCTTTGAAGCCTACAATAAAACATAAAATGATTAATTTAATCTTGTTTGGCCCTCCGGGAAGCGGAAAAGGAACACAGGCCGTAAAACTGGCTGAAGAATTCAACCTCCTCCACATTTCTACCGGCGATTTATTCCGTTCTGAGCTGAAAAATGAAACACCACTTGGTCTGGAAGCTAAGAAATACATGGACAAAGGGGAACTCGTTCCGGACGAAGTAACCATCGGAATGTTATCCAACAAACTGGATGAATTTGCCGGAAAAGTGGACGGTTTCATCTTCGACGGTTTCCCGCGCACACAGCCGCAGGCAGAAGCGTTGGACAAACTCCTCGACCTCAAGAATACCGGCATCACGGTGGTACTGGCATTGGAAGTACCGGAAGATGAGATTGTAAGCCGCATCAAAGAACGTGGAAAATCATCGGGCAGAGCAGATGATCTGGACGATAGTATCATCCGTAACCGCTTCAAAGTGTATCTGAAAGAAACGGCGCAAGTGGCCGACCACTATAAAAAATCAGACAAGTTTGTCGCTCTTGATGGCGTTGGCAGCATCGAAGCCATCGCGGAAGCACTGAAAAACGCGGTAAACGAGTATAAATAAACCAGGTATTTCCTGACAAAGCATTAGTGAAACCCGCTTTTACTAATGCTTTTTTATTTTTTGTATCTTTGTAATTCATCCAAGCCTCTTGTTGGCAACAATGTATCTCTTATGGAAGGCAGTAACTTTATAGACTACGTCAAAATTTTTGTCCGTTCCGGCAACGGCGGCTCAGGTTCTGTGCATTTCCGCAGAGAGAAATATGTGCCAAAAGGCGGCCCTGACGGCGGCGACGGTGGTCGCGGTGCACACATCATTCTGCGCGGCAACAAGCAGCTGTGGACATTGCTCCACCTGAAATACCGCAAACACATCCACGCCGACAATGGCAAAGGCGGAGAAGGCGGCATGCGCTCCGGAAAAGCCGGAGAAGACATCATACTGGAAGTGCCACTGGGAACTATCGCCAAAGATGCAGAAACCGGAGAAAAGGAATTTGAAATTCTGGAAGACGGACAAGAGGTTATCTGGCTGCCGGGCGGACGCGGTGGACTCGGCAACAGCAATTTCAAGACTTCCGTGAACCAGACACCGCGCTATGCGCAACCCGGAGAAGAAGGGCAGGAAGGATGGAAAATCCTGGAACTGAAAGTGCTCGCTGACGTGGGACTGGTAGGGTTTCCGAATGCCGGAAAATCTACACTGCTTTCAGTGCTGAGTGCTGCCAAACCGGAAATCGCCAACTATCCGTTTACCACACTGGTACCCAATCTGGGCGTCGTTTCCTATCGCGACAACCGATCCTTCATCATGGCGGATATTCCGGGCATTATCGAAGGTGCTCATGCCGGAAAAGGCTTGGGCGTTCGCTTCCTGCGACACATAGAACGCAATTCCTGTCTGCTCTTCATGATTCCTGCAGATGCTAATGACCTGAAAAAGGAATATAAAATTCTGGAAAAAGAATTGAAGCTATACAATAAAGAGCTGGTCAACAAGCCCAGAATCATTGGCATTTCGAAGTCTGACCTATTGGATGATGAACTGAAGAAAATGCTGGCAAAAGAACTGCCGAAAAAAATTCCACACGTTTTCTTTTCCTCCCTGACACAGGAAAACATTCCGCAACTGAAAGATATGTTGTGGAAAATGATGAACAGCTGATAGCACCAAAAATAAATATGCATGTTTGCTACTTACTTATATGAAAAATGTGTATGTTTAGGTATATGTATCGTACAACTGTGAAACATTTATATCTCTTTCCGGTATTCCTGCTGCTTATTTCCTGCAGACAACCACCTACTGAGCCTTCTTTCTATTTCTGGGAGACCTACTACAAGATTGACAGTACGGAAAAGCAATATTTGCAGCAACTGCATGTAAAGAAATTATACGTCCGATTTTTTGATATCACCATCCAAAACAGGAGACCAACACCGACAGGTATTATCCGTATTTCAGAAAAAAATGAAACCCAAGAAATTATTCCGGTGGTTTTTATCACTAATGAAACATTCAAAGCATTAGACAAGGACGACATTCATCAATTGGCAGTGCACATCCAAAACGAAATAAACTATCTATATCCGATTATCTCCGACCTGCCTTTGCAAGAAGTACAATTCGACTGCGACTGGACAACCTCCACTAGTCAGCAGTATTTTTATTTTCTTCAAACCATCCAAAAACTATTACCCGAAAAAGAAATCAGTGCCACAATCCGCCTGCATCAAATCAAATACCGGAAACAAACCGGAATTCCACCAGTTGATAAAGGTGTTCTGATGTATTATGCGACAGATAATCCACTGACAGCCGGAGACAACAATTCGATTCTGGAAAATAAGGAAGCAGCAAAATATATTAAAGGGCTCGCACGTTATCCTATGAAATTAGATGTGGCACTTCCTATTTACAGCTGGGCAATTATAGAAAATGAACTAGGTAAAAAACGATTACTAAACGGCATCCGCGAAGAAATACTTTCAGACACTTTATTGTACCGAAAAACAGGGAAAAACACTTATATCGTAAGAAAGGAACATTATTTGCAACAGGTTCTTTTATATCCTGATTTCCGCATAAAAACAGAAAGCATTTGTACAGAAGATTTAATATCCGCAGCAAAAGAAATTCGAAAGCAACATAAAGATACTCCTTATAGCACGATATATTTTCAGTTGAATGAAACCAACTTAAAACACTATTCCATCCAGAATTTAAACACCATTTCTAACCCATAACTATGAAAAACCGTACCATCTCCGCATTGTTTCTGCTGATTGCCTTCAGCGATTACGGCAAAGCCTGTTCCTGGCACTCAGAAGATGAGGCATTTTACAATCTCTTCAATCAGGAACTTATCAGCGACCAAAAACTAGAGCCCTTTTTGCTCACTTACGACAATATCTACTACAACGGTAATTTTTGGAATCCTGCGGAAAGATCACATCAGCAAACAGATGCCAATCTGGAAGAATGGAACAAATATTTCAATCAGAAGATTCCAGTAAAAGACCTGCAATATTTGGTGTATACATCCACCGTTACGGAATTACAGGCATTCCTAACGAACAACCTCGCACAGACTCCGAACTCCGGACTCACCTACCATGCGGCACTCTTTTCAGAGAAAGGACTGGAAGCCTTGCAATATCTGATTTTTGCCAAACAATGTGAGAAGTACGCGCTCACACAGGACAACAGCGACGGGTGGAGCTATATGGGAGCCCGGGAAAAAATGTCGAAACCTGAATTTATGGCAACAGCAAAGGCAGGCAACACGCTGTATGCCACTCTTAAAAACAACGATTTGAAACTGCGTACTGCCTATCAACTCGTGCGCTTGTCACATTATGCCGGATTTAATGATGATGCGATACGCTATTTTGACAAATTTGTACTGCCGTTAAAAAATCAGTCACTACCCTATTATTACGCACTGGAACAGAAAGCCGGCGCTCTTTTCAACCTGAAAAAATATGCCGCTGCCACCCGCGATTACATACAAGTTTTCAATGGCGCACCCGGCCGGCAACTGGCGGTCTACACAAGTTTTCTGATGAGCAGTGCGCTTTTCAAAAATGGAGGGAATCTGCTGACTACAAATGCGGAAAAGACCACCTTCTATATGCTGCGGGGATACAACGGTTTTGCATCGGGTATTTCCGAGATGAAAAAAATCTATACGCTATCACCGAATGCACCGGCACTGGAAGTCCTGGCTGTGCGGGAAATGAATAAAACGGAACGCGAAATCCTGATGCAACCAAGTCCGTATTCCGGCAAAAATATTTTTCTGAAAGGCGACGCCAGCACGCAGGCGTATCTCAAAAAATTACTGACACTGACAGATATTATCGTCAATAACAAATACATTGTCAGAAAAGATTTCTGGAAATCCTATCAGGCGCATCTGCATTTTCTGTCGGGCAATTATAAAAATGCGGAAAGTATCGCCAACGATATTTCCGGCAATGATAAGCAGGTGAATGAACAGGCGAAAGTAACTGCTTTTGCTGCCTTTCTGGCGCAATGTGCTGTCGTCGGGCCGGAGACGGAAAAACGCATCTACAGCTACCTGAACACGCACAAAGAGAAAACCACGGAGGGTTATATTTATGAACTTACCGCGCACAAATACCTTCAACAGAAAGATTATGCAAAGGCATTTTTGTGTCACAATGACCTTTCCGGATTATATACTTCGCTCGACCTAAAAATCATTGACCAACTAATTACTTTTTACAACAAACCAGATAAAAACAACTTTGAACAATTACTGTCGGCAAAACAAAAGAATGCCATGACCTATCTGTATGATTTAAAAGGGACGCATTATCTGAAATACGACCAGCCCGAAAACGCGTTGGTCTGGTTTAAGAAAGTGCCGGGCAACCTGAAATTCCTGAAACTGCATGTTTACGACTATATCAGTGATACGGAAACAGAAAAAGACGGCGATTTCAACGGCTACAGCGACATTTCGGCACGTATCTTTAGTAATGGCATACGCCCTTATTTCGAAGATACACAGGAGAAAGCCATGACGGATCAGGTGTACAAAATGCCCGAATTCAAATTTATCCCTGCCATCATGAATAAACAGCAACTAGCAGAATGCCTGATTGCTCTTAAGAAAATGGCAAAGGAGACAACGGAAAGCGGCGCACGTGCAGGCTATTTGTTGGGCAACTATTATTACAACACATCCGTGAATGGTTACTACCGGAATATCCTGTTTTACGAACCGGACAATTATTACATATCTTCTTTATATGGATTGAACAATACACCGACAACGACTCCGTACAACTATCACTATGGCACCGGTATCATACAAGTTAATCATTTGCAGACAGCCTATGATTATTACATTCAGACAGAAAGAGTCTCTAACTACAATGAATTAAAGGCAAAAGCTATATTCCAGGCATCCAAAATCGAACTGGATCAGTTTGTAGCAAAGCAAAATTTCGATTACAATTTTGTCTATTGGGAGAATCCGAGAATCCTGTATGCAAAAAACACACGTCCGCTATTTGGTATTTTAAAACAGAAATATTCGGATACTAAATACTATCAGGAAATACAAAGCAATTGTCTGTATTTCAAATATTACATAAACAACTAATATTACTCTGGCGCTAAGGATGGCGATTCGGAATCCCTCTGCACTTGTGGCTGAGGTATTCCGGCGTTCTCCTGTTGTGTCCACTCCGCTTCCATCTGGTGTATAGCCGGTGCATCAAGTTCCACCTCCACCTGCATATCTTCTTCCACAGGTGCAGCCTGTCTGGCGGCATCGCGCGCATCTTTCGGAATATATTTATCTTTGTGCCTGCGCTTCAGGATATCTTCCTTCACCCTGGCTCTGCGGGCTTTTCTGCGGGCTTCCCGGGCTTCGCGCTCTGCTTCATATTGCACTTTTTTCTCGGCCTCGCGTTCCAGCCGGAGTTGTCTTTCTTCCTCTGTTTCGGGCTGCTTGATGCGGAGTTTACTCGGATGAATTTCAAAAAAATCATCCACCGGAATTTCCACTATCCACCATAAAATCTTCACCTGCGCGATGCCCACACTGCGCATCTTGATACTGTGTGCCAGCAAAGTGGAAATAGCCTGAAAAAGCGATGTAATAATGCTGATCTGAGAAGTGGTCGTCAGCACTTCCTCACTGTTGCCTTTTATGCGGCGTGGATGCTCATATACCATGGTGCCGATACGCAGTCCATCTCTGTTCTGCAATTCCGTCTTAATGGAAACAATGGTAATCGGCAAAAAGAAGGTATTGCTGATGCGCAAATCCGTTTCCGTCGTGACCGCCACCAGCCCGATTTCTTTTGTGCGCACTTCGAGAATGTCAAACATCTTGTTGGCCGATGCTTTCGCGACAATATATGCTTTTATCCGTTGTTTTATTCCCTGCCAGAAACCCATAGTATCTTTCTTATAAACTATTGTTAAAATAGGACTTCCATTGCACTTCAATGAAAATATTACATTAAATTTAAGACAAATGACGCACTATGGAACACATGAGTACAGTAATTGCCATTCCTTTTTTTCTTTTGTTAATCCTGATAGAATATTTTGCGACCCGAAAATCCCATCCGGAATACTACAGACTGAATGACGCACTGACTAATCTGAACGTAGGGGTGAGCCATTTATTGTTTAAATTGCTGACTACCGGCATCCTGTTCGGTGCATATGTATGG
>ENA-UPTA01003366-UPTA01003366.1-activated-sludge-metagenome-genome-assembly--contig:-NODE-3366-length-15768-cov-5.899637_pt1 | contig 15768 bp, 9 predicted proteins | sample MGYA00238184_ERZ773361 | MGnify/ENA primary metagenome ERZ773361 (study PRJEB29100, sample SAMN05720205) | activated sludge metagenome | isolation source: anaerobic digester from wastewater...
TCCCGATGGCCGCCGGCAGGCCAAAACCCATCGTGCCCAGCCCGCCGGAAGTGATTAACTGCCTGGGGCGACTGAACTTATAGAACTGGGCCGCGAACATTTGATGCTGCCCGACACCGGTGGTAATGATGGTATTATCGGTCGATCTCTTGAACAGCTCTTCGACGACATACTGCGGCTTGACCGTCGCGCCATGGCGGTCGTACTCCATCCGACACTTGGCCTTCAGCTCGGCGATTCGGGCGAACCAAGCGGCCCGCTCCCGGCGTTCCACGCACTCTGTGAGAGTGGCCAGAACGGTCTTCGCATCGCCGACGATCGGGATATCCGCCGGAATGGTCTTCGAGATGTTCGCCGGATCGATGTCAATATGGACCACCTTGGCCTTCGGCGCGAACGCGGAGACCTTGCCGGTCACACGGTCGTCGAATCGGGCCCCCGCCGCGATGAGAAGATCGCACTCCTGGACCGCAAAATTGGCATACGCGGCCCCATGCATGCCGACCATGTCCAGCGATTCCGGCCGGCTCTGATCGAAGCTGCCCAGACCCATCAGGGTCATCGCGACGGGAAGATTCGCCTTGACCGCCAAATTGCGAAGCTCTTCCGCAGCATTGGCAATAATGATCCCGCCGCCGGCGAGCAGAACCGGCCTTTCGGACCGGTTGATGGCTTCCGCCGCCTCGGCGATCTGGCCGGCGTGCCCGTTTTTCGGAACCCGATAGCCTGGAAGGTTCACATGGATCGCGCCGTTGCCTGAGTATTTCTGGAACTCCAGATCCGAAGGGATATCGATCAGCACAGGCCCAGGCCGACCGGTCGATGCGATGTGAAACGCTTCATAAATCGTTTTGCCCAAATCCTTTATATCCATGACGATGGAATTGTGCTTCGTCACGGACCTCGTGATCCCGGTCGTCGGCGCCTCCTGGAAGGCGTCGTCGCCGATCAGGTCGGTGCGGACCTGCCCTGTGATCGCGACGAGCGGGACCGAGTCCATCATGGCGTTGGCCAAGCCGGTAACGAGGTTGCACGCGCCGGGTCCGCTGGTAGCGACGATCACGCCCACTTTGCCGCTGGCGCGGGCGTAGGCGTCGGCCATGTGGCAGCCCCCCTGCTCGTGGCACGGCACAATGAATCGGATGGGCGAGTCACAAATCCTGTCGAAGAAAGGAATTACGGACGCACCGATATAGCCGAAGGCAGTATCGACGCCATGGTCGAGCAGCGCATCGACGATAATCTGGGCGCCGGTCTTGAGGGTTGGGGATGCAGCGGAACCCGCTGCGGGCGGTGATTGGACTTTCATAGACCTTGTTCTTTCCTGATCGAGTGTTTCGGAACCCTGCCATCAGGGTCCCTTCTGTCATTCCGGCGGATTACAGCTTTGTGGGTCCTTCCGGGCAGCCAATCGCACCTGCTACGAGGAGCGACCCGCTGACCCGGAGATGCATGCCCTTGCCGCAACTCCGTAACCATCCCACACGGGATGGACCAGGTTCGTGCCGCAACACTGTCGCGAGCACAGATAAAGTATCGTCTATCGCCCGACGATTGTCAACTGATTTTCCCGCCGGGTCCCGTTCGTAGTGACGCCGTCAGGCGTTATCTTATGCAGTTCGAGGTTTGAAGTGGGAAGTTTGAAGTACGGAGGCGATGCGCTTCGCAGGTTCATCCGCGGTCAGGTCAGCAGAGACAGCACAGCCGCGTGTACATGATCCGCGAACTGCTCGAATCTGGCGGTGTCTTGTTCCGTCGGTTTACCGGAAGGCAGCAGTCCGAGATCGCCAGGGTAGCGGCAATCCGTGTAGATATCTGTCAGCTCACGAAGTACATCGATCTCCAAGGCTTGAGGGAACTGGTCCGCGACGAGTTCCCAGATCCGTCTCAGATCGTGAACGCGTGGCACAGTCCCCAGTCGCTCTTCCGCAACGGCCTTCAGGCACTTCTCCACACACTGCTGAGCGTGAAAGGCGACCACTCCTGTCAACTGCAGGTTTCCCCGCAACATTCGGATGGCTTCGAGATCGTCACCCGCCTTGAGGAGCCATGCCTCTGTGACGGGTTTCACAGTTCCACCCCCTCGCTGACAACCTCTCGGGAGAACGCGCTGCCCATCTCCTGAAAGCGTCTCCATTCCGGCGAGGTGTACACCAGCACATCCAGTGCGTAATCCCGGTTCAACGCGTCCAGAGCCCGCCGGACGGCAAGTCGATTCTGCGCCCGCTCCTGGTAGGTCTGCGGCACACTCTCGCTATCCAGCACGACAATCAGGTCGATATCGCTGTCCTGATCGGCCCCGCCTCGGGCGCATGAGCCGTATACGATTACCTTCTCAGGCTGCAACGCTGTCAGGGATTCCCTGATCCGATTCCTCAATTCGTCAGAAAGCTCTGTCGTACACCTTCGCATAGATGTATTCTACGGACAGCGTCGAACCCGGTCAACCGTCGTCTCGCCTGCGCTCGATTCGCGAAAATGTACCTGACACCGTCTCGTTCACCCATGCCAAACGCTACCCGCCACCGGCAGGCAGCGCGATCCGCAAGGGCAGCCTGCCATGATATGCAACGCCGGCCCTTGATCTACGTGCGTGTTCCATCAGCCCGATGGGTCCCATTCGTCCCACCAGGCCCAGGTACCCGCTCGTTACGGCCTGACCACTCGGATATCGTCGATGAAGATCTGGCCGCATGTGCCGGCGACCGGATTGCTCCTGTCGCCGACGCCGATGTACATCGTATCGATCTTCGTCGCTTTTACGCCGGTGAACTCGCTGAGCGGGATGCTCCACTTCGTCCAGACGGTCGCCTTCACAATCGCCGGATCGGGATGCTCGACATAGGCCGCCTTGCCGGCGCTGTCCTCGAGCCCGACGTACAGAGGCGCTGCGTCGTTGCCCGCCTTGCCCCGGATGTAGAGCACGAGCGTGTCGACGTCCCCGACGGTCCAGTCCTGAGCGACGTCAAACGCCCGCGTAGCCTCGGCATAATGCGGCGCGCAGGAGTTGTCGTATCGCAGAGGCATGGACTGATCGCCTTCGTGGACGATGGTCTGCTCGGCGAAGGGAGGATCGATGTACCCGACGAGCGAGCCGCATCCGTCGTTCGTAAACCAGGTATCGGTCCAGGTCTCGTAGAGCAGGTTGCCCTCGACGTCCGTGTAGACCTCGAAGTCGTCGATGACGAGGAAATCGGCGGTCGTGAAGCTCCAGACCGAGCCGGCCCAGGGGCTGTCCGCTTCGGCGCCGTTCACTTCGTCCACCCGCCAGTAGTAGGTCTTGCCCCACTCCAATTCGCCGGGGTCGAACTCGGAGGAAGCCGCACCCTGGCGTCCCCGATAGATGTCGGCAGAGGTCACATCGGCCTCGGCCACCGCATCAGCATCCTCGCCGAAGTAGACGTCCTGTTGCGCAGCGACCTCCGCGGCGGTCCAAGTCAGAATGGCCGTCTGCTGCGTGTGGATGGCGCCGGCCGCCGGATAAGGAGTCGTTGCGTGGACCGGCAATTGCAGGATACCTGCGGGAATGATCTGCTTGTCGATCGAGGGGCTCTTCCAGAACAACCTCGAGATCGCGCTGCCGCTTTTGTCGTACCACTCCATCTTCACGCGGTAGAACCGGCCGGCGACGAGATCGACCGTCGCGGTGTTGTCGGTGCTGCTGTGGTCGGTCCAGTTGTCGATGATCAGGCGGCCATCGAGCCAGAGCCGGACGCCGTCGTCGGTCGTCGTGATGAACTGGCAGGTCTCGGTCAGCGGCGCTTCGAGGTCCGCGGTCCAGCGGGCGGACACGGCGTCGCTGAGGCCCCCTGCCACTTCATCGCTGCCCCAGTCGTGGTCGATCGCGTCCTCCGTCCGCGTCACCACCGGCGTGCCTGCCAGCTCCGTGCCCTTGAAATACTCGGCCTTCACGCCGATGCCGGGGCCGACGGTCGTGAAACTCCAGATTTCGCCGGGATGGACCTCGCCGGCGGCGTCGCGTTCATCGATCCGCCAGTAGTAGGTTGTGTTCTCGGCCAGCTTGTCGGGATCGTAAGTCAACGACGTGACATTGCCCTTGAAAACGCCGGCGTCGCCCGCCTTGACGGCGGCCCTGTCCGCGCCGAAGTAGACATCGTGCGACTTGGCGCCCGCGCCGGCGGTCCACTTCACATCCGCATCGGCGTCCACGCCGTCGAGCCCGTTCCACGGCGTCGGCAGGTAAGCCGTCGTGGGGGCCGCGGTGAACGACCAGACCTCGCCCGGATGGATCGTCACGCCGTCGGAGGCGACTTCATCGATCCGCCAGTAGTAGCGCACTCCGGGAACGATGCCGGGCAGGTGCCAGTACGTGTGGACATCCCCGGTATAGCGGGCCTGGTAGATGCCGTTGCTGTCGGTCGTCGCGGCGGCCACGGTGTCCGCATCGTCGCCGAAGTAGATGTCGTGAAAGGCAGCGGCCACTCCCGACGTCCAAGTCACATAGGGCACCTGGATATACCGGGCGCCGTCCGCCGGGTCGGGGTTTGTAGCCTCGACCGGGCCATTGTCGAAGACCGCCGTCACCGTCTCGCCGGCGACCTCGGACGCGACTACGTAGCCAACGTAGACGCTTTTCGGGATGCCCGGGACCGAGAGGCTGTACTGCATGGTCCAGTTCTTGTTGTCGGGAGACGAGAAGGCTGAGAACGTGTCCCCGGTCCGGTTGACCTTGACCCAGACGGGAGCGAACGCGGCGCCGCTGCTGACCTCCTGGGCGGCTTCATCGAACCCTTGGCGGCCCCAGAAGCTGATCGCATGGCTGCCGCCCTCTGTGTTGGCGCTGGCGCCCATGAACAGGTACGGCGAGCCCGGCGTCAGCAGCACGCGGATCATGACGCCTGCCATGGACCAGTCGGCCAGCGCCGGGTCGATGCTCACGACCCGCGCGACCAGTTCGCCGTCGCCGGAGAGCGTCTTGTAGACGAAGTGAAACTGATCGGTTGTGGAACGGATGCCCGTACCCTCCCCGCGGACCGTCCAGGTCTGTCGCGATGCGTCGTATTGCGCGCTGCCGGCGACGGTGGGATCGCCGATGCCCGCGCTGGTCCAGCCGGCGGGCAACTGACCGAAGAGGGGAGTTGTGATGGACATCACTGCGAGAAGACACACGGCATACATCAACACCTCGCGCATGGTGGACCTCCTAAGACAAATGTACTCGGCGAAGGATTCGCCTCGTCATAAACTGGAAAGACCTCCATACAATGCCGAAAGTCACCTTTCCGCATTGAACCAATTCATTTATAGCACATTCTCGGTCTCAATGCAAGGGGAATTACGCCGGCGCCTCCTCCGAATCGAGTTCTTGCCCCCCCCCTTGCCGGCCGACAGCCTTGGCGATAAGCTCAGGCTGTGACCGGCACATCGGGAGATCCCGGCCGGATGCTTGTCGAACAACCAGATGCCTATGGATGCCCAGAGCCAGATACCTGATGTTTCGGTCATAGTGCCCACGCTCAACGAAGCACAGAACGTGGATCCGCTGGCGGCCGAACTGTTCCAGACGTTCCAGGAGGAGGGGCTGACCGTCGAGGTGCTGTTCGCCGACGGGGGCTCCACCGACGGGACTCAGGAACGAGTGCGGGCCTGGGCCGACCGGGCGGCGGTCCGGCTGGTGGAGGCCCGAACCCGACGCGGCCTGGCGGGCGACGTTGTCGTCGCCGCCCGAGAGGCGAAAGCAGGCGTGGTCGTCGTGATGGACGCAGACCTGAGCCACAGCCCCCAGGCGGCGCCGGCCTTGGCCCGACCCGTGCTGGACGGCAGCCGGGACATGGTGATCGGGAGCCGGTACGTCCCCGGCGGCACAACTCCCGACTGGCCCTGGAGCCGGGTGGCGATGTCGCGACTGGCCCGGCTCCTCGTCCGACCGCTCGTCGACGTTCGAGACCCTACCTCGGGCTTCTTCGCCATCCGCCGCGACCGGCTCCTCGACGTCGGCGACGACGCGGAGGGCTTCAAGATCGGTCTGGAGGTGCTCCTGCGCAACGACGAGCGGTTTCGCGTGAGCGAGATTCCCATCTGTTTCGCCGGCCGCTCCCACGGACAGTCCAAAATGAGCCTGCGGCAGGCAGGCTGCTACCTGCGGAGAGTCCTGGCGCTGACGGGCGGGGCCGTGACGGCCGTCACGGCAGGCCGGTTCGCGCTGGCCGCGGCGGCGGGCCTCGTCCTCGACGCGGGCATCTTTGGACTCCTTTCGAACCGAGGGCAGGGCCTCGCCGTCTCGCATATCCTCAGTTACCTGGCCGCAATGATCGTCGTCTATGGATTGAGCAGTCGCTGGGTATTTCAAACGCCGGGCGGCACGCGTCGCAACCCGGGAACGTCTCTGCGTTTTGTCACGGTGTGCCTGATGGCCCTGTTTCTGCGAGGGAGCGTCCTGGGTCTGCTGACGCAACGGGCCGGGTGGTCCGCCCGGCCGGCGGTCGCCGTGGCGATGGCAGCCGCCGAGGTCGTCATCTATGTCGGCGCGGCGTTCTTCGTCTATCGGCGAAACGGCCCAACATTCCATGTCCTGTCCTGGCGTCTGGCCGCCGTCGGGCTCGTCGCCTACACAGTGTTGTTGCGGCTGACCTATCTCGGCCTGCCGGACCTTCTGCCCGAAGAGGCCTACTACTGGAACTACGCCCAGCACCCGGCCCTGAGCTACCTGGATCATCCGCCTATGGTGGCCTGGCTGATCGGGCTCGGGACCGCGGCGTTCGGCGACACGGAGTTCGGCGTCCGCATCGGCGCATTCCTGTGCTGGTTCGTCACGGCGGGGTTCTGCTTCGCCCTGGCCCGAGACCTTTTCGGCAAGGTCGCTGCGCAGATGACCGTCATGCTCCTCGCGGCGCTGCCGTTCTTCTTCGTGTTCGGCTTCTTCATGACACCGGACGCCCCGCTGACTGCATGCTGGGCCGGGACACTGTACTTCCTTCAACAGGCCTTGTTGGCCGGCCGAGGGCGGGCCTGGTGGGGCGCGGGGATCTGCATCGGCCTGGGAATGCTCTCGAAGTACACGATCGTTCTGTTGGGACCGGCCGCCCTGCTGTTCATCCTGCTGGACCGGGCCGGCCGTCGCTGGCTGTTGCGTCCGGAACCCTACCTGGCGACCCTCGTCGCGGCGCTGCTGTTCACCCCGGTGATCCTGTGGAACAGCCGGAACTATTGGGCCTCGTTTCTCTTCCAGAGTGCAGGTCGGCTCGACCGGGACGGCGAGTTCGGGTTCCCCACGCTCCTGATCTCCATCGTCCTGTTGATCACGCCGCTCGGGGTCGTCGGCGCATGGCGGGTCCTCTTCCCGTCGCGTGCCATGCGGGACGTGCCGGACTTCAACCGGCCCAGGGCGAGCCTGTGGCTCTTCGAGGCCGTCTTCACACTGGCGCCCTTGTCGGTCTTCGTCCTCTTCAGTCTCCGGCACGAGGTGAGACTGAGCTGGACAGGCCCGGTGTGGCTGGCCGTTTTGCCGGCGATCGCCGGATCGATGGCGACCGCCCGGCCCGCGGATGACAACAGGTTCGAAGCAGGTTGCCGACGCCCCTGGGCAATCACGCTTGCCGCGACGTCGCTGGCGTTTGGCGGCTTCTTCCACTATCTGGCGATCGGACTTCCCGGCGTGGGGATCGACAACAGAATGACTCTGCCTCTGGCATGGGAGGAGATCGGCCGGGACGTCCAACTGCGGGTCGAGAGCCTCAAGCGGGAACTGGGCGTCGAACCGCTGGTCGTCGGGATGGACAAGTACGCCATGGCCAGCGAGCTTGCATTCTACCGTCGCGGCGGCGCAAAGGCCGTCGAGCAGACGTGCGGCCAACACCTCTTCGGCGGCAACGCCCTGATGTACTTCTTCTGGTTCGACCCCGAGGAACAGGCGGGCCGGGTGCTTCTGTTGGTCGGTCTCGACCGCAAGAACGTCGACCGTCGAAACCTCCCCTGGTGGTCCAGGCTGGGCCCGATCGAAGAGCGGACAATCCGTCGGCACGGGAAAGACCTGCGATACTTCTGTCGGCTCGCCGATCAATACCGCCCGCCGCCACCCGAGGATCGCCCGGGCTCCTTCCCTTTGGGCAAGCCGTGGCCATCCCGCCCCTGAACGACAGCCGCTCCCTCATCAAGACCCGGGCAGCCGCCTGCCCGTCGAAACGTTGCCGCACGATTCGGCAAACCACCGGTAGCCGGTCTGCGTAGACTTCATGTGGGTTGATATCGGGCTTGACAATCCCGGCTTCGGGATCTATAATAATGGGCAGTTTTGGGTATCTGGCGAATCGATGTCACACCCATCGCGAAACGCCCTCCGGCGTCGCAATTCATCGTGTTGTTGTATGGACGCATCTCGACGGATCAACGGACTGCGGTTGATGTAAGGACAAAGTCCGACCATGAAGATGTACGATACATTGCAGCAACTGGGCATCCTCAGTTTACTGTCGCTGACGCTGGTTGTCGGCGGTTGCGGCCTGTTGCCCGACCGCGGGCTGTCGGGACGCGCGAATCGTCTCGTCGCCCGAGGGGTCAACACGCATCCCCGGATTCGGTTCGGCGGTTATGCCGCGGCAATCCCCGGCATGACCTTCCTCGGCCGCGACATCGGCTCCCATAATTACTACTGGCCCTTCTCAGAGAAGAACGGCATCGTCTACACCTGCCAGGGCGGTCACATCGACCTCGCCCACCTCCGCAACAGCATCGACTGGACCGCTTACGTCGCGGCCGAGAGCTACAAGCACCTTCTGCGAAAAGACCCGCAGTTCTCATGCAGGATGTCCGTGGATCGATCCCCCACGCACGTTCACATCTCCTACCCGCCCGGGTGGGATTTCCTGTCGGAGGAGGATCGCGGACCGATCGCCGAGAAGATCGCCCTGGCGCTCGGCCCCTACCTGGCCTTCACGATGGTGACCTGGCACGAGATCGCCACCTGGTATGGCTACAAGTGCGTCGGGCTGCCCGTCGAGTACGACTCGGCCTTCAGTTGGGAGGACTCCTACTCGAATCTGCTGGGCACCGTGATCGCGACGCGAGCCCTTCAGGACACGCAACACTCGTTCAACAAGGCGGTGACGATCGCCATCGACGAGGAGATGCAGAGGCTCGGCATCCTGCCCTCGGCCCGACAGGCCCGCCAAACGAGCAAGTCCATGAAGGACCGCTGGTATTCCGGCATGTTTGTCCTCCTGTTCGACATGAAGAAACGCAACTTCGACATCGGCCTGGACGACGGATACGTGACGCCGACCCTGGTGCCGGACGTCCCGCAATGCCCCGGCGCCCGACCGCAATCGTATCCGATCCCCACGCTCGAAGTCCTCGGCGAATACGGATTCTCCGCGAAAATCGAGGTCGAGCCCCGCGAGTGGGAGAAAGGCAAGATCCTCCGCGTCGCGTTCGGCGACGAACCGCACAAACGGGTCGAGGTCGAAACCCATCTGGCCATCATCATGGACGAAATCCAACGGGAAGCGGCGGCCAAATACGGCCCCGAGTACGAGCCCGACGGCCGATTGCGTGGATTGCAGTACGTCCGGACCGGCAATTAGCTTCGCCGCATTCCTGATTTCCCATTTACGATCCAGTCCCGGCAATGTATCTTTGCGCTGATTCCTATGGGGTATTGGTGCAATGATGAAGAATGATCGTGTTTCGTGTGGATTGTCGCTCGTTGGTCTCTTGCTGCTGACGCTCGGGGGCGCCGGGTGTCGGCTCATCCCCGACAAGGGACTCAAAGCCCCTGCCAACGATCTTGTCGTGCACGGACTGAACTTCAGCCCGCGTATCCGGTACGGCGCCTACCCCACGTCGATCCTGGGGACCCCCTGGGCCGGCCCGAAACTCGGAACGCACGGCTATTACTATCGCGCATCGGAGAAAAACGGCATCGCCTACGCCTGCCGGGCGGGCCATGTGGACATCATGCACGTCCGCATCGCAGCCGACTGGACCGCGTACCTCGTCGGCGAAAGTTACAAGCACATCCTGCGAGGCGACCCGAGTTTCTCGTACAAGCTGCTCGTGGACCGGTCGAGAAATCGCGTGAAGATCGCCTATCCGGAGAACTGGAAGAGCCTGTCGAAAGACGAGCAGAGCCGGATCGCAAGGGAAGTGGCCCTGGCGATGGGTCCCTACCTGACCTACACGATGGTCACCTGGCACGAGATCATTACCTGGTATGGCTTCCAGTGCATCGGCCTGCCGACGGAGTACGCTTCGGCCTTCAGTTGGGAGGATTCCTACTCGAATCTGCTGGGCACGATCCTGGCGACGAGGGCCCTGCAGGACCGCGAGCACACGTACAACCAGGCGATGAAGATCGCCCTCGACGAGGAGATGGCGAAACTCGGCGTCCAGCCCGCCAAGTTCTCGAAGCAGATGAGCGAATCCGTCTACGGCGACTGGTACAAGGGTCGGATGTCGATGTTCGTAACCATGCGGCGGAGGAACTTCGATATCGGTCTCAATGACGGCATGGTCACACCGACGCTGCTGCCCAATGCGACAGGTTGCAAGGGGGCGGAACCGGTCTCCTATCCGGTTCCCACGCTCGACGCGCTGTCGCAGTACGGCTTCTCGGCCCACGTCGAGATCCAGCCGCGGGAGTGGGAGAAGAACCAGGTCCTGCGGATCGTCTACCCGAACAAAGAAGGCAAGCGGATCTTCCCGACGGAGCATTTTCCGATCATCATGGCCCAGATCCGCAAAGAGGCGGAGGCCAAGTACGGCCCCGAAATGGTGGCCGATCCACAGCCCTGAACCGGGCGTCAACCGATGTCGTGGAGCGGTTTTCCCTTGCTCCGCACGTGAAAAAGCTTGACATGTGGGAGGGAGGGGGCTACGGTCCTGTTGTTTTCGTCACAGTAACACAGGTGCATATGGAGGCCCGATCATGGATGGACGGCAAATGCACAACGGGACGCCCACGAAACACCAGCAAGACACGTTCCCCATGGATTGCACGCGGCCGTATGGATTTCAGATGGCAGGCGGACGCGAACACAGTATCCTCGCCATTGAGGGGCGCTATCGATGCCCGCACTGCCGCCGACTGGATACGGCGGAGATGAGCGATAAGGGCATCTCCAGGCGGTAGCCGCCGGAACGAGCCAGTCCAAGCCTCCGCGGGACCGTGAGGACAGCCTCATTGCCGCGCTGCAGGGGAACCGATGCGCAAAGGGCTATGGACGCGATGCCCATAGCCCTTTGCGACACCTCTTGACCGTGCACACCACAATGGATCCACACAGACGGTTCTACTCGTCTGTGGCCACCAGGATGTCATCGATGTAGATCATGCCGACACCGCCGAGGGCCGGACTGGCCTTGTTGCCCAGGCCGATATGCATCGCCTTGACGCGGGTCATGTCCACCCCGACGAACTGGCTGAGCGGGATTCTCCACTCGGTCCAGGTCGCCGTGGTAGCGATCTTCGCATCGGAATGCACAACGGTGGCAATCTTCCCGTCGTCGTCTTCAACCGCGACGTACAGCGGTTCCGCTCCGTTGGACGACCCGCCCTGGAGGTAGAGGACGACCGTGTTCACGCCGTGGATCGTCCAGTCTTGCGCGTCATCCCAGGTTCGATCCGTCTGAGCATAGTACGGCTTGTTGCTGTTGTTGTAGCTCAGCGGCATCGACTGGACGCCACCGTGGACGATGACAGTCTCCCCGAACGTTCCGTTGGTGGAAGTCGAGTAACCGACATACGACGTGGAGCCGTTCGTCAGACCGTCAACCCAGGTCTGATAGATGGTCGTGCCGTTGGGCTCATCGTCGTCGTAGGCTTCGAAGTCCTCCACGATGAGGAAGTCGGCCCCTGTCAAGCTCCACAGACTGCCCTTGCGGATCGTGCCGTCGGCTTCGATCTCATCGACGCGCCAGTAGTACATGGCGCCCCACTCGAGTCCACCGGGATCGAAGCTCTCGGAACCGAGAGCAACGTTGCCCTGGTACTCCGGCGAGCTGGCGTTGGCGTCTTTCACGCCGTTCGCGTCCGTGCCGAAGTAGACGTCGTGCGAGACCGCCGCCTCGCCGGCGGACCAACTGAAAGTCGAGGTCAGCGACACCCCTGTGGCGCCGTTGGCCGGCTTCGGACTCCTGGCCTTCATCGGCAGCGAGAACGCCCCTTGTGGAATGGGTTGCTTGGGCTGATACGGAGTCTGCGAGGAGGGAGTGCTCCAATACAGAACCGCGCGCGCATCGCCGGTGTTCTCATAGTACTCCATTGTGACATCGTACTTCTGCCCTGCGGCCAGATCCATCTCTCCCGTCCATTCGACGCCGCCCTGCTGTCCCCACTTGTCGAACAACAGTTGTCCATTAACCCAGAGGCGCACGCAATCATCGCAGCTCGCGGTGAAAGTCCAGGCCGAAGTGAACGGCACCTCCAACTCGCCGGACCATCGAACGGAGAAGTTGTCGGCGGGAACCAGCGGATCAGGCGAATTGGCGTCCCAGTGGAAATTGATCCCGGGGTCCACCCGCGTCAGCACCCGGTTCGCCAGTTTCGTGTCGCTGTAGTACTCCGCTCTGACGCCACTGTCGGCTCGCATCGTGGTGAAGCTCCAGACGCTGCCCTTGTGTGTCGCCCCAGAGTCGTCGAGCTCGTCGACCCTCCAGTAATACGTCTTCTCAAATCCGAGCGTGCCGGGGTCGTAGGTCGCCTCCGTCTGCGCCGCGGCGCCGGTGGCGTCGTTCACATCGTCGAAATTGTCGCCAAAGTACACGTGGTGCGAGACCACGTTTCGACCCGTGCTCCAGTTCAGGTCCGAATTGGGGTCGATCCATCTGGCCTCGTCCGCCGGCTCGGGGTTCCAGGCCGTCGAGGGACGAAGCAGGAAATTCCAGACATCGCCCTTCCACGGGCTGTTGGGCTCGTCCGCGTTGACCCCGTCGATCCGCCAGTAGTACGTCTTGCCCCATTCCAGATCGCTGACGGCATACTGGGCCTGCGTCTGGTTGCCCTTGAACGTGTCCCCTGTGCCGTTGCTCACGTCCTCGAAGTTCTCGCCGAAGTACACGTCGCTCGAGACGGCGAAATTGCCCGGCAGCCACTCCAGGACCGTCGAGGTGACGGTAAGCTCCGTGCCGCTGGCCGGGTTGGGATGCGAGGCCTTCTCGGACGGCAACACCTCGGCCGAAAGCAATGTCTTCACTTCATCCTGAGACAGCGCCCGCGTGAACAGGTATAGCTCATCCATGATGCCGGTAAACGGTCGGGCGTTGTCGATATTGTACCCAATGCGGGCTCCCGTCCCCCAGTCGGCTATGAGTTGGCCAGGAGTGACAGAGACCGATCCGCTTGCGGGCACTTCCCCATTGATATACAGGGTCATTTGCCCGGTTGCGCTGTCATATGTTCCTGCATAATGAAGCCATTCATCCCAGCCATGCGTACCCACGACGATGTTGGAGATCGTGGTGTTGCTCGGCGTGCGGAGCAACCATCGAAAGTTGCCGCCGTCATTGATCTGAGGGTGAACGACCCACACGTTGTTGGACGATCTGCAACTGAGGATGGCGTGATCCTTGCCCGTCTTTTCGCACTGCACCCACGCGGCGAGCGTAATGGCGGACCTGGGAATGTCCTCTGCGGGATAATGCGGACTGTCGAGATCGAGATAGCTGTAGCCCGTCGGTCCCCACTCGCCGCGGAACTGGGCGGCCCCATACCACTTGATCCCGCTGGCAACGAGCGAGACGTCGCCGCAGACGGTGCCGTTGTGACCTTTGCCCGATTCATCGGGGACAATCGCGCCGACACTGTCATAGGAATAATAAATGACCAGGTTTGGGTCTCGGGCCATCTCGGCGAGGGCATTGCCCGCCAGGCCCAGGAGACAGACAACAGACACCCATTGAATCGCGTTTCTACACATGGTGACCCTCCAGAAAAAAACAATTCGACTGCCTCACTTCGCTCGAACACCTATCCTGCACACCACCCGCGCACGCTCCAACCCTGTCGCGGCGGGCGAATGAATGCTCCTTGTGTGGCGGTGAAACCCTCTGTCCGGATCGCTTTGTCAGAGTGCCCGTTGGGCCGTTGCCGGCGCCGAACGCCCTGTGTATCTCAACCACCAATCTGTACCACATTGCCCCCCCTCCTGCAAGGAAAATCCCAGGCCCAAAGAAGGTGTTGACGAGATAAATCAAACACGATAATCTGGCACACAGGCACGGAGCCCGCAGGATGGATGCGTCGGGAACTTCCTCTCGCTGATCCGCTGATTCCTTCGGACAGACCGATGCTCGCCTGCAGGCTGGGACAAGGGCGGACAGGAGACAACGTGTCAAGTGTGATTGATATCCTCCAACGCACGCAGCGAGCAGAGGGAAGGAAGTTCTGGGGCAAACCGTCGCCTCCATCGGGCCGGAAGACAGAGAGTTCGAAGGGCGTTGACCCGCAGGGTCGGAAAGGAACAGAGCCATGCGAAGACGAGCGGCAGGTATCGTAGGCGTCGTGATTGTGGGTTGCGCCATGCTTCTGTCGGGGTGCAAGAAATCGCCGGAGGCGCCGGGTCCGGCGGCCCCGACGGACAAGAAACCGGCCGCTCAGGCCGCACCCATCAAGATCGGCGCCATCTTCGCAGTGACCGGACCCGCCTCGCTCCTGGGCGCGCCGGAGGCCAAGACCATCGAGATGTTCGTCGAGAAGCTCAACCAGGCGGGCGGCATCAACGGCCGCAGGATCGAAATGCTCGTCAAGGACTCCGGCAGCAGCTCGGAGAAGGCCATCTCCCTGGCCAAGCAGCTCATCGACGAGGAGAAGGTCCTCGCCATCCTCGGACCCTCCACCAGCGGCGAGACGTTGAGCATCAAGGGCCTTTGCCAGGAGAGCGAGACCCTCCTCGTATCCTGTGCGGCAGCAGAGGAGATCGTCATCCCGCTGGCCGGCTACGTTTTCAAGACCCCTCAGAAAGACAGCCAGGCGGCCCAGTGGATCTTCGACACGATGAAGAAGCTCGGGATCACGAAGATCGGCGTCATCACCAGCAACACCGGCTTCGGCAAAGGCGGCAAGGCCCAGTTGGAGAAACTCGCCCCGGAGAACGGCATCGAGATCGTGATCAGCGAGGTCTACGAGAAGGAAGCCACCAGCCTGGCCGGCGTCCTGACCAAGGTCAAGGGGGCTGGCGTCCAGGCCGTCGTCAACTGGTCCATCGAGCCGGCCCAGGGCATCGTGGCCAAAGACATGAAGCAGATCGCCCTCGACGTGCCTCTGTTCCAGAGCCATGGGTACGGCAACATCCGCTACGTCCAGGGCAGCGGCGAGGCGGCCGACGGCACGATTTTCCCCTGCGGCCGGCTCCTCGTGGCGGATGCCCTGCCTGCGGACCATCCCCAGAAGGCCCTGCTCACGCAGTACAAGAGCGATTATGAAACCCGGTTCAAGGAAGACGCGAGCACCTTCGGGGGACACGCCTATGACGCGCTGCTCGTCCTGACCGAGGCGATCAAGAAGGCCGGCTCGACCGACAAGAAGGCGGTCCGGGACGCCCTGGAGAGCCTCCAGGGCGTAGTCGGCACCGCCGGCGTCTTCAACTTCTCGGCGCAGGATCACAACGGCCTGGGCATGGACGCCTTCGAGATGCTCACCGTCAAGGACGGCAAATTCGTCATTTACGGAAAGTAGGCGGGACGAAACCGAATCACGATGACTTTCGCCCTATTTGTCCAATACGCCCTTTCGGGTATCACCGTCGGCAGCATATACGCCATCGTCGCGATCGGCTTCAACATCATCTACTGCACGACGGGGATCATCAATTTCGC
>ENA-UPTA01003367-UPTA01003367.1-activated-sludge-metagenome-genome-assembly--contig:-NODE-3367-length-15761-cov-5.415510_pt1 | contig 15761 bp, 17 predicted proteins | sample MGYA00238184_ERZ773361 | MGnify/ENA primary metagenome ERZ773361 (study PRJEB29100, sample SAMN05720205) | activated sludge metagenome | isolation source: anaerobic digester from wastewater...
CAACGCTCTTCAGATGGGGCGGAAGTAGCTTTTATTGAATTGGTTAAGTAATATGGATAAAACTAAGGAAAAAAAGAGATCAGCGGATAAAGCGGTCGAGGCCGAGGTAATTAAGCTGGATGCCCAGGGCCAGCCGGTGGGCCGGTTAGCGTCTCAGATCGCCACCTATCTTCAGGGGAAGCATCGTCCTGATTATGCTCCTTATTTAGAGGGGGTGACGGTGGTTGAGGTTGAGCACGCGGATCAAGTCCAATTAACTGGTCATAAGTGGAGCGATAAGATTTATTATCACCACACCGGATATCTGGGCCACTTGAAGTCAATAAGCGCCGAAGACCTCCATCAGAAAAAACCGCACGAGATTTTGAGGCTGGCTGTTTTGGGCATGTTACCGAAAAACCGCCTTCGAAGCCGTCGGATTAAAAGATTAAAATTCGTCTAAAATGGCCGAAGAGAAAGCAACCAAAAGTAAAAAAACGACTAAACCGAAATATATTCAAGCCGTCGGACGGCGGAAGACTTCGGTGGCTCAGGTGAGGATCTATCCTGGAACCAAGAAGAAGGGTATTATTATCAACGATAAGAAATTGGTTGATTATTTCCCAATTTTTGAACATCAGGAGAAAGTTATGGCCCCGCTGAAGAAGGCTAGTCTGGGCGACCAATTTCCAATTACGGTCGTTGTTCGAGGCGGCGGATTATCGGCGCAGGCCGAAGCGATTAGACACGGCTTGTCTCAGGCTCTGATTGAATTAGATCAGGATCTCCGACTGACCTTGAAGAAGGCTGGTTATTTAGCCCGCGATCCGCGGATGAGAGAACGCAAGAAGTTTGGCCTCAAGAGAGCGCGCCGGGCAGCTCAGTGGCGAAAGCGTTAAACATTGATTAGTCTTGATGCTTAAGGAAATCATCGATAATTTCTATTTGGATAATAATCGGGAGAGTTATCCTCAAAAGCGCTTCTATGTGACTGATGCCGGCAAGTGTCCACGAAGCGTTTTTTTTAAGTTTAAACAAGCTCCCTGCCGCGATTTAGAGCCGCGGATATTGAGGTTGTTCGACCACGGTAACTACATTCACGAGTTGATCATTAAAGCTCTCTCTGGCCAGAAGGTTTTGCGGGGCGATGAGGTCAACATTCCGGCCAATAATCTTGTCGCTGGCCGGGCTGACGCCTTAATTCAAGTGGCCGGAGAGGATTATGTTGTTGATATTAAGAGCATTAACAGCATGGGCTTCCGGGTTTTAACTAAGCCTTCTTTGGAGTATATTTATCAGATTCAGCTTTATTTGCACTTCTTTCAAATTAATCAGGGGGTGTTGCTTTATGTTAATAAAGACACTCAGGATTTGAAGGAGTTCTTGATCGATTATGATGAAGAGCTGTGTCATCGCTTATTGGATGACTTAGAGCTGCTAGGGCAGAAGATTGCCGCTAATAGAGTCCCGGTTCGCTCGGGCGATTGGCCGAGCAACGGTCAATGCCGCTACTGTCCTTATAAAGAGGTTTGTTCAATGGTCGGGGCAGATGAAGTCAGCTGGGACGAATTTAAGGAAAGGGTGGCCAAGCACGAGGAGAGCATTAAGAATGGTGAATCTAAAAAGAAGCTGCTCTCTTGATAAAAAATATGGACGGGTTTAGAAGCCCGTCTTTTTTGTTCTTGACAAATTTTCAATATTGTTTTATATTGAGATTAGCACCATACATTATTACAAGGAGGTAATTAAAGTGTGGAAAGTACCTGAGGAAGAAGAAACTAAAGCACCACCAGAGAGCTGTTGGTCTTGGCGGAACGGTTTTTCAGCTCTCTACACTACGAGAGCAGCTGGAGACATGATGTCGTCCGAAAACCAAGCTAGATTCCTTTTGTGGGCCAGTAAGTTTTTAGGCCTGCCTGAAGCCGGAGCCCATTTGGTTCCTGATCCGAACGCTACGTCTGTGGTCAAGGTTGTCAAGCGACCCGGAAATTATTCTGGAGATGCGCTGATTACAACCAGACATGACATCAGGTTAACAGCCCTCCCAGCCGGCTGTCTAATCGTGTTTATGAGAGACAAGGCCGCTGGATTAATGGGATTAGTTCATGGCTCAAGAATGTCTCTCGACGGAAAAATCGTTGAGCAAACACTGAGCCAGTGGGTTGATATGGGCGGAAAACCGAGAACCACAGAAATTCTGTTCGCCCCCCATGTTCGATCCTGTTGTTATGTTTTTTCGGCCAAAAGTCCAGTCTTACAACAACTGGGACCCGAATGGGAAGACGCACTCAACCGCTTGAACGGAGTCATTTCATTATCGTTAAAGGTGAGAGCTTTGACGGCTTACTACTCTAGGGGCTTTTATGACATTCATGATTCTGGTATCTGTGTAGGGTGTCAAGAAAAATTTTTCCTCAATAGTAGAGATGGAGGGCAGAGAAATTTGGCCGCTGTTTGGCTAAGGTAACTGGAGGGTTAATGGGGTCCCAAGAAAAAGCATAAAGTTTGCTTTTTCTTGGGACTTTTTATTATTTGCCTAAAGCTTTATTTTAAGATAAGATTGAATAGTTAAATATAAATTTATGCCTGACAAATTTGTTATTAACGGCGGCGGCCCGCTAGCCGGCGAAATCACTACCTGCGGCTACAAAAATGCTGCTGGTCCGGTTTTAATCGCTACCTTGCTGACCGACGAAGAGTGTATTATTGAGAACATTCCTTTGATCAGCGATATCAAGAATGTTATCGGTGTTTTAGAGGGCATGGGGGTGCAGACTGAGTGGTTGGACGAGACCACTCTAAAGCTTAAAAATACCTCTTTAAATCCAGAGAAGATGGACTTTGACCGGGCTCGCAAGACCCGATTATCAGTTTTATTTATTGGCGCTTTATTAACTCGCCTAAAAGCTTTTAGGGTTATCCGGCCGGGCGGTGATCGGATTGGACTGAGGCCGATTAGCACTCATTTAGAGGCTTTGGCGGGATTAGGGGCCCGATTCTGCCAGGAAGGCGACTTTTATCATTTTCAAGGTGAAAACTTGAGAGGCGATCATATTGTCTTGCAGGAGTTCAGCGTTACGGCTACTGAGAACTTGATGTTGGCGGCGGTCATGACGCCGGGAGAGACGATTATTCGAGGAGCGGCGGCTGAGCCTCAGGTCCAAGACTTGGGTCGAATGTTAAGGAACATGGGCGCTGATATCCAAGGCGAGGGCACGCATGATATTAAGATTAAGGGCGTTTCTAAGCTGAATGGAGTAAAGCATCGAGTTATTCCCGATCCAACGGAAGTTAGCACTTTGATGGCCGCCGCGGCTATTACGCCGGGCGAGGTATTGATTAAGGACGTCGTGCCCGACCATTTGACGCTCTTCTTAACTAAGATGAGGAAGTTGGGCGTCGATTTTGACGTTGAGTCGGATGCCTTGCGTGTCAGGCATTCAACAAATTTACAGGGCTTGAAGCTTCAGGCTCTGCCTTATCCGGGATTTCCGACCGACTCTTTACCGGTGGTCGTCCCCTTGTTGACACAAGCTCAAGGCAAAAGTCTCATTCATGATCCTCTCTATGAAAATCGTTTGCGCTATACTGATGAGATGCGCAAGATGGGAGCCGATATCGAGATGGTCGATCCCCATCGGGCCTTTGTTTTTGGGCCAACGCCGCTGACTGGAGTTACCGTTGAAGCTAGCGATATTCGGGCCGGAGCGGCTTTAGTTGTCGCTGGTTTAGCGGCCGAAGGGGTAACCACGATTGAAGGAGTCGACCAAATCGATCGTGGTTACGTTAGTCTTGAAAAACGCTTGAAGCAGCTCGGGGCTGACATTGAGCGCATTAATGTTTAAGATAAAAGATGTTTTCGCGTAAAATTGCTATTGATTTAGGAACAGCCAATTCCTTGGTTTTAATCCCGAGGAAAGGGGTCGTGGTTAACGAGCCCTCAGTGGTGGCGGTCAATCCGGAAGATAATCGGATTTTGGCCGTTGGTTTGGAAGCCAAACAAATGATTGGCCGGACGCCCGGCAATATCAAGATCTATCGCCCTCTGCGCGACGGGGTGATCGCTGATTATCGGGTCACCCAGGCCATGATTCGTTACTTTATTAATAAGGTCAGCGGCCCCTTTGATTTTATGAAGCCAGAGCTAGTCATTTCAGTCCCGGCTGACATTTCTTCAGCGGAGAGAAGGGCGGTTATTGAGGCGGCTTTGAGCGTTGGCGCTAAAAAAGCCTACGTGGCTAAAGAGCCAATTTTATCGGCCCTGGGAGCCGGCATCCCGATTGATTCTTGCTCCGGACATATGATTGTTGATATTGGCGGCGGAACTTCTGAGGTGGCCGTCATTTCCCTAGGGGGTATTGTTACCTGCGCCTCAACCCGGGTCGGCGGCGATAAAATGGATGAAGCCATCATGTCCTATATTAAGGAGAAATATAATTTAGCTATTGGCGTTCAGACGGCGGAAGAGGTTAAGAAAAAAATTGGCCTCGCCGTCCGAGAAAAGAAAAAAGACCGAGTAATGGATGTTCGAGGTCGGGATATTGCTAGCGGCCTGCCTCGCGACATAAAAGTTTCTTCAAACGAGACCCAGGAAGCGGTCAGCGAGGTATTAGAGGAGATTGCTCGTTCGGTCCGGAGCGTCCTCCGTGAAACGCCGCCAGAGCTTTCAGCTGATATTATGAACAAAGGAATTATTCTGGCCGGAGGCGGTTCCCTGCTGAAAGACATTGATCGCTTTATTGCGGAAAGCGTCAAGGTGCCTACTTTTGTGGCTGAAGATCCTCTGCTTTCAGTAATTCGCGGGCTAGGCATAGTTCTGGATCATCTGGAACTCTATAAAAAGAGCATTGTCGGTCGAAAATGAAACCGGCCGCTGTTCATCAAAAACAGACAGAATTTCTTAAGCAGGCGATGGCCTTGGATCGGCTGTCCCACGCCTATCTTTTTGCGGGCGAACCGGAGGTCGGTAAGGAAATAGTCGCTGATTGGCTGATTGAACAAATTCGACAGCAGGTTAATAATTCTTGGGATTTTCAGCTGTGGCGGATATATCCTGAACGCTCAGAAGCTCTGCCTGGCCAGCAGGGGCGGGGAGTGATTAAGGTCAAGCAGATTGAAGAGATGAGGCACCGGACTGATCTGCGGCTAGGGAAAGAGGGCTACCAGGTAGTGGTTATTCACCAAGCTCAGCTGATGAATCTACAGTCTCAAGATCTTTTATTAAAGGTTTTGGAGGAGCCCAAGAACAGAACTATTTTTATTCTTTTGGCTGATTATCTTGAGCCAATTAGAGATACTGTCCGATCGCGCTGTCAGGTTCTTTACTTTACACCGCTGAGCCATAAGCAATCGATTAACTGGCTAGTGAAACAAGGGGTCAATCAAGAGAGAGCCGGAATAATTGCCTTATTGGGGCAGGGTAGGTTCGGTTTAATGAGCCGGCTGAAAGACGATCCGAAAGAAGTTGAGCGACGCCTAGATGAGTGGCGCCAGCTGAAGGAGCTGCAGTCTCAACCAATGTATCAGAAGTTTAAATTTGCCGAGAAGGCGGCCCAAGAAAGAACGGCGCTCTCAGACTTGCTGAATAACTGGGTGATCTATTGGCGGGCAATGCTGTTAATGAAGAGTCTGGGCTTAAGATTTGATTCTGGATGGTCTGATGAGTATAATTTGTCGGAAATAGTTACGGCGATTGATAAAATTGAAGAGGTTGAATCTATTTTTCGCCGAGTCAGTCTTAATCGCCGCCTGGCTTTAGAATACATTTTAATTTAGTTATTATGCCTAAACTCAAAACAATTGAAAACATAAAAGCCGAGCTGGAGAAGGTTATGGATTTTCTCCAGCAGGAGTTAAACAAACTTCATGCTTCTCGGATTACGCCTTCTTTAATTGAAGATCTGAAGGTTAGCTTTAGCGGTCAGAATATGACCTTGAAGCAATTGGCTTCAATTAGCGCTAGCGGCAGCAACCAGCTGATTATCCAACCCTGGAGTGAAGAATATCTCCAGCCGATTGAGCAGGCGATTCATCAGTCCGAGATGGATCTTAATCTTAAGGTTGAAGAAAAAATTATTAGGGTCACGATGCCTGACCTCTCTCGAGAACGGCGAGAAAATTTAGCTATTTTGGTGAACGACAAAGCGAACCAGGCTAAAAATACTATTCGGCACTGGTGGCACGAGGGCTGGGATGAGATTAGAAAAGCCTTTGATGATAATCAAATTAGCGAAGATGACAAATTTAAGCTTAAAGACGAGCTGCAGGATCTGATTAGTGAATATACCGAGAAGGTAGAAGAGATGAAGAAAAACAAGCAGGAGGAGATTAAAGGTTAATTATGTTGCTCTATATCTTAATTGCGATTGCCAGCCTAGTAGTTTTAATGGCCATTCATGAAATGGGTCACTTTTTAATGGCCAAGAAGTTCGGAGTCCCGGTAGAAGAGTTTGGCCTTGGACTACCGCCTCGTATTTTTGGAGTTAAGATTGGCACCACTCTTTATTCGCTGAATTGGCTGCCGTTAGGAGCTTTTGTTAAAATACCGGCTCTGGAGGGTGACGAGGCAGAAAGAAATGAATCATTACCGATCTATCAGCGGGCTTGGATTTTAATCGGAGGCGTGATCGCCACTTGGCTAGCGGCTTTTGTTATTTTTTCTTTCGTTGCCGGCATCTGGGGATTACCGTTTACGGCCATGAGCGTCGAGGCCGGCCAAGTTAATATCCTCGGGGTCAATCCTGATTCTCCGGCCGAGGAGCTGGGATTAAAAATGGGCGACATTGTCCTCGGGGGCAGAATAGGGGAGCAAGAGGTAGCCTTCAGCCAAGCTAATCATTTGATTTCTTTCTTAGACGATCATCTGGAACAAGAGGTTACCTTGATGATTGAAAGAGGGGGCGAGGTCTTTAATGTCACTTTTCAGCTTAATCCGAACGAAGAAGGAGGCTTGTTAGGCATTATGATTGGGACGGTTGTTCGGCAGCACTATGCCTGGTATCAGGCCCCCTGGGCGGGGCTGAAGGCGACCGCTTCGCAGACTATCGCTATTCCGGTCTTAACAGCTGACGTTATTGGTCGGATGATGCAAGGCGAAGACGTTCCGGGAGCGCGCTTAGTCGGCCCGATTGGCATTATTCAGATTGCTGGCGAGCAAGCGGCAGTCGGCTGGGATCATTTAATGATTTTAGTGGCGACCATTGCGATCTACTTGACTATTTTTAATATTTTACCCTTGCCAGCCCTGGATGGCGGCCGACTTCTGTTTTTGGCTATCGAAAAGGTTAGGGGTCGAGCTCCAAGCCCGGTCATTGAAAATCGGATTAATAATATCTTTTTTCTTTTGCTGATCGGGCTTCTGATCTTTGTTAGTATTAAAGACATTGCTTATCTCTTTAGTTAACGCAAGACGGATTTAAAAGAAGTGTTATAATGAGAAAGAATATGAACAAATTCCTTCGTTACTTTTATCAAGATATCGCTATTGACCTGGGTACGGCTAATTCTTTAGTTTATGTGCGTGGTAAGGGGATTGTCATTAACGAGCCTTCGGTGGTAGCTTTAAATCAAAAAACCGGCCAGATTTTGACTATTGGCCAAGAAGCCAAGAAGATGGTTGGCCGGACGCCTTCCTATATTATTGCTTCCCGGCCTCTGGTTAAGGGAGTTGTGTCTGATTTTGAGATCACTGAGCAGATGCTCCGCTACTTCATTCAAAAGGCTCGCGGTCGGAACCGGTTCCCTCATTTCTGGCCCCGAGTTATTATTGGCATTCCTTCCGGAATTACCGAGGTTGAAGAGAAGGCCGTTCGTGATGCGGCTCGGAGTGCCGGGGCTTATCAAGTCTTCTTGGTTGACGAGCCGGTGGCTTCGGCTATCGGCGCGAAGATGCCAATTCAGGAAGCGACCGGTAATTTAATCGTTGATATTGGCGGGGGAACGGCTGAAGTGGCCGTTATCTCGCTGGGTGGCATTGTTTCTAAAATCAGCTTGAAAACGGCCGGCGACAAACTAAACCAAGATATTATCGATTACGTTCTGGAGGAGTATAAATTAATGATTGGCGAACAGACGGCGGAACGGGCTAAGATTAGAATCGGGTCAGCTATTCCTCCAACCCAGAATGAAGAAATGCCGATTCGCGGTCGCAACGTTATCAATGGCCTGCCCGAGGAGGTGATTATTACTTCTAAGGACGTCCACCAGGCGATCAAGAAGTCGGTCAACGAAATTATTGTCGCGGTCAAAGATACGATTGAAGCAACCCCGCCGGAGCTCTTAGCCGACATTATGAGTGACGGAATTTGTCTGTCAGGTGGTGGCGCCTTTTTAAGAGGGCTCGATCAGCTAATTATGAAGGAAGTTAAAATGCCGGCCAAGATCATCGAAGACCCGCTGACCGCCATGGTTCGGGGAGCCGGCGCGATTCTGGAGAGTTTGGACGACTTAAAAGAAGTTTTAATTGAAGAGAAAGACATTGAACCACCGAAGTGATCTTACTGCGGACGGTTAAGATACTTGAATATCTTATCCCATTCGCCCTGCATCACGTCTTCTAGGTTGTGCCAGCTCTTCTTGACCCGGTGATCGGTAATCCTATTTTGGGGAAAGTGATAGGTTCGGATCTTTTCGGCTCGCTCGCCGGAACCGATCTGGGCCTTTTTTATTTTTCTTGTTTTTTCTTGGTGCCTTTCTTCAGCCGCCTGAGTTAATTTAGCTGATAAAAGCTCCAAGGCTAACTCTCTGTTTCTTTGCTGGCTGCGGCTGCTTTGACAAGTAACGACTATTCCCGTCGGCTGGTGAGTTACCCTGACGGCTGTTTCGCGCTTATTGACATGCTGTCCGCCGGGCCCAGAAGCCTTGAGGGAGTCTACTTTTATCTCGCTGGGCTTGATGGCCACCGGGCCGCGGTCGGTCTGAGGATAAGCCGCGACTGTTACCGTCGAAGTCTGGATTCGCCCGGCTTTCTCAGTTTCAGGAATTCTTTGGACGCGGTGTGTGCCGCCTTCGTGTTGCAAACTTTCCCAGGCCGATTCATCAGCCAGGCGGAAAACGATTCGACGATATCCTCCCAAGTCAGTTAAATTTTGATCAAAAATTTCTAAAGGCCAGTTGTTTTTCTGAGCGTATCGGCTGTAGGAACGAAACAGATCACGGGCAAAAAGGGCGGCTTCTTCGCCGCCCGTTCCTGCTCTAATCTCAATAATGACGGCTCGAACCTTCATTATTTTTTTGTTTTCATTTTTTTAGCTTTAGCCACTCGGCTTTGGAACTTCTGCACCTGTCCCTGGGCGTCAATAAACTTTTGTTCACCGGTGTAAAAAGGATGGCAAAAACCACAGACTTCAGTTCTAATGCTTTCTGAGGTTGATCCAACGGTGAACTTTTTGCCGCAAGCACAAGTTACTCTAGCTTCAGGATAATATTTTGGATGAATTTCCTTTTTCATAACTCTTCTAGAATAACAATTTTGAGCAGGAAATCAAGACTGTTGTTGACAAATAGCTTATATTATGAGATTATTTAATATCTTGCTTAAAGGAGGGAGAGGTCATGAAAAATCTAGAGAAGCATTTCTGGAAAATTCTGGCGGAGAAAAATGATAATTTCCTTGAGGCTATCAGAGAGGCTGAGAAGAAATATGTTGGTATTCCAGAAGTCTGGTTCGCTCTTGATTTCAGAACATGGCGCAGAATATTTTTCTGTGCCGAAAACAAGCAACTCAAGCGAAGAGCCCTCAGGGAAATAGAAGTTCGAGCTCGGAGCTTCCATCAATGGGCCTGGGTCTACTTGGCTGCCCGGGAATCTAAAGACAGGAGATTAGCCAAGCGTGCCTTAGCGATGATGGACCGGACCGGGGATCGGAACGATTGGCGGCGTGTTACTTCCCATCTAGACCTGGCCGGCCAGAAGTTTGCTAAAGATGTTCTCCGTAACGGGGCGTAGAAAGTACGCCCTGTTTTTTTTAGTTCGTTGATTTTTAATAGAGTTAATGTTATATTATGCTAGTTATTATCCAGTCCGGTTGCTAAAGCGGCTGGTCGGCTTCTTTGAGGAGCCGTTCTTCATTTTAGAGATAAAGTATGAGTAATTCTAAAGACGAAAAATTAATTGAAGCTATGGCTGAAGCCGGAGTTGCTTATGGCCATCGGACTTCGCGCCTTCATCCCAAGATGAAGCCTTATATTGAGGGAGTAAAGGCCGGAGTTCACATTATTGATCTGAATAAGACCAGCGAGAAACTTCAGAAGGCGTTGTCCTTTTTGGCTGAAGTTAAGAAAGAAAATAAGCAGGTTTTGCTGGTTGGCACCAAGGTCCAACTGCAGTCATTGATCTTGGAAGTGGCTCAGGAGATTGAAATGCCTTATGTTAACCAGCGCTGGCTGGGCGGAACCTTGACTAACTTCAAAATTATCTCCCAAAGAATTAGAGATTTGATTGAAAAAGAAGACCAGCGGGAAAAGGGTGATTTTGAACGCTATACTAAAAAAGAACAGCTAGAGATCGATCGGGAGATAGATCGTTTAAATAGAAACTTTGGCGGACTAAAGTTGATGAAGGATCTGCCGGCAGCTGTTTTCATTACTGATCTGGATAAGAATGAATTGGCGGCTCGAGAGGCTCGACGCCGAGGCATTAAGTCGGTGGGCTTAGTCGATACTAATATTAATCCAGAAATTGTTGATTATCCTATTCCGGCCAATGATGATGCCTTATCGTCAGTGAAGTTTATTCTCGAGGAGGTTAAAAAAGTGCTTAAGTAATCAGTTAGTATGTCTATCGATCAAATTAAAAAATTAAGAGCCGAGACCGGTATTAGTATTTCCGAGTGCAAGGAGGCTCTTGATAGCGCTCAGGGAGATTTGGAGAAGGCTAAGGAGTTCTTAAAGAAAAAAGGGCGTGAAATCGCGGCCAATAAATCAGCTCGCGAGGCTCATCAGGGGATTATTGAAAGCTATATCCATGCTAACGGCAAGGTTGGCGTTTTGATTGAGCTGAGATGCGAATCTGATTTTGTGGCCAAGTCAGAGCAGTTTCAGGAGTTGGCTCGCGAACTGGCCATGCAGATAGCGGCCATGAGCCCCCTTTATGTTCGCGCAGAAGATATTCCAGAGGCGGTCGTTGAAAAAGAAAAAGAGATTTATCAAGAACAAATGAAAGGCTCAAACAAGCCGGCCGAGATTGCCGAAAAGATTATTGCCGGCAAATTAGAGAAGTGGTATTCCGAGGTAGTATTGCTCCATCAAAAATGGATCAAGGACGACAGTAGGACCGTCAAGGATTTAATTAACGGTCTAGTTTCTAAACTGGGAGAGAATATTGAAGTCGCCCAATTCACACGTTTTGAGATTTAATCTATGGATTATCTCTTTGGTCTTCGTTTAATTATCGCCCTCAGCGTGATTGGTGTGGCCGTGATGGTGGGCGTTAAGGCCTGCTCCTTGAATGGAAAAACGGCAAAAGACGTTTCTTCGAGAGATACGACCCCTAAAAACAATGGTTCGCGTCAATTGAGGGACGATTTTTGGAGTAGCATCACCAACAGCTAAAGGAGGCCGCCTTAGCTTAGTGGTAAAGCAGTGGTTTTGTAAACCACGGACGCGGGTTCGATTCCTGCAGGCGGCTCAGTCAGAACATGGCCGATTACCAAAAATTAGAAGCAGTGATTGGCTTGGAGATTCATGTCCAGCTGAATACGCTGAGCAAGATGTTTTGTGCTTGTCCCAACAATCCGGAGGAGTCTAAGCCCAATACTAATATTTGTCCGACCTGTTTAGGTCATCCCGGAACCCTGCCGACGGTCAATGCGTCTGCCGTGGAAAAGATGGTTAGGGTTGGTTTGGCTTTAAACTGCCACATTCCTAAGGAGTCAGAGTTTGCCCGCAAGAGCTACTTTTATCCCGATCTGCCTAAGGGCTATCAAATTACTCAAGCTGACAAGCCTTTGTGCCAGAAGGGTTTTTTGGTTTTAAGCAATCAACGAAAGATCAGAATTAGAAGAATTCATTTGGAAGAAGACACTGGCCGCTTGGTACACGACCATCAACAGAATTGTTCTTTGATTGACTTTAATCGGGCTGGAGTTCCATTAATGGAGCTAGTCACGGAACCTGACTTCAAAAATGGTCAGGAAGTAACCGAGTTTGCTCAGGAGCTGCAAATGATTTTACGTTATCTCGGGGTCTCTAATGCGGATATGGAGAAGGGAGAGATGAGAATCGAAGCTAATGTTTCTGTCCAGCCTAAAGCAGATCCGCTCGGTTCGGGAACGAAGACCGAGTTGAAGAATATTAATTCTTTTCATGCGGTCAGAATGGCGATTGATAGTGAGATTGAACGGCAAAGAGTAATGATTAGTCAGGGGGAAAAGGTAACTCAGGAAACCAGAGGATGGAACGGACAGCAGACCGTGCTGCAGCGGAAGAAGGAGGAGGAGCAAGAATATCGCTACTTTTCTGAGCCCGATCTTTTGCCAATTCGGTGGACGGAAAGAGAGATTATGGAAATTGCCCAAAGCCTACCCGAACTGCCCGCAGCCAAAAGGTCTCGCTTGAGCCGGGAATATCAGATTGAGCAGCAAGACATTGAGGTATTGGTCCGGGATCCGGCCTTAGCTAGCTATTTTGAAAAAGCGGCGAGCGAACTACTGTCCTGGAAGAAGGACGAAAAGATTAGTTCAGAAAAAACCAGCCAGTTGATGAAACTACTAGCTAATTATTTGATTAGCGATCTTAAGGGGTTAATCGGTTCCGGGTCAATCAAAGATCTTAAGATTACTCCGGAGAATTTTGCCGAGCTGATTATTTTGATTTTCCAAGGCAAAATTCCTTCTCGTTTAGCCAAAGGACTATTAAAGGACATGTTTGAGACTGGCGGCGATCCTTCCCAGATTATGGCTGATCAGGGCTTGGCTAAAATTGACGACGAAAAGATGCTTCAACCAGTGGTTAAAAGAATTATTGATAATAATCCTCAGGCCTGTCAAGATTATCGCCAAGGCAAGACGGCCGCCCTTCAATTTTTAATTGGCCAGCTGATGGGAGAAACCAAGGGAGCCGTTGAGCCCGATCATGCTCGCCGCTTGATCGAAGATCAGCTTAAATAAATTATTGATTGAGGAAATTCCTGATTAGATCTCGGGCTTGGTTTGAATCTTTAAGCCAGTGAATACGCTGGTCTTTTTTAAACCAATTTAATTGGTGCTTAACCAGCTTCAGGCTATCTTGAATAATTCCTGATTTCATTTCTGGATAATCTACTTTATTCTGAAGGTAGTAGGCTACCCAGCGGTATTCTAAGCCGAAATCCTCCAATCTCTTCCAAGATAATGGTATTTTCCTTAAGGTTTCCACCTCTTCGATTAATCCTGATTTTAGGCGCTGATTAAGGCGGCGAGCAATTTTATCTTTCAGCTCAGGTAAAGGATAATTTAGTCCCAGAAAAAGAGTTTGAAAGGCCGGCTGACTCTGGCGAGGGGGTACTTGTCCGGCCACGCTAGCAATCTCGATGGCTCGGATTAGCCGGCGAGCATTAAAAGGATCAACTTTCTGAGCGTACGCCGCATCTAATTCTTTGAGCATTTTAAAAAGTTCTTCCGGTTTCTTTTTTTCTAATCTCTGGCGAAGCGACTGGTTGCGAGGGACTGAAGGCAGCTTCCAGCCCTCGGTTACTGAATAAATGTAAAAAGGCGATCCGCCGACCAAGAAGGGAGTTTTATTATTCTGAATAATTTTTCGAGCCGATTTAATGGCTAGTTTTTGAAATTGAGCAACGGTAAAAACTCTTCGCGGGGAAGCGATATCAATTAAGTGATGGGGGACACCCTTCATCTCCTGAGGAGTAATTTTAGCCGAACCAATATCTAGTCCCCGATAAACCTGCCGGGAATCGGCTGAAATTATTTCACCATTAAATTCCCGGGCCATTTTAACCCCGAGTTGGCTTTTGCCAGTAGCTGTCGGACCAAGAATGGTAATTAATTTATCTTTTGGATTTGACATTAATTAATCCGATTATAGAATTAGTCTATTGTTCCTGACAAACAAAGGAGGCGGGTGACATGATGTGGAGCCTATGGTTTTTAGCGCCAGATATCTGGTTGATTTATCAGATACCGAGCTACTGGGCTTTAATAATGGCTGTTTTTTCTGGCCTGGTCAATGTTGTTATCTCTTTGGGCGTATTCTTTCTTTTAGTCTATGCTATTAAACGTTTAGTGAAAAGATGGCCAGATCGGCAATTTTTTATGGCCGTCGCGAACCAGTTTAAGGTCTTTCTGGCGCGCAGTGAGGCAAAGGGCTACCGAATCGCGAAGTATATTGAGGAGATCAGGATTCATAAATACCTTTTCCTGTATCTTCTTAATGTGATTCCTTTTATCCCCTGGGTAACTGGAGGAACTGTATGCTACACCGCGGTTACCAAAAACTTTTGGTCACTGCTGTACATAATCTTAGGGCTAGTGACAAAAGTTACCGCAATAACAATAGTCGCCTTTTTGATCAGAACGTGAGCCCATTCATTGTTTGAATGGGCTTTTTATTTTATCTTTCCATATAAACCCCAAGATCCAGCCTCAGTGATCTTCACTGAAGCTACTTGGCCGATCAAATTATCTTGACCGCCATCGATCTTAACTGTTTTATAGGCTCGGCTTTTGCCAAAAAGAGCTTTCTTCTTGGCGTCATAATAATCAATTAAAACCGGAATAGTTTTATTGAGATAAAAACGATTGTTTTTCAAAGCTGTTTTTTTCAGAATTTCATTTAATATCTTCTCCCTTTTTATCTTTTCCGCTTCAGGAATAGGATCGCCCAAGGGCCAAGCACTGGTTAGGGGCCGGGGAGAGTAGCGAGCAATATAGGCCATATCATATTCAACTTCGGTCATCAGTTTAACTGTTTCCTGGAACATGGCCTCTGTCTCTCCGGGGAATCCGACGATAATATCGGTTGAAAGAGCCAGCCTCTTTTCTTCGTTTTTTCTATTTTCCTGGAAGGCCTGACGGAGCTTGTTAACAATATTCTTGTAATCCTTAATGACGTATGGGCGATTCATCTTTTTTAGAATGATGTCATCGCCCGACTGAGCCGGCAGATTCAGATAAGGGGCGACTTTTGAAGACTGGGCCATCACCTGGATCAACTGGTCGGAAAGGTCCTTAGGGTGGGGAGTGGTAAAGTAGAGCCAAAAATCCCCATCAATGGCGTTAGCCCGGGAGAGCAATTCAGGAAAGAGGACGGTTCGGTGGCCGTCTTTACCCTGGTAGCTATTAACATTCTGCCCCAGTAGCCAGATTTCACGGTAACCTCCTTGGGCTAGTTTTTTAACTTCGTCCAGTACTTCCTTTGCTGGCCGACTGTATTCCCGCCCCCGGGTAAAAGGAACGATGCAGTAAGCGCAAAAATTATTACAGCCAGTCATGATTGGTACGTAGGCTCGGAAAAATGAATGGTAATGAGCTGGTTGGGAAAGATATTCCGGGTTTTCAAAAAAATCCGGGCGCGCACAGACCAAATCAAATAATTTTAGTAATTTTCTTTGTTCAGCTGATTTTAGATAACAGCCGGTCAGAACAGCTTCAATTTTATGCCCTGATTTCTTGAGATGCTCTATTTTCTCAGCCAGTCCATAAATTCGATCAACAGCTGATTTTCTGACTGAACACATATTAACAATAACCAGGTCGGCTGATTCTAGCTCGAGAGTTGGCTGATATCCTCGTTCTTCTAGAAGGTGGGCAATCTTTTCTGAGTCAGAAATGTTCATCTGACAACCAAAAG
>ENA-UPTA01003369-UPTA01003369.1-activated-sludge-metagenome-genome-assembly--contig:-NODE-3369-length-15757-cov-6.239969_pt1 | contig 15757 bp, 10 predicted proteins | sample MGYA00238184_ERZ773361 | MGnify/ENA primary metagenome ERZ773361 (study PRJEB29100, sample SAMN05720205) | activated sludge metagenome | isolation source: anaerobic digester from wastewater...
ATAGGGGATTTAAGCGACAGCGGGATCAACTGGTCGGATATTGATGTGATGACGACGCAGGGAATCAACTGGGCAAATATAGGCGAGATGTCCTCGAGCGGAGTCAACTGGGTGAACCTTGGAGAATTAACTTCGAGCGGAGTTAATTGGACCAGCATAGGAGAGATGACAAGCAGCGGGGTCAATTGGGTGAATGTCGGGGTGTTGAGTACAACCGGAATCAACTGGCTGGATATCGGCGAGATGTCGAGTAGCGGAGTGAATTGGGCGAATATGGGTGATATGACGACGCAAGGGATCAACTGGGCGAATATCGGGGAGATGAGCGATGCGGGGGTGAACTGGCTGAGTATCGGGAATTTAAGCGATGCAGGGATCAATTGGGTGGATATTGATGTATTGAGTGATGCGGGTGTCAACTGGATGAACATCGGGGAAATGAGCGACGCGGGTGTGAATTGGCTGAGCATAGGGGATTTAAGCGACAGCGGGATCAACTGGTCGGATATTGATGTGATGACGACGCAGGGAATCAACTGGGCAAATATAGGCGAGATGTCCTCGAGCGGAGTCAACTGGGTGAACCTTGGAGAATTAACTTCGAGCGGAGTTAATTGGACCAGCATAGGAGAGATGACAAGCAGCGGGGTCAATTGGGTGAATGTCGGTGTGTTGAGTACGACCGGGATCAACTGGACGGATATCGGCGAGATGTCAAGCAGCGCCGTGAATTGGTCTAACATCGGAGAAATGACAACCCGGGGTGTCAACTGGGCGAATATCGGGGAAATGTCATCGACGGGGGTTAATTGGATTAATATCGGGGAGATGTCGTCAACAGGAGTTAATTGGATGAATATGGCTGAATTATCAACGTCCGCTATCAATTGGATCAGCGTGAGCGTGATGACATCCTCTGGGATTAATTGGCTGAATGTCGGAGAATTAAGTGAGGCGGGGATTAATTGGGCCGATGTCAATGTGATGAGCCAGTCGGGAATTAATTGGAAAGACATTGATGTTTTATCTGATGTCGGTATTAACTGGCTGAACATGAATGAATTAAGTGAGGCCGGCATCAATTGGCATGACATCGAAGCCATGACGTCTCAATCCATCAATTGGTTTAGCCTGGGAGTCATGACGCAAGCCGGTGTGAATTGGCTGGATGTTGATATCCTTTCTCATGCGGGGATTAATTGGAATGACCTGGAAGAATTAACGGCAGTCGGTGTTAATTGGAAGGATATTGATGTTTTATCGAATGCGGGAGTGAATTGGTTTAATATCGGGGATATGAGTGAGGCGGGGATCAATTGGGAAAGTTTCGGGGAAATGGGCGACCGGGGTATAAATTGGCAGAATATCAGTGACATGAGTTCTACGGGGATCAACTGGGCGAATATCGGAGAGCTGTCGTCAAGCGGGGTGAACTGGCTGAACATCAGCGAGATGACGACGCGGGGGTTAAATTGGGCGAATATCGGGGAATTGTCGTCGAGCGGGGTGAATTGGATGAGTATCGGAGACATGAGTTCATCGGGCATTAACTGGAGTAATATCGGGGAACTATCTGCGAGCGGGATCAATTGGATCAACATAAATGAGATGACGACACAGGGAATTAATTGGGTTAATGTCGGCGCGTTAACGGATGCGGGAATCAATTGGAAGGATATCGATGTGTTATCGGATGCCGGGATCAACTGGAAGGATATCGATGTGTTATCGGATGCGGGGATCAACTGGGAGAATATTTACGCCATGTCTGCCTCCGGCATTAATTGGCTGGATATGGATGTGATGAGCGGCACGGGTATTAATTGGGTGAATATAAGCGATATGAGCGCTACGGGGATCAACTGGACGAATATCGGGGCGATGAGCGACGCTGGGGTGAACTGGCTGAATATCAGCGAGATGACGACCCAAGGGTTGAACTGGGCGAACATTGGGGAGTTGTCATCAAGCGGGGTAAACTGGGTGAATATCGGAGACATGAGTACCGCGGGAATCAACTGGGAGGACATGAATGAATTAAGTGTCAGAGGCATCAACTGGACGAATATCAGCGAGCTGACAACGTCTGGAATTAACTGGGTGGATTTCGGCGTGTTGACGCAGGCGGGCATCAACTGGGGTGGTCTTGAGACTTTGTCGGATGCGGGGATCAACTGGAAGGATATTGATGTTTTGTCGGATGCGGGGATCAACTGGGAGAACATCTACGAAATGTCTGCTTCCGGAGTTAATTGGCTGGATATTCATGTTTTAAGCGAAGAAGGCATTAACTGGAAGAGTGTCAGCTCTATGAGTACGGCGGGCATTAACTGGCTGGATATCGACCGTTTAAGTGATGCCGGCGTGAATTGGCAGAGTATTGATGTCTTAAGCGACACTGGCATTAACTGGACGGAAATTAATGTGTTGAGTGATGCGGGGATTAACTGGACCAGCATTCAACAGTTAAGCAGCAACGGGATTAATTGGGATGACATAACGCGGATGAGTGAATCCGGCATAAACTGGATGAGTCTTCATGACATGACGCAGGCGGGGATTAATTGGACGGACCTCGATAGACTGACTTCTCAGCAGATCAACTGGACCAGCATTGCGGACATGTCTGATTCAGGGGTCAACTGGTTAAATATTAACGAGATGTCCGGCACGGATATTAATTGGATGAATATCGCGGATATGTCGACCAGTGGAATTAATTGGTCTGATGTCCGTTCCCTGGCACAACAGGGAATCAATTGGGCAAATATTAATGCATTGTCGGCGGCCGGTGTTAATTGGACAAATATCGGAGATCTGAGCGATGCCGGAATTAACTGGACAAATATCGGAGACATGTCGGCTTCAGGCGTGAACTGGGACGATATTTCTGTCTTAAGCGACGCCGGTATTAATTGGAAGGATATTGATGTGCTTTCGGATGCCGGGATCAATTGGGCGGATGTTGAGGTGCTGACGGGAGCAGGGATTAATTGGGTGAGTATTTATAACCTGAGTGGCGCGGGGGTGAATTGGCTGGATATCGATGTGATGTCTGATGCCGGGATTAACTGGGTGGACGTGGAGGTTATGACAACTAAAGGAGTGAATTGGGTGAGTGTGAATTTGATGAGCAGCGCCGGGATTAATTGGTCCAGTATCGGGTCTTTGTCAGACGCCGGGATCAATTGGGATAATCTGAACCTCATGAGCGTTTCCGGCATCAACTGGGACAACCTGGGAGAGTTGTCGGCGTCGGGAATTAATTGGCATGACATGAGTACCTTGACCGGGGCCGGCATCAATTGGGAGGACATACAGGAACTTAGCTCCAGCGGCGTCAATTGGAATTCAATTAACGCGCTAACGCGTGCGGGCATTAACTGGGATGATATGACACGGCTGAGTTTGGCCGGAATAAACTGGCTGGATATCGGAGTGATGGCCACAACCGGGGTGAACTGGAACAATATCGGCGTTATGACGAGCGCGGGGGTGAACTGGCTGGATATTGACGTGATGAGCGATGCCGGCATTAACTGGAAAGATTTGGCCGTTATGAGTTCTGTGGATATGAACTGGACCGATATGAGTCTTATGACCAATGTCGCCGTAAACTGGCTTGATTTGACTGAGATGACTGGCGCCGGGGTGAATTGGGTCGACATGGGAATCACATCGACATCCGGAATTAATTGGTCAGATCTGGCGGCGATGACGTCGGCCAATATCAATTGGGGTGATATCGCTTATCTTGCGGAGCACTCACAGGAACTCGTTACGAATGTCGCTTCCATTCTGAGCGTCGTTACGACCCTCAATAACAATATAGGAGACCCCAGCGATACCGCGGCTGACGGTACTCTCTTCGGGGTGCTCAACGGCCTGGATGTGACGGCGCTGACAGAGGCTATTGAATCCCTGGAAGGCCTTGATGTCACGGATTTAATGGGCAGTATTAACAGTTTGACGGCCCTGCTCGGCGCCACCACCGATACGTCTGCCTCCAATACGGTCTTCGGGAATCTGCAGGAGATTATAGATTATGTCGATACCTTGGAGCTTTTAGTGGGAACGGTTTCCGACACCTCGGCCTCCGAAACCGTGTTTGGCGGTTTGGCCGGCATAGAAGGCAGTCTGGGAGATTATGCAGATACGGAATCTTCGCAGACTGTCTTCGGAGAGCTCAGCAAATTAGAAGAGCTCCGCGAGAACGTCAATACCGCTAAAAGTAATGCAGGAGCTGCTTTAACCGAGGCCCAGAGTATCCGTGCCGAACTGGGGGCGAGCGGGCAGACCCCGAATACCTATAGCCGGATTAAGGAATTGGATACTGCTTTGTCTGAATTGAAAACCTCGATTGCCTCTATCGCCGAAACCCAGGTGTCTGCCGAAGGTGTCGCTTCACAAATTTTGTCGACGTTAACGAATTTTGTCAATGAGGCGACGGACGCTTTGGGCTTGGGAGATTCGGACATGACCGTTGAGGACCTGACCGAAGAGGAAGCCGGAGATGAGGAAAAGGTTTTCGCTAAATTAGATGAAATCAATGCCAAGTTGAACGCTTTGAAGGAAGCGATCGAAACGGATGATGTTGTTGTCAAAACTTGGTTTGAGTCCACAGAATAAGAATAAGTAATGAAATTTTTAAGAAAAAAATATTTTGTTTGGGCGGTCATGTTGCTGCTTTCCCTAGGCCCTTTGGCGTCAGGCGTGTTCGCCCAGGTGGCTATTAATTTTATCGCTGTCAATGCTTCCGAGACAGAACCCAAGGAAATTGACGTTAAATATTATCTGCCGGAAGAGCTGCAACCGGACGACATCCTGAATACGGGGGAGCTGAATTTGGATTATGACGTAGATAAAGGGATGTATTTTGTCCATGAAAAAATGAAGTTTAATAGTAAAGAATCCAGGGCGTTCAAGGTCCTGGTCAAGGATGTCTGGTATATTGAGGAAGAGGAGATCAATGTCCTGAAAAATCAGGTCGACGAGAATCTTAAACTCCTGGAAGGGAGCGAAAATTATCAATATGCGGTTAAGGCCCGGGAATATTTGCACCAGGAGATTGATTATATTTATAACCAGCAGAAAAATTACAGTGATAATATCGACCGGCGTATAGAAGAATACCGTGCGTTTAAGGCGGCGCTGGAAACAGTCCGGAATAACGCGTATGATTTGGACTACCTGGAACACGAGTCTAAGGCCATCGATGAGATGGAGTCCAAGAAACTGATCAAATTTATCATTGAGGTTGAAAATCCCCAGGAGGAAAAGAAGACAATTCAGCATAAGCATTATTTGCCTGAAGAAGTCCGCGCGGATGATGTTGTCGAGAAAAAGGACTTTGAGGTGCGTTTTGATGACAAAAAGAAAAGATCGTTTTTAACCAAAGAAGAGGCCTTTAATCCCGGGGAAAAGAAAAAATATGAAATATTAATCAAGGATATTTGGGATTTCCCGATGAATAAGGCGGATTCGTTGCAAGCGCGCGCGGAGCTTGCCGTTCGGGAGCTGAAGGACACGATTTATGAGCAAAGCGCCGAATATCTTTTTAAAATTATTCAGAGTAAGCTTGATGAAATCAAGGCGTCTAAACTTTTAGAACAACCGATTGAGCAGCATATCGGGACGTTTCGTCTGAATGAGAAAAGGTACGAGGAAACCAAAAAAGACGTCGAGCGTCTGGAAAAAATGATGAGCATTGTGCGGGCGAAGAAGCTCCGGGAAATGGAGGTCGGGAAAGTCCAGAATGTGTTGCAGCGTTTAAAAGCCTTGCGCGGGCTGGCAGCCCTGTCAGAGGCTATTTTTAAACGGGGCATTTCGGTAACGATGACCTGGAAAATAGTGTTCGGGACGATTATTTTTGTGGCCGTATTTACAACGATTCATTTTGTGCTGTGGGCCAGGCGCTCCGGGAAGATGGGAGAAGAGATCGGGCTCAAGACCGGGGAGGAGATCCGGGCTGTGCCCCGGCCCGGAGAGGAAGAGCCGGCTTGATAAAACAGCTGATTTCGACGGAAAAATTATGAATTTGTTTTTCGTTTGAAACCCACATTTGATATAATTTTCAAAAGTCAGGAAAAATCCAAAGAGAGTCCGGTGTCTTATGGGAGAATTGAGGTATACAGAAGAAGGGACGATCCGGGTCATCCGGGGCTGTATCGTTATCGTCGAGGGGTTCCGGAACTGTATTAACGGCCAGGTGATCCGTTTCGGGTATGGGACGTTAGGGGTTATTATCGGTTTCAATGAAAACGAAGCGCAGGTCCTTATTATCCGGCAGTATTCCCAGTTGAAAACCGGGGATAAAGCCAAGGCGACCCTGGAAGCGTTTACGACGCCGGTCGGGGAAAATTTTATCGGAAGGATCATCAATCCGCTGGGAGAGGCCATGGACGGGCTCGGGCCCCTGAAGCCGGACAGGAATTCGCCGATTTTTGTGGATGCCCCCACCATTTTGGAGCGGGCGATTCTAGCCAAGACGCTGGAAACGGGCATTAAGGTTATTGATTCGATGATCCCGGTAGGGTTTGGACAGCGGGAATTAATTCTGGGTGATAAAATGACCGGGAAAACGACCATCGCGACGGACGCAATCATCAATCAACGGCATACGGGCGTTATCTGTATTTATTGTTGTATCGGAAAGGCTCAATCGGCCCTCGGGAAAGTCGTGCAGTTGTTTTTAGACAAGGGGTGTTTTAAATACACGTGTATTATTTCTGCGACCGCAGCCGCCCCTCCCGGACAGCTTTATTTGGCCCCTTATGTGGCCTGCGCTGTCGGTGAATTTTTTATGCAGCGGGGGCAAGATGTATTTGTCGTCTTCGACGACTTTACAAAACATGCCTGGGCTTACCGGGAAATATCCCTGTTGCTGGAACGCGCTCCGGGCCGGGATTCATATCCCGGAGATATTTTTTACCTGCACTCTAAGCTGGTGGAACGTGCCGCCTATCTGTCCAAAGAGGGCGGGGGAGGATCCATGACGCATTTCCCGATTGTGGAAACGTTGGAAGGGGACCTGACGGGATATGTTCAGTCCAATCTGGTTTCCATGACCGACGGGCAGATCATGGTCAGCGCCCCGCTCTTTGGTGAAGGTCAGAAGCCAGCGGTCGACCTCGGGCTTTCGGTTTCGAGGGTGGGGAGCAAGGTCCAGTGGCCTATTATTAAGAAACTGAGCGGCCCTTTGCGTTTGGAATATCTGCAGTATCGGGAGGTTCTCCGGGTTTCAAAATTAAAGACGTCCGGACAGTCCGAAGAAGCGGAACAACAGTTGAAGACGGGAAGTATTTTAACGGAACTGTTAAAACAAGGTCCGGGGAGACCTGTCCCTATGGAGGCTTTGACCATCATTTTGTATGCTTATAACAAACGTGTTTTGCATGAGATGACGATTGAGGAAGTTATCGCGTTTCAAAACGACATTTTTGATTACATGACCCGAAAGGATCTGGAATTTCTCAAGACGCTTCGGGCGAAACGCGATCTGGATGACTCCATGAAAAAGACTCTGGACGGGTATTTATCGGAATATTTGGAAGAACTTGTTGCGAAACGTCCGAAGGAGTCTTTTGATTCTGAAGGCGAGGACAATGTGGGGGTGGATGTGTTAGACCGGGCTACGTCCAAGAAGAGTTAACCGTGCCAACAGGGGTTTAGAGGGGATGGGAGAACAGTATCGGCCGACATTTAAAATTTCGATCATGACCCCTGAAGCGCTGTTATACCAGGGTGAGGTCGAGAGTGTATTCTTTTCTGGTGATACGGGGGAATATGAGCTCCTGCCGTATCATTATCCTGTGCTGGGGATCCTGAATCAGAGCAATATCATCATCAATTGGCGGGAAGCGGTGCCGATTAAGTTCGGAATTTTAAAGTTTTTTGCCAATGACTGTATCGTTTTGGTAGAAGAAATTGAGCGTTTTCGTCCGAAGAAAAGCAAAAAGGAAGAGGCGATCCTGACGGAGTCGGATGACGCGGTTCACCATATGTGAGTTTGCCCTGATCAAGAGGGGGCCGACAAGAGGATTATAAAGGAGTTCTGCTGTGCAATGGGCTGAAACTTTATTGATTGTGTCGATTATGTTGATCGCTGTCTTGGGGCCGTCGATTGTTATTTCGGTCTTGGGGTATGCCGTTATCAAGGCCTTGAGCCGCAACCCTTCGGCTGCGTCCAAAATTTTTATGGGGATGGTTATCATGCTGATTTTCGTGGAGGCGATTTCTATTATCGCTATCCTCGTCATCTTTCAGCTGTTTGGTAAATAGCGGGATTTTCCTTACCGTAAGGGGCGGCTTTTATGGCCAATGTGGCATTTGTTTTTATTATTATTTTCTGGATTCTCATCATTATCCCTTGTATTGGCGCCGCATGGGTGGGGGTTCAGCTTATCAACCGTTTGGGCCGGGCGCCCAGCAAGACACCGGCTATTCAGATGAGTATTCTGCTCAAACTGGTGGTGGTCGAGACAGTCTCGTTCGCGCTTCTTCTCACATTTTTTAAAGCCCTGGTATCTGAATAATAAAAGGAGTGGCATATTATGGGCGAAGCAACGCTATTATTGGTTAAAGCATTGATTTTCGGAATGATTTTTACGGGTGTTTTGGGGTTCTTTTTTATCCGTTATATGTCCAAACATACGGAAACGGCGGTGAGCCGGCTGAACCGGGAGACCGAAGATGTCCGGCATAAGCAGGTTGAGCTCAATGCGAAGATTAAGGAGGCCAATGAGGAACTTGTCACGAGGCGCAAGGAGGCCGATGCCTTGGTTACTAAAATGAAGCAGGAGGCGGAAGATAAGGCCACTCAGGAACGGGAAAAAATTATTCAGAAGGCCAGGCAAGACGCGGAAGAGATTATCAATAAAGCGTATCACACCAAGGACCAGGTCCGTAAGGAACTGGAGAAGGAAATGAAACTGCAAGCTATTGATTATTGTATCCTGCTGATGGAACAATTTTTTACGAGCCGTTCTTTTGAGGCGCTGGACGCCTCTTTGATTTCGGGATTCTTAACGGATATGGAAAGTGTTGATATGGACATGATCGGACCGGACGTCCAGTCCATTGACATCGTGACGGCACGGCCGCTGTCGGACAGTTTTGAACAGCAGTTGAACGAGCTTTTATATAAGAAACTTGAGAGAAAATTTCAGGTGAACAAATCGGTTCAACAGGAGATGATCGGGGGGATTCTTTTGAAGTTCGGGACGTTATCCCTGGACGGGTCCCTGAAAAACTTATTGAAAAACACGGCGGAAGACGTGAAAGAAAAGCTGGAAAAGGGCCTGATGTAAGATGTAAGGAGACGCATGGGTAAAGCGAACAAGATTAAAAGTGACCTGGAAGATATTACGGAGTTGGTTGAAATTATCCAGGTTTTAAAGGATGTGGCCGACACGAAATTCCATGAGTTGGCGACCCGGAAAGACCGCTTCGCGAGATTCGGCGAATCATTTGTGGAATTTTTCCGCATGATCAGCCTTTCGACCGTGCGCCATCCTTTGGTCTCCAACGACAATCCTAATATAGGGATCCTCGGCGTTACGTCGGAAGCGGGATTCATGGGGGATTTGAACGCGAAGACCATCCGCGCGATTGTCGCGGAAAAAGAGCGGTACCCTCAGGGCGTGCTTATTATCGTTGGCCGAAAAGGTGCCGAGAAACTCGCGAAAGTGCAGCCCAACATGAAGACTTTTGTCAACCTGGAAGAAGTCGGGTTGTATGAAATCGCGATCCGTATTAAAGATTATTTGGTGCAGGAGGTCATGGAAGACCGGCTGGGAAAAATAGTGGTGGTTTATCCTTGGTCCAAGACATTTAATCTGCAGAAGCCCCGGACCGTTAAACTTCTTCCTTGCGATGAATTGCTTATTAAGCAGGCGGAGTTTGTAGACGCGATTGAATCGGTTATCCTGGAATCGGACCCTGCGGATATCATCGGTTATCTGGCTGATATGTGGCTGGTCTGCCGTATTTATGAGATCCTTCATGATTCGTCGATTTCCGAGGCCGCCGCTCAATCGCAGCAGTTGGAAGCCAGTGTTCAGAAGATGAAAAAGGACAAGAAGGGGATTGCGGCGGCTTTCACCAAAGCCCGAAAAGGGGATATTGATAAAGGTATGCGGGAAATTTTTACCGCCCGCATGATGACGAAACGTTAATATTTTTAACGAGGAGAGACAAAGTGCCTGACCAGAATTCGGCTCCGGAACAAAGTCCGGAGCCTGCTCTTCCCCCGGCTCACGGGGATGGAAATCCTGCAGGGGAAGGCGCGGCGGCCGAGCAGGCATCGGCTGCCCCGGCGTATCACGGCCGGGAGATCCGTAAAGGCATGGGGCGCGTTGTGGCGGTCCAGGGCCCGGTGGTGGACGTGTCTTTTGAAAATCCGGAAGATATCCCGGCGTTATATGACGTGATTGAGGCGTGGAATTTTCAAAAAAGACGAATTGTCCTGCAGACCGCCGAACACCTTGGCAAAAAGCTGGTCCGGACGGTTTCTTTGATGGACACGCTGGACCTGCAGCTGAATCAGCCTTGTTATAACACCTTTAAGCCGATTTCCGTTCCCATTGGAGACGCTTGTTTCGGGCGGATCATGGACGCTGTCGGGAATCCTATTGACCAGAAAGGGCCTATTGACGCCCCGCTTTCCCCGGTCCGGGTTTTAAAACAGGCGATGGGGTTTGACTTGAAACAGAAGGAGGCGGCGAAACCCCAGGTTTTGGAAACCGGCATTAAATATATAGATCTCTTGTATCCGCTCGTCAAAGGGAGCAAAACAGGTATTATCGGAGGGGCCGGGTGCGGGAAGACGGTCGTTATCCTGGAATTGATCAATAATATCGTTAAAGAACACGGCGGGGCCTGCGTGTTCGCCGGGATTGGCGAACGCATCCGCGAAGGGAACGAACTTTTCTATGAATTGAAGGACAGCGGCCTGTTAAATAATGTCATGCTGGCTTACGGGCAGATGGATCAGCCGCCCGGCGCCAGGGCGGAAGTTGTTAATACCGGGATTGCGTTAGCCGAATATCTGCAATCCAAGAATAAAGACGTGCTTTTATTTATGGATAATTTGTACCGTTTTATACAGGGGGGCCAGGAGATTTCCACGCTGCTGGGACGAGTCCCGGCGGAAACGGGGTATCAGCCGACACTGGCTTCTGAAGTCAGCGGGGTTCAGGAACGAATCCGTTCGGTCCCGGGGGGCGGGTCTGTCACGGCTTTGCAGGCGGTTTACGTGCCGGCCGACGACATGACTGACCCGGCGGTCGTGGCGATTTTCAGTTATCTGGACGGCTCCATTGTCCTGTCCCGGGAACTGGTCCAGCGCGGCATGTATCCGGCTATTGATCCTTTGCAGAGTTCCTGCGGGAACCTGGACCCGTTTGTCATCGGGGAACGGCATTTTGAGATCGCCCAGAAATGTATTCAGCATTTTAACAAATATAACGGTCTTAAAAGGATTGTGGCGGTTATCGGCGTGGAGGAGTTGAACAAGGAAGACCGGCTGATTTACGGCCGCGCCCAGCGTTTATTGAACTTTATGACCCAGCCGTTTCACGTGAGCGAGGTCTTCACCGGGAAGAAAGGGGCTTACGTCCATATCCCGGAACTTCTCGACGGGGTTGAAGCGGTTTTCGAAGGCGTTTATGATAAGACAAAACCTTCCGATTTTTATATGATCGGGAAAGCCCCGCAGTTGTCATAACGGCAAGGGGATGGGGGTTGAGGGGATTATGAAACCGTCCGATAAAATATTAGCCAAAGAAATCCTCCGGAAGGGAGCCCTGCCGGGAGCGGTGATCGACGAACAGCTTAAGCTGATTGAGAATACGGCGGTTTCTTTAAAGAATATCCTTGTTGAAAAGGGCCTGCTGCCGGAACATGTCCTTCTGCAGATGCTGTCCGGCCTGTATAACCTTGAGGTGATCAATTTGCGGAATTACCCGGTCGACCCGTCCGTCGTGGAACACGTCCCGGTCCGCTTCGCCTGGTATTATAAATTTATGCCGGTCAGGATAACCGGCAAGACGATGCTGGTCGCCTGCGCCAATCCTCTGGACCTGAAGGTCCAGGATGAAATCCGGGTGCACCTCGCTCTGGAGCCGCAGATTGTGCTGGCCAAAGAACAGGATGTCTTGGATGCTTTGAATAAACACTATGGGCTTGCGGCTGACACCCTTGAGCGGATGTCGAAAGAGGCCGTCGCTAAACCCGGGCAGGATATCCCGGCGGGGTCGGCGGTCGAAAATCTGGATGAAGGGGCCGAGGAGGCCACCGTGACCCGTCTGGTGAACCAGATATTGCTGGAGGCCTATAAAAAACGGGCCACGGATATTCATATTGAACCGTACCGCCATAATGTTCGTGTCCGTTATAGGATTGATGGGAGCCTGATTGACGCCCATATTCCTCCGGCGGTGAGGGATTTTCTCCCCTCCATCATTTCCCGGATTAAGATTATTTCCAACTTGAGCATTGTCGAAAAAAGATTGCCTCAGGACGGGAGTGCGGTCGTTAAGACCCAGGAGCAGACTTTGGATTTGCGTATATCCACGATTCCCACGCTGCATGGAGAAAGCATGGTCATCCGGATCCTTCCGACCCATGTGATGTTGTTAAGTCTTGAGAAACTGGGGCTGGATCAGAAGAACCTTGAAGTTTTCCGCCGCCTGGTTCAGCGGCCGCACGGGATCATTCTGGTGACCGGGCCTACGGGCAGCGGGAAAACCACCACCCTGTACGCGTGTCTGCATGCGATTAATTCGGCGGACCGGAAGATTATAACTCTGGAGGACCCGTTGGAGTATGAGATGGAAGGCATCACCCAGATTCAGATGAACCCCCGGGTGGAGTTGAATTTTGCGGTTGGCTTAAGGAGCGTTTTACGGCATGATCCGGATATCATTATGGTGGGAGAAATCCGGGACCTGGAAACGGCTGAAATTGCCATTCGGACCGCTTTAACCGGCCATCTGGTCTTCTCAACGCTCCACACGAACGACGCCGCCAGTGGAATCACCCGTTTGATTGAAATGGGCCTGGAGCCTTTTCTTGTTTCGTCCAGCATTGAGGCGTTTGTCGCTCAGCGGCTTGTCCGCATCATTTGCCCCCATTGTAAAGAAGAGGATGTGACACAGCCTCCGGAAATTAAAGAAGAGCTGGCCGTTGCGTTGGGGATGAAGGATCTCCGTCAGGTGAAGATGTTCCGCGGGCGGGGTTGTGATTTTTGTAATCAGACGGGTTTTTACGGCCGGACCGCCATTTATGAAATCCTTGTCGTGGACGAGGATATCCGGGCGGCCATCCTGGAGAAGCAGCGCGCGGATCAAATCAAACGGCTGGCCGTCAAAAGAGGCATGACCACCCTGCGGCAAAATGGCTGGCAGAAGGTCCTGGCCGGGATCACGACCCCCGCGGAAGTGATGAATGTAACCATCAGGGATGACGACGGGGCCGGAGGGGAAAAATTCCCCCCCGGGACTATGCCGGGCATGTTGGCCGTGGCTTTGCCGGAAGGGGCCAAGAACGTCCGGCTGGTCGAGCAGGATATCCTTTCGGTTAAGGATGATTATAATTCCCGCGCCTATGAACGTTTGGAAGAAAAAGTCAATGTCCGGTATTCCATCGTGCGCCAGGACGCCCAAAACCCTTTAAAACTTTTTTCCGACCAAGTGGAACACGCTACGGTGACACGCGATATCAGCGCCGGCGGACTGCGGTTTGTTTCCGGCTACACGTTGCCGGTGGGAACGATTATTGATGTCCGTATTCAGCTGGCCGGCGCGGAAAAGAGCATTGATTGTCTGGCCCGGGTCTGCCGGGTGGAGGACGATAGCCTCTCCGCGATGTTTAATATTGTGGTGTATTATCTGGACATCCCCAGCGCCGATCGTGTCCGTATTGATCATTTTGTGCAAGAGCAGCGCAGGAAAAAAAAAGAAAGCCCCGGGTTATGAAAGGACCCGCCATGAAACGCCATGCCTCAATATCATTATAAAGCCAAGCAAAAAAATGCGGAAACGGTCGTTGGCCGCATTGCCGCGGAGAACCGGGAGGCGGCGATCGAAAAAGTCCATCGGCTCGGTCTTGTCCCGGTCACCGTCGAAGAGGTCTCATCCCCATCGGATAATGGCCGGAAACCAAAACGTTTCGGGTATGTCAGCTCCAGAGAGCGCTATCTTTTCAGCAAGCAACTGGCCAGCTTGATTAAGGCCGGGGTCCCGATTCTCCGGGCGCTTGAGGTGGTGAGTCAGCAAACCAAGCAGGCTTATTTCAGAGGGGTTATCGAATCTGTTCACGCTTCTGTCCGGGGCGGGACGTCTCTTTCGGGGAGCTTTACGGAATACCCCCGGATTTTTTCCCCGCTCTATGTGAGCCTTATTAAGGCGGGAGAAGAGAGCGGGCAGCTTAAAGGGGCCTTAATAAGCATTACGGGTTACCAAAAACAGCAGGAAGCGGTCGCCTCGAAAATCCGCGCCGCCTTGGCTTATCCTTTGTTTATGCTTTTTTTCGGGGTCGCTTCTATTATTTTTACGCTTACGTATGTCCTGCCGAAAATCACGACCCTTTATGACAGCTTTCATCAGTCTTTGCCCCTCCCGACGCTCCTGGTCATGAATATAAGCGCTTTTTTATTGAAGTACGGGACTGCGCTGGTTGCCGGTGTATTGGTTTTGGTTTTTTTGACCAAGCATTGGTTTGCAACGGACTCCGGGAAGCTCTGGCTGAGCCGGGCCAGCCTGGCGGCTCCTTTCTGGGGAGGATTCACCTTGAAAGTGGAGATCGCGCGTTTTGCCAGGGCGCTGCGGTTATTATTGCATAGCGGGATATCCGTGGTGAGGGCGTTTCAGTTTTCAATCCCGGTTGTGAATAATATATTGATATCAACACAGCTTAAGAAATGTCAAGAGGAGCTGATCGCTGGCCGCTCTTTTGGGGAAACCTTGCGGCAATCTTCGCTGATTCCGGAGATGGTCGGGCATTTGATTAGCGTTGGGGAAGAGTCAGGTTCTTTGATCGAAACGCTCGAGGATATCGCTGATAATTATGAGCAAGACACCGATGAGGCTGTTAAAATTATGACCACCATGCTGGAACCCATTTTAATCGTCGGGGTCGGAGCCGTCCTGGGGTTTATCGTCATCGCCATGTTGTTGCCGATTTTTCAGCTGGATGTGTTTGCCGGGTAGAGGCAGGAGGAAAGAGTGGACGCATATATCAGGAGTTGGTGCATGACGTCTTGGGGGGCGTTGGCGGTGATCCTGGCGTCTTTCCTGTCCCCGGCGGAGGGGGGGGCGGCGGATGTCTTTGGGCATCTTCCCTGGCGTCAACTGAAGGACACGCATTTTATCGTTTATTTTCAGGAGGAGCCGGACAGCCCGGTCGCGCGGAAGATCTTGCGGGAGGCAGAAAAGTATTATCAGCGGATCGGGGCAACGATCGGGTTTACCCGTTATGGTGATTTTTGGACGTGGGATAACAGGGCGAAGATATTCCTTTTCCCCAATAAAGAATCTTTCCTGACGGAAACAGGGCAGCCGGAATGGTCCACGGGAGTCGTCAATAAAGACGCGTATGCTATTATCGGACGGATGATCGTGACTTACCGGCAGGAAGAAAATTTTTTTGACGGACTGCTGCCGCATGAAATAGGGCATCTGATCCTGCATGAGTTTCTTAAGGAGGCCCGGGTTCCGGCGTGGTTTGATGAGGGCGTTGCCCAGTTGTGTGAAGCCGG
>ENA-UPTA01003371-UPTA01003371.1-activated-sludge-metagenome-genome-assembly--contig:-NODE-3371-length-15754-cov-7.414612_pt1 | contig 15754 bp, 14 predicted proteins | sample MGYA00238184_ERZ773361 | MGnify/ENA primary metagenome ERZ773361 (study PRJEB29100, sample SAMN05720205) | activated sludge metagenome | isolation source: anaerobic digester from wastewater...
CGGATTTCTTCCAGGCAGCCACGCTGATCCCCGGGCAGACAATAAGGTATTTTGAGCCTAACATCAGTGACTTACTGGTGCAAGCTCAGACGGATTGGCAAGATTGCCGATGTTTTTGCCCAACGAATCCAGCGATTTCCGACCGGCGGCATCGGCATACCGCCGGCAGGCGATCAGTCGACCAGAATCCGCAGCATCCGGCGCAACGGCTCGGCCGCGCCCCACAGCAGCTGGTCGCCGACGGTGAACGCGCTGAGGTAGTTCGAGCCGACGGACAGCTTCCTGAGGCGGCCGATCGGTACCTCCAGCGTGCCGGTGACGGCGGTCGGCGTCAGGGCCTGGACGCTGGCCTCCTTGGTGTTCGGGATCACCCGCACCCAGTCGTTGCTGCCGGCCACGATGGCTTCGATCTCGTCGATCGGCACGTCGCGCTTGAGCTTGATCGTCAGCGCCTGGCTGTGGCAGCGCATGGCGCCGATGCGCACGCAGATGCTCTCGACCGGGATGTGCCCGGCGCCCTCGGCCGGCAGGCCCAGGATCTTGTTGCACTCGGCGTCGCCCTTCCATTCCTCACGCGAGGTGCCGTTGCCCAGGTCCTTGTCGATCCAGGGGATCAGGCTGCCCGCCAGCGGCACGCCGAAGTGCTCGGTCGGGAACGCCGACGACCGCATGGTCTGCGCGACCGTGCGGTCGATGTCGAGGATGGCCGAGCCGGGGTCGGCCAGCAGGCCCTGCACGGACGCGTGGGCGGCGCCCATCTGCGACAGCAGCTCGCGCATGTTCTGCGCGCCGGCGCCGGAGGCCGCCTGGTACGTCATGGCGGTGATCCACTCGATCAGGCCTTCGCGGAACAGCCCGCCCAGGCCCATCATCATCAGGCTGACCGTGCAGTTGCCGCCGATGTAGTTGCGCACGCCCCGGGCGAGCGCATCCTTGATCACGTGCAGGTTGACCGGGTCCAGGATGATGACGGCGTCGTCCTTCATGCGCAGGGACGAGGCCGCGTCGATCCAGTAGCCGTTCCAGCCGGCAGCGCGCAGCTTGGGAAACACCTCGTTGGTGTAGTCGCCGCCCTGGCAGGTGACGATGGTGTCCATCTTGCGCAGCGCGTCGATGTCGCCGGCGTCCAGCAGCTTCTCGCCGCCCAGGGGCGCCGCGCCGCCGACGTTGGAGGTGCTGAAGAACACCGGATCCACGTGCGCGAAGTCGTTCTCCTCGCGCATGCGCTGCATCAGCACGGAGCCCACCATTCCGCGCCACCCGACAAAGCCCACCTTCATCATCATCGTTCTCCGTTGCGTCCCTGCCCTGCCGCACGCGCGCCGCGCGGGCCGGGACGTGAATCAGACCATCAGAGCGCGGCCAGCACCGCGTCGCCCATCGCGACGGTACCCACCGTCTGCTTGCCCGGCTCGGCGATGTCCGCCGTACGGAACCCCTGCGCCAGCACCTTGCGCACCGCCGCCTCGATGCGCGCGGCCGCGGCCTCCTGGTCGAGTGAATACCGCAGCAGCATCGCCAGCGACAGGATCGTGGCCAGCGGATTGGCCAGGTTCTTGCCGGCGATGTCGGGCGCCGAACCGTGGATCGGCTCGTACATGCCGAAATTGCGGGCGTTCAGCGACGCCGACGGCAGCATGCCGATGGACCCGGTGAGCATCGAGGCCTCGTCCGACAGGATGTCGCCGAACATGTTCCCGGTGACGATCACGTCGAACTGGCGCGGGTTGCGCACCAGCTGCATGGCGGCGTTGTCGACGTACATGTGCGTGAGCTCGACGTCGGCGTATTCCTTGTGCACCTCGGTGACGACGTCGCGCCAGAACTGCGTGGTCTCGAGCACGTTGGCCTTGTCGACCGAGCACACCTTGCGCGAGCGCTTGCGGGCGGCCTGGAACGCCGAATGCGCGATGCGGCGGATCTCGCCTTCGGTGTAGCGCATGGTGTCGAAGCCCTCGCGCTCACCCTGCTCGTTGATCCGCACGCCGCGCGGCTGGCCGAAGTAGATGTCGCTGGTGAGCTCGCGCAGGATCAGCAGGTCGAGCCCGGCGACGACCTCGTTCTTCAGCGAAGACGCGTGCGCCAGCTCCGGGTAGACGATGGCCGGACGCAGGTTGGCGAACAGGTCGAAGTGCTTGCGCAGGCGCAGCAGCCCCTGCTCCGGGCGCTGCGGCCGCGGCAGCGTGTCGTACCTGGGACCGCCGACCGCTCCGAACAGGATGGCGTCGGACTGCTCGCACAGCTTCAGCGTGGCCTCGGGCAGCGGATCGCCCGAAGCGTCGAAGCCGGCGCCGCCCACCGGCGCCGCCTCGGTCTCGATGCGCAGCCCGTCGCTGCCCAGGGCCTGCAGCACGCGCAGTGCCTGTGCCGTGATCTCGGGACCGATGCCGTCGCCTGCCAGCACTGCAATCTTCATGTCGTCTTCCTGTCAGAACCCGTGTTGAGGTGCGCACGTCGCCGCACGAACGCGCCCGCCAAAAAACATCGACTCCAGCCGGACCGGATCAGGTCAGGCTGGAGTCGTTCGATCCATCCTGCCCCGTTCAGGCCGTCAGCGTCTTGGTCAGCCAGGGCTGCTCGGCCAGTCGGCGTGCCTCGTACTCGCGAATCTGGTCGGCCTTCTGCAGCGTGAGGCCGATCTCGTCGAGCCCGTTGACCAGGCAGTCCTTGCGGAAGGGGTCGATCTCGAACGGGAACACCGCCGATCCGCTGGTGGTGGACACCTGCTGCGCCGGCAGGTCGACGATGAGCTCGAACCCCGGGAACGCATTGACCTCGTGGAACAGCTGATCGACCGCCGACTCGGGCAGCACGATCGGCAGCAGGCCGATCTTGAAGCAGTTGTTGAAGAAGATGTCGGCGAAGGACGGCGCGATCACCACCCGGAAGCCGTAATCCTCGAGCGCCCACGGCGCATGCTCGCGCGACGAGCCGCAGCCGAAGTTCTTGCGCGCCAGCAGGATGGACGCACCCTTGTAGCGCGGCTGGTTCAGCGTGAAATCGGGATTCAGCGGCCGGCGGGAATTGTCCATGCCGGGCTCGCCCCGGTCGAGGTAGCGCCACTCGTCGAAGAGGTTCGGGCCGAAGCCCGTCCGCTTGATCGACTTCAGGAACTGCTTCGGAATGATGGCGTCGGTATCGACGTTCGCCCGATCGAGGGGCGCCACCAGACCACGATGAACCGTCAGCTTCTGCATAGTGATTCAGGCGCCCGGCACCGGGCCGCGCGCCACTCCGATAAGAACGAACTTACTTCTTGGCCGCGTCCTGGACCTTCTCACCCGCACGCTCGACGTCCTTGCCGAGGCCCGCCATCGTGTTGCAGCCTGCCAGGGTGAACCCGACCAGACCGGTGACCAGTGCCAGCAGAATCTTCTTCATTCGAGTCTCCTTCGGTGGTTACTTGCGCACGTCGACGAAATGACCGGCGATGCCCGCAGCGGCGGCCATCGCAGGACTGACGAGGTGCGTGCGACCGCCCGCACCCTGTCGCCCTTCGAAATTGCGATTGGAGGTGGACGCGCAGCGCTCGCCGGGCTCGAGCTTGTCGGCGTTCATGGCCAGACACATCGAGCAGCCGGGCTCACGCCATTCGAACCCTGCATCGCGGAATACCTTGTCGAGGCCTTCGGCCTCGGCCTGCAGCTTCACCTGCCCGGAGCCCGGCACGACCATTGCCAGCTTGACGCTGTCGGCCTTGCGCCGCCCCTTGACCACGGCCGCCGCAGCCCGCAGATCCTCGATGCGCGAGTTGGTGCAGGAGCCGATGAAGACCTTGTCGATGCGGATCTGCTCGATGGGGGTGTTGGGCGTGAGCCCCATGTACTTGAGCGCACGCTCCATGCCCTCCCGGCGGACGGCGTCCTTTTCCTTGTCGGGATCGGGGACGCGCTCGTCGATGGCGACGACCATCTCGGGCGACGTGCCCCAGGTGACGTGCGGCTTGAGCGTGGCGGCGTCGATGCGGATGACGAGGTCGAACCGTGCGCCCGGGTCGGAGCGCAGGGTGCGCCAGTAGGCGACCGCACGGTCCCAGTCGGCGCCGGTGGGCGCCAGCGGGCGACCCTTCAGGTACTGGATGGTGGTGTCGTCGACCGCGACCATGCCGGCGCGTGCGCCCGCCTCGATCGCCATGTTGCAGATGGTCATGCGGCCTTCCATCGACAGCGCGCGGATGGCCGAGCCGGCGAACTCGATGGCGTGCCCGGTGCCGCCGGCGGTGCCGATGCGGCCGATCACCGCCAGCACGATGTCCTTGGCGGTGACACCGCGCGGCAGCTGGCCCTCGACCTCGACCAGCATGTTCTTCATCTTGTGCGCGACCAGGCACTGCGTGGCCAGCACGTGCTCGACCTCGGACGTGCCGATGCCGAACGCCAGGCAGGCGAAGGCCCCGTGCGTGCTGGTGTGCGAGTCGCCGCAGACGACGGTCATGCCCGGCAGCGTCGCGCCCTGCTCGGGGCCGATCACGTGCACGATGCCCTGGCGCTTGTCGAGGAACGGGAAGTAGGTGTCGATGCCGAACGCGCGGATGTTGCGGTCGAGCGTGACGACCTGCTCGCGCGAGGTGGCGTCGTCGATGCCCTCGATGCCGCGCTCCCAGCCGGTGGTGGGCGTGTTGTGGTCGGCGGTGGCCACGACCGACGACGTGCGCCACGGTTGGCGGCCGGCGATACGCAGCCCTTCGAAGGCCTGCGGGCTGGTCACTTCGTGGACCAGGTGCCGGTCGATGTAGATCAGGCTGCTGCCACCCTCTTCGGACGAGACCAGGTGGGCATCCCAGAGCTTGTCGTAGAGCGTGCGGGGAACGAGCGACATGGCGGCTGCCGCAGCGCGAACTGCGGATTTCTCGAGATTCGACAGCCTTTCATTATGCCACGCTGCAGCGCGGCGAATACACGCGGCGCGGCGCGCGGAAGGGGCGCTCCTGCGCGCCGAGCGGAAGAGGCGTTCCCGCGCGGCGGCGCCGGCGCGGTGACCCGATCAGACCGGCGGCCCGATCAGTTCGGCGACCCGGTCACCGTCCCCGGCGCGCCTGCTCGTACAGCGGCACGACGCGGGCCGCGTAGATCTCCAGGTCGCGGATGCGCGTGTCGGCGGACGGGTGCGTGCTGAGCCACTCGGGCCCCTTGCCGCCGCCGTTGGCCGCCATCTTCTTCCACAGCGAGATCGCCGCCCGCGGGTCGTAGCCGCCGCGCGCTGCCAGCTCCACGCCCAGCCGGTCGGCCTCGCTCTCGTGCAGGCGGCTGTTGGGCAGTCCCAGCGTCACCTTGTAGGCGAGCTGGGCCATGTCCACCGCCAGCTGCCCCGCCCCCAGGACGGCGGCTCCACCCTGCAGCACCAGGCCGGCGGTGACCTGCTCGGACGCGCGTTCGCGGGCGTGCTCGCGCAGCGCGTGGGCGATCTCGTGCCCCATGACCGCGGCGATCTCGTCGTCGCTGAGGTTCAGCTTCGTGATCAGCCCGGTGTACACGGCGATCTTGCCGCCGGGCATGCACCAGGCGTTGACCTGGTCGGAACGGATCACGTTCACCTCCCACGCCCAGCCCGGCGCGTCGGGACGGAAGGCACCGGTGACGGGGGTCAGGCGCGCGGCGATCGCCCGCACGCGCTGCGTGAGCGCCGCATCGGTGTTGACCGCCCCCTTCTGCCGCTCCTTGCCGATCTCCTCCCGATAGGCCTGCTCCGCGCCCTGGCGCAGCTCGGCCTCGGACACGAGACGCGACATGGTCTGCGTGCGGTCCACCCCGACCACGCCGCCCCTGGTCGTCTGCACCGACTGGCAGCCGACCAGCCCGAGCGGGATCCCGGCCGCCAGCACGACCGCTGCCGCCCTGCCGCCCCACGTGCGCACGTTCACTGTCGAACCTCCGAATCCATGTGCCCCAGCGGGCGAGCGTAATCCAAGCGGCGGCACAGTTCCACCGCCCCCCAGCCGAGCGCCGCGGCGACGGCGGCACCGTAGAAGGCGGCGGCCGGGGACACGCCGTCCCACAGCAGGCTGGCGCCCAGGCCGCCCAGCGAGCCGCCCAGCCCGTACCCGGTGACGGCGTACAGCGCCTGCGCCCGCCCCTGCTGGGCCGGCGCGAACCAGCGGTGCAGCAGCGCCATCACCGCGCTGTGGTGCACGCCGAAGGTGACCGCGTGCATCAGCTGGGTGACGACGATCAGCACCAGGCTGGCGCCGCCCCAGCCGATCAGCGCGAAGCGCAAGGCGGCCACGGCCAGGCTGAACGACAGCAGCGGAAGCGCGCCGAAGCGCTCGAACAGCGGGCGCTGCACGCGGAACAGGACGATCTCGGCCAGCACCCCGAGCGTCCAGATCATGCCGATGGCCGTCTTGGAGAATCCCAGCCGGTCGAGGTGCAGCGAATAGAACGCGTACAAGGCGGCGTGCGCGAACAGCATCAGGAAGTTGCCGAGGAAGAACAGCGCCGGCACCGGCCGGCCCAGCATGCGCCAGACCGGGCGGGCGACGGCGTCGCTGCGGCGCGCCGCCTCGGGCACCATCCAGGCGACCGCGGCGAGCATCAGGCAGCAGGCCAGCAGCACGGCCGGCAGGCGGGCCACGCCGATGCGGTCGAGCACCGGCCCGGTCACCGCCACGGCCAGCACGAAGCCGATCGAGCCCCACAGGCGCATCTGCCCGTAGCGCCCGGCGTCGCCGCCCGCCACCGTGAGCGCGATCGATTCGGCCAGCGGCGCCTGCGCGGACGTCGCGAAGAACAGCGCGCCCAGCACCAGCACGAGCCACAGGTAGTCGCCGCCCGCCAGCCAGACCGCGCCGGCGCAGACCACCGCGGCCACCGCGCTGATGCGCAGCGGCAGCAGGCGCCGGTCGAGGGCGTCGGCCAGCCAGCCCCAGAACGGCGGCCCGAAGATGCGCACCACCTGCGGCATCGCCATCAGCACGCCGATCTGGGTGATGCTCAGGCCGACGGCGGCGAAGTACAGGCTCAGGTAGGGCGAGAACGCCCCCACCAGGCCGAAGTAGGAGAAGAAGAGCGCCTTGACGCCGTTCTCGGGCGACAGCCCGCGCACGCGCGCCCCCGTGGCCTGGGAAGCGGTCACGCGGGGGGTCAGCGTGCGGGACCCGCCACCCGCGGCGTGGCCACGCGCACGTCGGCGTTCTGCGCACGGTCGCGCAGCGCGTGATCCATCAGCACCAGCGCCAGCATCGCCTCGGCGATGGGCGTGGCGCGGATGCCCACGCAGGGATCGTGGCGGCCATGGGTCTCGACCACCGTCGGCGTGCCGGAGAGGTCGATCGAGCGGCGCGCGGTGCGGATGCTCGACGTGGGCTTGATCGCGATCGACACCGTGATCGGCTGTCCGGTCGAGATGCCGCCCAGCACGCCGCCGGCGTGGTTCGACTGGAAGCCGTCGGGCAGGATCTCGTCGCCGTGCTCGCTGCCTTTCTGGGCCACGCTGGCGAAGCCCGCGCCGATCTCGACGCCCTTCACCGCGTTGATGCCCATCATCGCGTGGGCGATGTCGGCGTCGAGCTTGTCGAACAGCGGCTCGCCCAGCCCGGCCGGCACGTGCTCGGCCACCACCGCGATGCGCGCGCCGCACGAGTCGCCGGCCTTGCGCAGCGCGTCCATGTAGGCCTCGAGCCGGGGGACGATGTCCGCGTCGGGCGCGAAGAACGCGTTGTTGTGCACCTCGTCCCAGCGCGTGAACGGGATGGGGATCTCGCCGAGCTGCGCCATATAGCCGCGGATCACGGTGCCGTAGTGCTCGGCGAGCCACTTGCGCGCCACGGCGCCCGCGGCCACGACCGGCGCCGTCAGGCGCGCCGACGAGCGTCCGCCGCCGCGGTAGTCGCGCACGCCGTACTTGTGCCAGTAGGTGTAGTCGGCGTGGCCCGGGCGGAAGGTGGACGCGATGTTGCCGTAGTCCTTGCTGCGCGCGTCCTCGTTGCGGATCAGCAGTGCGATCGGGGTGCCGGTGGTGCGCCCTTCGAACACCCCCGACAGGATCTCCACGCGGTCGGCCTCCTGGCGCTGGGTGACGTGGCGCGAGGTGCCTGGCCGGCGGCGGTCGAGTTCAGGCTGGATGTCGGCCTCGGACAGCGTCAGGCCGGGGGGGCAGCCGTCGATCACGCAGCCGATGGCCGGGCCGTGCGACTCGCCGAAGGTGCTGACGACGAAGCTGTGACCGATGCTGTTTCCGGACATGATGGGTCTCTTGGAGTGGGGGCGCGGACGGATCGGGGCGGGTTCACATCGCGTGCGCGAGGCCGGCGGCGATCCGGTGCACGACCACCGCACGCGGCATCAGCGCCAGCACCGCCTCGAGCGCCGGCGTCTGCGTGCGGCCGAACACCAGCACGCGCATCGGCATGCCGAACTGCGGCATCTTCAGCTTGTGGGCCGCGACGGTGCTCTTGATCAGCGCCGCGATCTGCTCGCGCGTCCAGTCGATCGACGCGCATCCGTCGGCGAACGCACGCAGCGCGGGCCGGGCTTCGGGCTTCAGATGCTCGCTCAGGCCGTCGGCGTGCGGATGCGGCTCGACGTAGAACATCACCGCGAGGTCGGCGATCTCGTTGAGCGTGACCGCGCGGTCCTTGAGCAGGCCGCACACCGCGGGCAGGTCGACGTAGGCGTGCCCCGGCGCGTCGGCGGCCACGCCGCGCGCCACCAGCCGCGGCGCCACGAGTGCGGCCAGGCGCGTGTGGTCGGCGGCCTTCAGGTACTGGTTGTTGAGCCAGCCGAGCTTCTCGAAATCGAAGCGCGCCGGCGACCGGCTGACGTGACCGCCGTCGAACCATTCGACGAACTGCGCGCGGCTGAACACCTCCTCGTCGCCGTGGCTCCAGCCCAGGCGCGCGAGATAGTTGATCACCGCCTCGGGCAGGTAGCCGTCCTCGTCGTACTGCATGACCGACACCGCCCCGTGGCGCTTCGACAGCTTCTGGCCGTCGGGTCCGTGGATCATCGGCACGTGGCCGTAGCGCGGCAGCGGTCCGCCCAGCGCGGCCAGGATGTTGATCTGCCGCGGGGTGTTGTTGACGTGGTCGTCGCCGCGGATCACGTGGGTGATGCGCATGTCGCGGTCGTCGACCACCACGCAGAAGTTGTAGGTGGGCGTGCCGTCGGAGCGGGCGATGATCAGGTCGTCGAGCTCGGCGTTGGCGATCGAGATCGGTCCCTTGATCAGGTCGTCCCAGACGACGTGGCCGTCCAGCGGATTGCGGAAGCGCACCACCGGCTCGACGCCGGGGGGCGGCGCCGGCAGCGTCTTGCCCGGCTCGGGGCGCCAGCGGCCGTCGTAGCGGGGCTTCAGTCCGCGGGCCTCCTGCTCGGCACGCATCGCGTCGAGCTCCTCGCGCGAGCAGTAGCAGCGGTAGGCCGTGCCCTGCGCGAGCATCTGCGCGATCACCTCGCGGTAGCGGTCCATGCGCTGCATCTGGTAGTACGGACCTTCGTCGTGCGCCAGGTCGAGCCAGGCCATGCCGTCGAGGATGGCCTGCACCGCCTCGGGCGTGGAGCGCTCGACGTCGGTGTCCTCGATGCGCAGGATGAAGGTGCCGCCGTGATGCCGGGCGAACGCCCACGAGTACAGCGCCGTGCGCGCGCCGCCGATGTGCAGGAAACCCGTGGGGCTGGGCGCGAAGCGCGTGCGCACGCCGGGAAGCCGCGGCGCGGCGGTCGCGCCGGAGGCGGAGGTGGTGTCTGTCATGGGCCGGGATTCTATCGAATCCCCTGTCGGCACGGCCCGCACTGCGGCACGTCGCTTGACCGCGCCACGGGCCTGCGCTCAGCATGGCCCCGAGCCGCTGACCGCGCGCGCCGCCTCACCGACGAAAGGACTCGACATGCCCGCGTTCCTCCGCCCCCTGCTCGCCGCAGCGCTGCTGTGCGCGTCGGCCGCCCATGCCCAGTCGTGGCCGACCAGGCCGGTCCGCTTCATCTCGCCGTATGCCGCGGGCGGCACCAACGACATCACCGCGCGCATCGTCGGACAGGCGCTGCAGGCGAAGCTCGGTCAGCCGGTGCTGGTGGAGAACCGTCCGGGGGCCAACACGCGCATCGCCGCCGAACTGGTGGCCCGTGCGGCGCCGGACGGCTACACCCTCTTCTGGACGGCGGCGCCGTTCACCGTGAATCCGGCCCTGTACGGCAAGCTCAGCTACGACACGGTGAAGGACTTCGCACCGGTCGTCCAGACGGTGATCGTGCCGATCCTGTTCTCGGTGAACGCGGCGTCGCCCGCGAAGACCGTGCAGGAGTACCTGACGCTGGCACGCTCAGATCCCAAGCAGGCCACGGTCTGTTCGGCCGGCAACGGCAGCGGGCCGCACCTGGCGATGGAGCTGCTGGCCGGCGCGACCGGCGCGCCGCTGGTGCACCTGCCCTACAAGGGCGATGCGCCCGCCGTGAACGACCTGCTCGGCGGGCAGGTCGGGGCCTGCATGAACGCGATGGGCACGCCGCTGCCGCACGTCAGGAGCGGCCGGGTGCGCGCACTGGCCATGGTGTCGCGCGAGCGGGTGCCGCAGCTGCCCGACACCCCGACCTTCGCCGAGGTCGGCCTGCCGCAGGTGGACGCCTACGCGTGGTTCGGCCTGATCGCACCGGCCGGTACGCCGAAGGAGATCGTCGACCGCCTGAACGCCGAGGTGAACGCCGTGCTCAAGCAGCCCGACGTGGTGGAGAAGTTCACCAGCGCCGGTGCCGTGCCGGTGGGCGGAAGCGTCGCCGACTTCGAGCGCTTCATCCGCACCGACATGGAGAAGTGGGCGCGGGTGGTGAAGGAACGCAACATCCGGCCGGACTGAACCGGCGGGCCGATCCGACCGGCCAGGCGCGCCGGGATCCCGCGCGTCGCGGAATCCCGCCCGCCCTGCGTCAGCCCTCGCGCGGGTCCGCCGCTGCGAGCCCCATCGTGGTCTTCGGCGGAAACTTCCTGAACGTGCCCAGGTGCTGGCGGATGCCGAGCTGGAACGCCTCCATGTAGGAGAGCTTGCGCGTCAGGTAGTTGTGCGACTCCTTGGGGTCGAGGTAGAGGTTGTAGAGCTTCGGATACGTGTGCTCCTGAAGCACCCCGGTGAAGCCGCCGGGCCCCGCCGCCCCGGAATCCTCGTCGCTGGTCGAGCGCAGCATCATTTTGTATTCGCCGCAGCGGATCGCCGAATAGTTCTTCAGCAGCCAGTAGTGGTGGTACTTGCGGTTCGAGTCGCCGTCCGGCGTCAGCAGGAACGAGGTCTGGTCCACGCCGTCGATGTACCGGTCGGTGGGCAGGCGCTCGCTCGCCCCCGCCAGCGCCAGCGCGGTCGGCAGCACGTCGCAGAAGTTGAACAGGCCGTCGCTGGCCTGGCCGGCCTCGATCATGCCCGGCCACACCAGCAGTCCCGGCACACGCACCCCGCCCTCCCAGGTCGAGCCTTTCGAGCAGCGGAACGGCGTGAACGCCGCGTCGGGCCAGGTCTCCATGTGCGGGCCGTTGTCCGACGACACGAAGATCAGCGTGTCCTCGGCCTGACCGGTGTCGCGCAGCACCTGCACCAGCCGCCGCATCACGTCGTCGAGCTCGACCAGCGTGTCCTTGTAGGGATGCCGGGCCGGCGACGAGGCGAGGAATTTCTCGTGCGGATAGTTGTCGAAGTGGGCGCCGCGCGTGTTGTGGTACAGCAGCCAGGGCTCGGGCTTGCCGGCCCGCGCGCGGATGAAGTCCGACGAATAGGTGCACCACTTGTCGTCGAGCTGGGACAGCACCGGGATCGTCACCTCCTCGACGTTCACCGCCTCCTTGCCGCGAGTGGCGTGCACGAAGCACTTGTTGAACGGCATGTTGCGGATCCAGTCGCTGCGCGCCGCCGAGTAGACGATCTCGGGGAAGTAGTGCGGGTCGCGCCATTCCGTGTACATGTCGGACACCGACAGGAACCCGTAGAAGTCGTCGAAGCCCACGTTCTGCGGCTGTGAGGGCAGGTTCTCGCCGATGTGCCACTTGCCCACCGCCTGCGTCACGTAGCCGGCGTCGGACAGCAGCTGCGGCAGCGTGATCTCGCCGGCGAGCCCTCCTGGCTCGCCGTACATCGGCGGGCGGTGCAGCCCGTGACGGTGGGGCACGCGGCCGGTCATCAGGGTGGCGCGCGAGGGCGAGCACGTGGGCTCGGAGTAGCACGAGGTCAGGCGCAGACCCTGCGCAGCGAGACGGTCGAAGTTCGGGGTCGGCGCGCCGACCGCCACACCGCCGCCATAGCAGCCGAAGTCGCCCCAGCCCACGTCGTCCATCAGGAAGATCAGGATGTTCGGCCGCCGGCCGCGACGCGCGACGTAGTCGTCGAGCTTGCGCTGCGCCAGCGCCACCTGCTCGGCGTGCACGAAGGCGGGTTCGAGATTCTCGGCGCGACGCACGGCACGGGTCGCGAAGGGATCGAAGGCGGTCATCTGGCGGGCTCCGGTGGCAGACGGTGGCGAGGCACTCGGGACGGACAGTCTCGCGCCGAGCGGCCTGCGCCCGCATCCACGGTTCCGCACAGCGGGCGCCGGGCGTCGCCCCAGCGGGCCACCGCCCCACCGGGCCCCCAGGCCACCGGGCTACCGCCCCACCGCGCCACCGGGCGCAAGCCCCCGACACGGTGCGGGTCTCGCACGGGGAATCCGGCGCTTATCGTGCGTTCAACAAGCCGGAGGGGATGCCGAAATACCCAAAACCCCCAAAATATCAGAGGCTGTGATGATCCCCTCCCCTGTGCTGCGCGTGCTCGGCCCGGCCCTCGCGACCCTCAGCGCGGCAGCCTCGCTCGCCATCGCGCTGCCGAGCCCGGTGCGGGCGATCGAGCCCACCGACGCCCAGCGCGCCGCGTTCCGACGCCCCGCGACGATCCCGTTTCCGAAGGACAACCCGTACACGCCGGAGAAGGCGGCGCTGGGCAAGATGCTGTTCTTCGACACCCGGCTGTCGCGCGACCGGAACCTGAGCTGCGCCAGCTGTCACAACCCGTCCTTCGGCTGGGAGGTGCCGTTCGACAAGGCGGTGGGCGCCGAAGGCAAGCCGGTGGGCCGGCACGCGCCGACCACCCTGAACCAGGCCTGGAGCCGGAACCTGTTCTGGGACGGGCGGGCCGCCAGCCTGGAGGACCAGGCGCGGGGGCCGATCGAGGCCGGCGTGGAGATGGCGCTTCCGATGGTCGAGGCGGTCGGACGCCTGCGCAAGGTGGCGGGCTACCGCATCGCATTCGAGAAGGCCTTCGGCCGCGAAGGGCTGACCGAAGCCACCGTGCTGAAGGCGATCGCCACCTACGAACGCACCATCGTGACCGGCGACACGCCGTTCGACCGATGGATCCGCGGTGACGCGCGCGCCATGCCGGACAGTGCCAAGCGGGGCTTCGCGCTCTTCACCGGCAAGGCGAACTGCGCGCAATGCCACACCGGATGGAACTTCACCGACGACAAGTTCCACGACATCGGGCTGCCGACCTCGGACAGGGGCCGCGCGGGCATCACCAACACCGACGGCGACACACACGCGTTCAAGACCCCCGGTCTGCGGGAGATCGCGGCGCGGGCGCCGTACATGCATCACGGCGGCGTGGCGACGCTCGAGGACGTGGTGGCCCACTACGTGACCGGCGGGCACAAGCGTCCCAGCCTGTCGCCACTGATGCGCCCGCTGAGCCTGAGCGCGCAGGACGTGCAGGACCTGGTCGCCTTCATGCGCAGCCTGTCCAGCCCGAATGCGGTGCTGGCCATGCCCAACCTGCCGGCTCACTGAGCGGAGGGGACCTCATGAACCTCGTCAAGCAGAGCCTGTATCTGTGCATCGGCGTGCTGCTCGCCCTCATCGGCCTGCAGGGCGCGCAGTCGCTGTGGCAGGTGAACCGCCTCGCGCAGGACACCACGCACATCATCGCCGGCAACCGGGTGTCGGGGGCCGCGCAGGAACTGTGGACGCGCTTCGTGGAGGCCGAATCCGCGCTGGCGCAGGCGACGGCCTTCGTCGACGCGACGAGCGCCGGCACGCTGCGCACCGCCTACAACGACAAGGTCGCCCGGCTGCGCGCCAGCGTACAGACGCTCCAGGGGGCGGCCACCGGGGACCTGGCCGAGGCGGCCAAGGGCGTCGCCGGACAGATCGAGGCCTGGCTGCGGCTCGCCGCCCCGCACGTGGGCGCCGAAGGCGTCACCGAGCTGCCGTCGTATCACCGCCTCGAAGCCTCGAAGGAGGCCCTGCAGGAGGAGGTGCGCGCGCTGCTGACCGTCAGCGCCGAGGCCGCGGCGGGCGCCGTCGCCAACGCGCAGGGCACGGTCCGCACGATCACCGCCTGGACCGTCGCCAACATGGTGCTGGCCGTCGCGGTCGGCCTGCTCCTCGGCTGGCATGCGCTGCGCAGCCTGCATCGGCAGCTCGGCGCCGACGCGAGCGAAGTGGCCCGGGCCGCGAACACGGTCGCCGACGGCGACCTCAGCGCCGAGATCCGCGCCGATGGCGTGCCCGAGGGCAGCGTGATGGCCGCGATCGCGCGCATGCAGTCGTCGCTGCGGCAGACGGTCGTGCGCGTGCGCGCGATCAGCGACGGGCTGGCCGATGGCGCGAAGGAGATCGCCTCCGGCAACCAGGACCTGAGTCAGCGGACCGAACGCCAGGCCGCGGCGCTGGAGCGCACCTCCAGCACGATGGAGCAGGTCGGCGCAACCGTCCGCCACAACCTCGATCACGCGCAGCAGGCCAGCGTGCTCGCCGACGAGGCGAGCGCGGTGGCCCGCGAAGGCGGCGACATCGTCGGGCGGACGGTGGAGACGATGCGCGGGATCAACGAAAGCTCGAAGCGCATCGCCGAGATCATCGGCGTGATCGACGGGATCGCGTTCCAGACCAACATCCTGGCCCTGAACGCGGCCGTCGAGGCGGCGCGCGCCGGCGAGGACGGGCGCGGGTTCGCCGTGGTGGCAGGCGAGGTGCGCAGCCTCGCGCACCGCTCCGCCGACGCGGCACACCAGATCAAGGACCTGATCACGGCCAGCGTGACGCGCGTCGAGCACGGCAGCGCGCTGGTCGAGCAGGCCGGACGCACGATGACGGAGGTGGTCGATGCGATCGGCCGCGTCACCGTCGTGATGAGCGAGATCCGCGCGTCGAGCGCCGAACAGAGCACGGGCATCGACCAGGTCGGCCAGGCCGTGCGCGAGATCGATCAGTCGACGCAGCAGAACGCCGCGCTCGCGGAACAGACCTCGGCGGCGGCCGAGCACCTGAAGGGCCAGGGCCAGGCGCTGGTCGACGCGGTGGCGTTCTTCAGGACCTGAGGCGCACCGCGATCAGCGCACCTGGAGCACCATCTCGACCTCGACGGCGATCTGGCCGGGCAGCGCGACCATGCCGACGGCCGACCGGGCGCCGCGGCCGCGCTCCTCGCCGAGCAGCGCGACGAACAGATCCGAGAAGCCGTTGATCACCTTGGGCATGTCGTTGAAGTCGGGTGCGCAGTTCACCATGCCCAGCACCTTGACGACGCGCTCGATGCGGTCGAGATCGCCGAGCACGGCGCGCACGTTGGCCAGCATGTTCAGGCCGACGGCGCGGGCCGCGTCGTAGCCCTGCTCGATCGAGAGGCCGGCGCCGAGCTTGCCGGTGATGGCGCCGCCATCGGCGCGGCGCGGGCCCACGCCCGACATGAACAGCAGGTTGCCGACCAGCACGCCCGGCACGTAATTGCCGACCGGCTTCGGCGCGGGCGGCAGTTCGAGGCCGAGTTCCTTCAGGCGTTCTTCGATGCGCATCGTCGCGTCCTCCGAAT
>ENA-UPTA01003372-UPTA01003372.1-activated-sludge-metagenome-genome-assembly--contig:-NODE-3372-length-15752-cov-8.235969_pt1 | contig 15752 bp, 10 predicted proteins | sample MGYA00238184_ERZ773361 | MGnify/ENA primary metagenome ERZ773361 (study PRJEB29100, sample SAMN05720205) | activated sludge metagenome | isolation source: anaerobic digester from wastewater...
TGTTTGAAGAAAACTTTTGGGAGAATTTTTAGGGTGGCGCATTGTCGAAGTCAGGTGATTTTGAATATGTTTATAGTAGTGCCTCCGAAAATTGCCCTCTAACCATTGATCCGTTTTAAATTTGGGTACTATGCAGCAAGCGTGGACGCTTACTGCAATGATAGTTGTAGTTTTAGTTTTACATTTAATTATACAGTAAGCGTGGGCGCTTACTGCAATGATGGGTACTATGCAGCAAGCGTCCACGCTTGCTGTAATCATGAGCCATGATGAGTAGTTGAATCCTGAATTTTTTAAATACATCTTCTATAATTCAAATCCTTAAAAAATTCCTTATATAATCTTACAATTAAATATAAACTAAATTTGCCATAAATGCACAACGGGTTGAAAAAGATTCTGCCATATATGAAGAAAATCGTAGGCTCTATTTTAATTATACTATGTATCCAAATCAACACAAACGGTCAGTTCTTTAATAATACAGTTATAAAAACAAGGCCATTGAAAGACCTTATTGCGCTCAATCCAAACATTGGTTTCGAAAAACCAATCCATAAACTCATTAGTACAGAATTTGAGTTCACTTATAAGCACAGGAGTTGGGCAAGCACTGGCAGAGAATGGGATTTCGGCAAATTCTACAATTCTGATGGTTTTAAAATAATGCTTGGATCGAGGGTGTATTTTGGGAAAACAAATAAGCATTTAAATGCTGAGACCCCAAAAGCTCCATTCGGGTGGTTTGCATCGCTGCAATTTGGGTTCACCAGTTTCAAGATTCATAACATTGAAATGTATACATTTCAAGGGGACTACCTGAACAATATAAGTGTAATAAAAAGATGGCCTGAATTAAATATTTTATTTGGCAGGCAATTTTATCTCACCCAGCATCTGGCACTTGAATTTTATTTAGGTACTTCTATCTATCTTCAGTATTACGAGAAATCGACCATTATCATTAGCGGAATACCAGAAGAAATTGGGGAAACGACAATTCGAAATTACATATCAGGATCTATAAGACCCAATTTATGTCTAAGCCTGGGATACCACTTTAATTGACTTGTAGCTTATGTTCTTAACACACTCGTATGTTGCTGCCGCATACACAGCAATACCTTTGAACAATTAATCAGGGATACTCAATACGCAACATTTGACTTTCATGGAGCAAGCGTGGATGCCTGAAGCCTACCGGAGGATGTCCCTTAACAATAGATTTTTATTAGATTATAGTTTGAGTTAAACAGTAAGCGTGGACGCTTACTGCAATGATGGGGTATCTTTGATGCCTCAACAATGGTGCCTAGGTTATATCCGGCAGTCACTTTTGTTGCATTTTCGGCATATCGGTTAATGCTATGGCTTACTAATTACTGTGGGTATTTGAAAAAGGTTAGTTGACTAGCATTTTAATAGAGTCAATTATAATTCCATTGTGCTGTATTTGTAAAATATACAATCCTGTTTCAAGCTTGTTGCGATTGATGGTATAACTGTCGCCTGAAATATTGTTTGCCTGAAACACCTCCTTTCCGGATGCATCGAAAACGGTCAGGGTTACATTATTCCATGATTTGTTAAAATAAAGAATTGTTTTGTCGGAAAAAGGGTTTGGAAACAATCGGGCAATATGGGATTGATTTTCTCCAATGGTTTCGTACAACGGACAATCGGCATAATACTGATCTTTCGGTCTTACAAAACTTTGTACAAAATTGGTTATTCCTGCAAGAGATTTGCTACCAGCCAGATACAACCCTTCTGCCACAAAATCACATGCGTGGGAATAATTGTTGGGCTCATTAATCACCGCTATATATTCGCTCTGATATATTGAACAGTAAATTTTACCATCACGTGCCAGTTGCATCTGTGCCTGCGAACCCGCTACATCTTGTGAAATCAGTTTTCGGGAAGCAAAAATGCTTTCAGCAGTTGTATTTGATATATCGAACTGAAATATTTTTTCTCCGGGATTACTAATACTTTCTGTGTCCCACATCCCAATATATAAATACCTGCAGTCTGGTGAAAAACACGCACCCCATGGCCATGGAATATTTATTGTAATAGGGTTAAATAGTTTGCCATGCTCATTATCGAAATCGAAAATTTGAAACATAGCCAGATTTGCATAGGTAGAAACTGCCTTACACCCTGATGGAGAAAATTTAAAGCCACTTACTGAGTACTCATATATTGTTTGAAAATAGACTCCCACTTCAGAAACAACCGGTTCCTGAGAAACACCGTTTTCGGTAACAAGAAATGCGTAGAACTTATCATTGTGCAACTCGTGACCTACTACCCAGTAATCGGTTTCATTTTTATGATGTACGGCCCCCAATTGTTCGGCCGATGTTGGCAACAGTTCAATGTTCTTTAAAGTAACATCTCCTAGTCCTTCCCGCAGCGACAAATCTACAACCGAATAAGCCATATGAGAATAATTCAATCCTGCGCCTCCATACGAAGGAGTGGTAAAAATGTAATATATTTTGCTGTCATCCGGTTTAGGAACAATTAATGCTGAATTTAAAGACGAGAACTCTCCGTGTAAGCCATATCCGTTAGGCATTTGCTCGTTTTGCGCATCGTAAACCCGCATACCATCAGTATAAAAAAGCAGGTTTCCGTATAAATCAGAAATAGCCGAACAACCTTCTAATGTATATAACGAACCATCGTTATAAGCAACGGGTGTTTCGCCCGAAAAATCGACATGACAACTATCCCCGAAAAACCAATGGTTTGTACGGTTTAATTCCGATTCCTGAGAAATTAGGGTATAACAAAGCAAATTCAGAAGTATTACAGATAAAGAGCTATAAATCGCTTTTTGCATGATTATTTAAATTTTAACAAGATATATAACTAAATATTAACAAATTTAAATATAAAATGTATTATTAATATCATTGTCGACAAAAATTTTATAAGTACTAATATTTATTTATTTTCAAGTTACCAAGTTATGTGGCAATGAGAAATGCAATATTTTACGAATCAACTTGGTAAATTATGATAATATTATGTTTGACCTGAAGAAAAAATAAATCTGTTTTTGGGTGTTTTCTCAGGATTATATTTTAATGAATTTTTTCCAAATTAAGTTTCCATCAGAATACGCTATTCTGAGCAAATATAAGCCTGGATTTGTTCCCTCCAGAGAAATTAGCGTGTTTTGTGTGCAATTGCGGGTAGAGGAAACGACCCTGCTATCGCTGCTCATTAGTGTTATTTCATCCGGATACATTTGACTTGTTGTGTACAAATAAATATATTCTGTTGCCGGATTGGGGTAGATGCTAATGCTATGTGAGGTTTCAGGTATTATATCCGACAAAATATTCACATCAATGGTCCATTCGGTTTGATGGATTTCGTCCTGTGCAACGACCAAATATAGCAAAGGGTTGCTGAAATCGTTTTCGGTTGTTGCCGAATATTGTAATACGCCATTCACGTAGGCTTTGGCACCGAACGAAAGATTGAATATCGCTGCCAGACTCGTAACATCGGTGCCTTCAATCACTGCTAAAGAAACCAACTTTTCCACAGCATCAATATCTGCAGCGTCGGCATCATATTCCCCAAACGAAAACCCCAGAATGTCGGTTTCGGTGCTGTAGGCTTGCGTAGTAAAGCTTATTGGCCCCACAAGTTCGGAGTGCACATCATTGCAAACCGACTCAATGTAAACATCGTACATTGTATTGGGCAATAATCCGAAAATATAGTATGATTCTGTATTTGCACTGATATAATGAATGATATTTCCTTCTGACGCAGGGTCAAATCCATGAAGGCCGTAATACATGTTTACCGGATTGCCTGTGGGGTTATCCCATTCAACAATTGCAAAATCGTAGGAAATATCGGCAATGGCAATATCCACAACGGGCTCACAGAGAACATCGTAAATCATTACATTGTCGATAAAGGCGTCAGACCCGTATCCTGATGTGAAGATGAACCTGAATTTAATATAATCGCCGAAATTAGCCAAAGAAATCGGTTCTGATGTTGTATAGGATCCAGGGCTTGTGGTTCCGGCTCCATCATTCGATTCGAATGCACTCCCCGACTTTACCCACACGTTTGTCCATGTTCCTCCATCATCATCGCTGACCTGAAGTTCAAGTTTATCGTTGGGAGACATATAGGAATAAAACTTATGAGACCACATAAATTCAATCCGAGGGTTTACCAGCAAAGATTTATCAATCAACTGACTTGTTAAATATGCGGTTTTCCCGTCTGCCCACGACCAGAAATTAGCCATTACCGCGCTGTTATTGTAATGCATAACCGTATTGGTGCCACCGGTAAGGTCCCAGCACTGTGAAATTGCTTCCCATTCAGCGAATTCTTCAGCCCATGGGAATTCCGAAATTGTATCGCATGCTGTTTTAAAATCGAAATGCTGCCAATCGGAATCGCCAAGTAAACCGCCGCAATTTGCTTTTATGTAAATAGTGTAAATGGTGTTTATCGACAGGTTGTCAAGCAGTATATAAGGAGATGATAGGGTTTCAACGGTACCTGTTCCCTGAGCAAAGCCCTGTTCGCCAAATTCAATTGTCCATCCTGTTTCCTCTGAACCTGCATTCCAGCTTATCATGGCAGAATTGCATTGCACATCTGAAGCCGTAATATTGATAACTTCCGGACACAAAGGCAAGGTGGTAATTTGATATGGTCCTGCCGGCTCAGCTGTGCCAAGAAACGCTCCGCAGTTTGCCCTTATATATACCGAATACATTGTTTCAGGTTCAAGGTCTGAAATTGTAACAGGGTTATTGGTATTGCCTTCAATCAGGGTCCCTTCTGTATAGGGGTCTTCTCCCTGAAAACAGTACGTAATATCCCATTCGGTTTCTGTTGAACCTGCTTGTATTAAAAAACTAAAACTATCGTAGGTAATATTCTCAACTTCGATACCAACAATAGGTGGACACGTTACCATTGTTGCATATGTAAAGGGACCTACCCAATCCGAATACCCGTTGGCGCCGCAATCAGACCTGATATAGAAGTCATATTCGGTATTATCGCTTAATCCAGATACCATGAATGTATTATCAAAAACCGAAACCAGGTTTCCTTCTCCTGCAATAAAATTGGAATAACCATACAATATTTCCCAATTCGTTTCCAATCCGAGGGGGTTGATTTCTAAGCTAATTGATTGATAATCTGCATCAATTAAGCTTGTACCTGCGATGGCTGTACATGGCACATTACTGATAAACTCAAACGGACCGGTCCACAGGCTTTTATTGTCGTCAGAACAAACCGAACGGACATATACATCATAATGGGTTTCCGGACTGAGGCCTGTAATATTGTATTGGTTGCTGGTGGTAGAAACAAAGATTCCGGTTTCAACAGGGTAGAATCCCTGCTGACCGTAAACCAATTCCCATTCTGTAGCGGCTCCCTCTTCTTCCCAGCCAATTAAGGCTGAATATCCGGATGAATTAATTAATGTAAGATTAGAGGGCTGCTGACAGGTTTCGTTATAAATTATAATTTTGTCTAATAACCACCCGCTTCTTAGATAGGATGCATCTGAATGGAGCCGGAACCTGATCCATACTTCAGGTTCGCCTGCAAAATCGCTCAGATTGAAGGTTTCTACTTTCCATAAATTATTATCAGGTGCAGCATTTTGCCAACCGGGATATGATGATTCCATGAAACATGGACCTTCCGACTGATACTGCATGAAAAGATATGCATTCTGATAAAGCCCTTCACCCATATAGCTTTCCTGTGACAGGAACGTCCAGTCGGTTCCGTTGGTTGATACCTCAACATAGCAATAATCGTAGTTTTTCTCGGTTAAAGCCATGCTTGCAAAACTAATATATGGATGCTGTGCATAGCTTAAATCAACAGGGCATCGTAACACAATCAGGTTATTATCGGAATTGGTGTATGCATTTTTAATACAATGCTGACCCTCGAAAGCTATTGCAGATTCAATGCTCCAGTTTGCCCCGTTTCCCTCGGAATTGATAAACGCGCCAAATCCATTTTCGAAGGTTTCAATTAATGGAAGGTTGAACGGTTCATAGCATGTGGTATTTATTTCAATTTTACCGGACCATTCGCTATGGCAGCTTCCGCAAATACTCCTGCAATATATATCGTATGATGTGTGTGGCGTTAACCCGGAAATTGTATAATCAGCGGTGTTAATACCACTGATTATAGTTCCATCGGTATAAGGGTTAAACCCAGAGACGCCGTATAATATTGCCCATCCGGTTGCATCGGGTTCGTTAGCACAGGAAACAAGAGCTGTGCTTGCGGTCACATCCGAAACTGTAAAACCAACCGGAACCAAACATGCCGGTAACATGGTAAATTGGTAAAGCCCCGACCAGTGCGATTCTCCATCTGTATCGCAATCAGCCTTTACATATACATCGTATTGTGTGCCGGGGAGAAGGCCTGTCAGGGTGTATGGGTTCTCTGAAATATCCGATAGCAGTATCCCTCCGGATTCAATGTTCAGAGGAGTTTCTCCGTAAAGAATTATCCAGGAATTGGGTTCAGGAACTGCCCATGCTAACGTTACCTGAGATTTTGTAATGTTTGATACCGACAACTCCGAAGGCGTTACACATTGTTCGGTAGTATGAAATGAAACGGGCCCCGTGATCTCACTTTGCTCATCGCCTGAGCAAATACCCAAAACATAAACATCGTAATAGCTTTCAGGAATCAAGTCTGTAATCACCGTCATTGTGTCATTTGAAATCATAACAGAACCTTCACCTACCGGATTAAAACCATGAAGGCCATAAATAACTTTCCATTGTTCCGCAAAGCTATTGTCTGCCCAAATTAATTTTGCAAAACTGCTTTCGATAACTATAATTTCTGCATCGGCAGGTTTGGGGCAGGTTTCGTCGAAAATCTGTATGTTGTCGATATACCACCCGGGGAAATTAAGCTGTGAACCTGAATTGACACGAAACCTCAGCCAGACTTCAGCCTGCCCCGAGTAATCGGAAAGTGAAAACTTTTCGTTCCTCCAATACGCATTGGTCAATGGAGTCGAAAATGATGTATAATATGAACTCATATCAAAACATGGGCCTTCAGGGTTGTTTTGTGTTGGAATATGATAGTTGCCAGAGCCCATATATCGGTTGGCGGGTAGAATTGTCCAAGTACTACCATTGGTTAATATTTCAACATAACAATGGTCGGTATCGGAAAATGTTAGTGGCATATGAGCAAATGTTAGAACCGGGTTTATGGTTGTACTCAAGTCAATCGGACAACGCAAAATCATGCTGTTCGAGTTGTTGTCGCTAAAATGGTTTCTAACGCAACTCGATCCGTCGGTTGAAACAGTAGATATAATATCCCAGTCGACATTATTTGCGAAATCGTTAATGAAATATCCCAGGTCAGATTCAAAACTTTCAGAAACAGGTAAGACCGTACTATTATCGCATGAAGTGATGACTTTGAGTTTTTCTGACCAGTTACTTTTGTGCTCACCACAGTCGGACCTAACGTAAATATTATACTCTGTTGAGGGTAATAGCCCTTCGATGGTGAAATCAGTCGAAGCAAGGCCTGAAATAAGAGTTCCCCCGGTGAAAGGATCAAATCCCGCTTGCCCATAAACGATATCCCATTCATTTGCAGTGCCTGATTCGTTCCAGCTGAAATCAACGGAGCTTGCCGAAACCTCGGAGTAACTTAGACCGATGGGAGACAGGCAATAGGGCAGGGTACTTATCTGTGCCGGGCCTGTCCAGTTGTTGTAATTGCCGGAACAATGGGCTCGTACGTAAATATCATAAGTTATTCCATCGACTAACCCTTCGAGGGTAAACGGATTTGCAACTATCCCGGATATAATGTTACCACTAACATCAGGGTCAAAACCAAATTCACCGTAAATAATGTCCCATGCAGTGGTTGTTGTAAAATCGGTCCAGCTAACCAATACGGATGTTTCAGTGGCATCGTATGCAATAACATTCTCAGGTGCCATGCATTCCGGCAAAGCATTTACAGCGACATTGTCGATAAACAGATCGTTGCTTGCATTCGAAACAGTCGATTCCGCATAAAAGCCAATCTTTATTATGCCGTTATAACCAGAAAGGTCAATAGTCACGTGACATCCCTGAGGGCTTAGCCCATTGTAAACCCAGGGTGAACCCAGATTATCCCAGACCCTGAGAATGTTTGCAGAACTCCATGTTGACCCGTTATCTGTCGAAATCACAACCGCAAATTTGTCGTCGGTGCCTGTTAGCTGAGGGTTTGTTGTAAGGTGTAAGCTTGTTAATGCCACATCAAACTCAAGTATATACGAAACTGAGCCGTCCCCAAGATTGATTGATGGCGATATCAGCCACCCAAACAACGCTGTGCCCTGAACGTGTACTCTTGCAGCACCGGTTGTTCCAGCATTTGCAAAGCCATCAGAGCCCCAGTGATTTGTATAACCCAGAGAAGAATTGGTGGTTATTTGTCCCGACCTGACACTCCAGCATTTCGAAGGAATTGGCGCGGTATCAAAACTTTCCGATAAATCAGGTACTAAAACTATGCAATTTGTTGTAAAACCAGTTGCCTGCGACCAAGAACTGTTTAATTCGCCACATACAGCCCTGATGTACACATGGTAGCTTGTCCCATACGACAAACCAGTTATTGTGAATGGGTTTTGAGTAATGCCGGTTATGGTTGTTCCAGTACCTAAAGTAAATCCCAACGGACCGTACTCAATTTCCCATAATTCAGTTTGATCGGGCTGAGTCCAGGTGAATGTTGTGCTGGAATCGGTATATGAAATTAGAGCGATATTCGCTGGGGCCGGACATGTTATCAGGGTTGTGAAACTAAAAGGGCCAACTAAATCGCTATGATTACCTTCCTGACTGCAATCGGAACGAATATAAACCTGATAGGCAGTATTGGGCGATAAACCTGATAGTGTAAATTGATTTTCTGAAATGCCAGAAACAATGGTTCCTCCTAGTGCAGGAATAAAACCATCGGGGCCATATATTATTGTCCAAGATTCAGCAGAGTCATCACAACTCCAATTAAAAGTAACACTTTCCTGCAAGATGCTCGAAAGGCTGACATTTGACGGAGGGTTACATGCTATTAGCGAAGAAATTCCTAAAGCGACTGAGAGCAGAAACGTATTCACAATTTTCAACTGATTGTTTCTCAGGCGCATTTTATTAAAATTTATTCAGTTTGAAATTAACTTATTTTACGATAATAGGTATTCTACATACAAAAATACCAAAAATTATTATAACCCTGGCAATTATGTATGTGTATTTAAGCCATAACCCGACAAGAGGATATCACCCAATTGATTACTGTGGAATAATAGCTAGTGAAAAACTGACGCTCATGTATCAGGCTTCCGATTTTATTGTATTGACAAGCAATAAGGGCAAGCCTGGTTAAGTTCAGCAGTGCATCCATTTTTTTCAATAAAGCCGTTGGCATACTCCGGGAACATGCGTTACAGAAAGTCGAGAAATTTAAAGTCCTGACCCACACAAACACGCAAACGATTTTTCTCCATGGCACCAATGATCATTTTTGTTACATCGGGAGTTGGCATTGTCTGCACGCTATTTTTCTCCGACCCGGTTTCTTGTAACTGCATAACTGTGAGCCCTGAGTTTACTGAAATGTATGTGGCAATGGATCTGGGGAATATAACGGTAACCTGTACATCGATGCCCCGTATTTCGGAATAATAATAAAATATTTTAAAAAATGATATAAGTAATTGTAAAACAAGTATTAAAACGACAGCAACCGACAACAAACGAATAATAAGCGAAAGCAAACAACAAAAAACCGAAACCGGAAAAACCGCTGCTGCATCTTTGCATCGTCGATTGACATCAACACAGTCGGCATTGCGAAATAAAGAAATGTTTAATTTAATTTTTAGTGTTATGAATTTAAGAAATCGCGTACAGTTGATCGGAAACATGGGTAAAAACCCTATTGTAAAAGAGTTGAACAAAGGTGGTAAAATGGCAAGGTTCTCGCTGGCAACAAACGAGTTCTACGTGAAAGACGGTGAGCGTGTGAAAGAAACGCAGTGGCACAATCTTGTGGCATGGGGAAAAACAGCCGATATCATTTCGGAACACATGGCTGCAGGTGCAGAGGTGGTGGTGAACGGAAAACTTAAAAATCGCACCTACAACGATGAAAAAGGCAATGCCCGCTATATTACCGAAGTGGTGGTTGACGAAGTGCTGTTCCGTACGACCAAATAGACGCGGCATATAAACTTTGCAGCGTAAACACCGGTTGCAGGAATATACCCAGTGAGTAGGAGTGCATAAATGCTTTCCGAAACCGAAGTGATTCAGGCACCGGTTTTTTTATTGTCCTATGCAGGAGTTTGTTTTGAAAAATTAAGAAATCAACGGTTTTTATTGGCAAGCTGACCGCAGGCTGCATCAATATCGGACCCCTTCGACCGGCGAATGTTTACAATAAGATTTTTGCTCTCAAGATATTCAACAAAAGCGCTTTGATGTTCAGACGATGAAGCCCTGAAAGTGCTATCAGAAGTGTGGTTGTACACAATCAGGTTTATCTTGCATGGCGATATTTTACAAAATTCTGCAAGTGCTTTGGCGTGTTTCATATCGTCGTTAATATTCTCGAACAAAATATATTCGTAGGTAATTCTGAGCCCGGTATTTTTGTAGAAATAATCAATGCTGTCGCGAATTTGAGACAATTTGAATTTCTTGGCTGCGGGCATCATGCTGCTTCGTACTGCATCAATAGCAGAATGCAGCGATACAGACAGATTAATTGTAGTATGCAAATCGGCAAACGCCCTTATTTTTTCGGGAATCCCAATTGTCGAAACCGTAATGCGGGTCGGAGAGAAGTTTATTCCTTCGGGGGATGAAATAATAGCGAGTGCGCGCATTAGGTTTTCGAAATTCAAAAATGGTTCTCCCATGCCCATCACCACCATGTTCGACAGGGGTATTCCGATTTTTTCGATACTGAGAGCATTTAGCATCACAAACTGGTCGAATATTTCTCCATGGTCCAGATTGCGGGTAAACCCCAGCATACCGGTAGCACAGAAATGACAGTTCATGGCGCATCCTACTTGTGTCGAAATGCAGGCTGTAGCCCGGTCGTTTGAGGGAATCAGCACTCCTTCAACAATATGAGAGTCATGGAGGCGGAACCCTGTTTTTATTGTTCCATCCCTGCTGACTTGCTGAATTAACGGTTGAATACGCGTAAAGCAGAAGCTGTCGCCCAAACGGCTGCGGAGCGTTTTTGAAAGGGATGTCATTTCTTCGAAACTTCCGGCCCCTTTTGTCCAAATCCAATCATAAACTTGCTTAGCTCTGAATTTACTTTCTCCAAAGCGTGTAATTACTTCTTCAATGTCGGGATATTCAAATTTCCGGATGTCAGTTTTCAAAAAATAATCTTATTTATCAATACGACGAAAAAGGCATATCAGCAAACCAACTGATATTTATTCAAATTTTACTTTCAGGCTTTCGATAATGTCATCTGCAAATTTTTTTGTTACAGCTAGCGACTCAGTTAATGTGGCAATAGCGTCATCGCAATCTTCGATTATATCTTTGCGTTTTTTCTTCGATAGTTCTGTATTGCTTTCGGCAGCCGATTTGTCGGCTTTTGTTTTTTCAAGTTCAGCCACTTTTTCTTCAACTTTTGTTGTGGTTGTACTCATGCCATAACCCATATAGTTATTAATGATATAAATGTCGGAAATAGAATAATCAACGTTTTCCCCTTTATGGGTGAGTTTCAGAACGCAGTCGTACGATTCGGTAAACTGGCCAGCAAATGGATTGTATGAAGTTTTACCTTTTACCAGGCATTTTAATGTAATGGTACCTGATTCTGTGTTTTCGTAAACAACAATGTGTCGATTACCTGTAGCCCATAATTTGGCTTCTTCGAAGAACTGTTTCACATCAAGATCCGTGTTGATGGAACCGGTAAATTCGATTGCTCCATCGGGGTTTACAGGGAATTGGCTGTTCTGACTGTGAGCAAATAGAAACATTGACAATCCAAGAAAAATAAGAAATAATTGTTTCATAATAATTTGTTTAACTATGTAAATAAGAACGTAAATTACAAGATGTGAATTTTTGAATGCAATATCACAAAAATATGAAAATATTGTTAGCCATGTATGTGTATTACTTCTACGGTGGCATTAAAATTTAAGAAGAATGGATTTCTTGCCAAGAATATATTGCAGCTAACCAGCATTTTTTAACCGACGCATGAGTTCAGCATCCAGCTTACTTTTGGCAAACTCAAGATCAACGACAAAGCTCTTATGTTTAGTGCCGGGTAAATTGTACATGGCATCGAGCATCAGGTTTTCGCATATTGATCGCAGTCCCCTTGCGCCAAGTTTGTATTCGATAGCTTTGTCAACAACAAATTCCAGGGCATCTTTGGTGAATGTCAGGCGAACGCCATCCATTTCGAAAAGCTTAATATATTGCTTTACTAAAGCGTTTTTGGGTTCTGTAAGAATGCTTCGCAAGGCATCTCTGTCGAGAGGCTCCAAATACGCCAGAACAGGAAGTCTTCCCACGATTTCAGGTATTAGTCCGAATGCCCGTAAATCTTGTGGGGCAATATAACGGAGTAGATTGGTCTTGTCGATGCCTTCCGATTTTTTGTGTGCACCATATCCCACAATCTGGGTGTTAAGCCTTCGGGAAATAATTTTTTCGATACCTTCGAAAGCCCCACCGCAAATGAAAAGGATATTTTTTGTATCGACCTGTATCATTTTTTGCTCTGGATGTTTGCGCCCACCCTGAGGGGGTACGTTTACGACAGAGCCTTCGAGAAGCTTTAATAAACCTTGTTGCACACCTTCTCCAGAAACGTCGCGCGTAATACTTGGGTTGTCGCCCTTGCGGGCAATTTTATCAAGTTCATCAATAAAAACAATGCCTCTCTCGGCAGCAGCCACATCGTAATCGGCGACCTGAAGCAGACGCGTCAGCAAACTTTCGATGTCTTCACCCACGTAACCCGCTTCGGTGAGTACTGTGGCATCAACGATGGTAAATGGTACCTTCAGCAGTTTCGAAATGGTGCGGGCGAGCAGGGTTTTACCGGTCCCGGTTTCGCCAGTGAGTATTATATTCGATTTTTCAATCTCAACATCGTTGTTCTGAACAGATTGATTCAATCGTTTGTAGTGATTGTACACCGCAACCGAAAGCACTTTCTTGGCATGTTCCTGACCGATTACATATTCATCGAGGAATGCTTTAATTTCAGCTGGTTTTTTTAATTCTATTTTCGAGAATGATTTGGCCTTCGACGATTTTATTTCTTCAGAAATAATTTCATGCGCTCTTTCTACACAGTCATCACAGATTTTAGCATCAATGCCGCTTAAGAGCAAATTTACTTCATCTTCTTTTCTTCCGCAAAATGAGCAGGTATTCATTATTTAAAAGTAATGATATGTAATTATTTTGCTGAATTATCGCGGTATAAAACTTCATCAATCATACCGTAGTCTTTTGCTTCAGATGCAATCATCCAGTAGTCGCGGTCGGAATCGGCGGCCACTTTTTCAATAGGGTTGCCTGAATGTACAGAAATGATTTCGTACAATTCGTTTTTAAGTTTTAATATTTCCCGTGCTGTAATTTCGATATCAGAGGCCTGACCTTCAGCGCCGCCCATGGGCTGGTGTATCATTACTCTACTATGTTTTAACGCTGTTCGCTTCCCTTTCTTTCCGGCACAAAGTAAAACGGCACCCATCGAGGCTGCAATACCTGTGCAAATGGTAGCCACATCGCAACCGATATACTGCATTGTGTCATAAATTCCAAGACCTGCATAAACTGACCCTCCGGGAGTGTTCAGATAAATCTGAATGTCTTTTTGCGGATCGGTAGAATCAAGATACAGTAGTTGGGCCTGAATGATGTTTGCCACATAATCATCGATTGGCAGACCAAGAAAAATTATTCTGTCCATCATCAAGCGGGAGAAGACATCCATAGTAGCAATATTCAGTTGACGTTCTTCGATGATGGTCGGTGAAATATAGCTGTTATACACCGAGGTGATTTTATCGAATGTGGTACTGTTGATGCCCATGTGCTTGGTGGCATACTTGCGGAAATCGTTGTTTGTTGACATGATAATCAGGTTTTAGGCAAACAATTTATCAAATTCTTCGGGACTTACCAAATTTTCCTCCAGTTTTACTGCAGTTTTAATGAACTCAAGTGCTTTTGCCTCACCCACTTTTTCAAACAGACGTTTTGCATCACTTTCGCGATGCATCATTTCTTCGGCGTATTTTATAAGGGTTGGGTCCGGAACCTGATGAATGCCATATTGCCTGAATTGTTGTAGTATTTCATCTTTAGCAGCCTCAAGCACATCGTCGTGTTGAATTTCGATGCTATTTTCCTTCAGGATTTTATTTATGATAAGTGTCCACCTTAAGTCGTCCATAAAATGAACGAAGTCTTTATTAAGTTGCTCCTCAGTAACCTCTTTGTTAGCAAAAGTAATCCACCTGCGCAGGAAATCTTCCGGAAGTTTAAGATCACATTTCGACAGAAGTTTGTTTTTTGCATCGATTCTGAATTTATAATTGCTTTCATTGATTAAAGCTGATTCGAGTTCGTTCTTCACTGCTTCTCTGAATTGCTCTTCGGTATCAATTTCAGTATTGCCGGTTGCCTTTTCATAAAGGGTCTTGTTCATTTCTGCATCGGTGAATGTGCGAATGCTGTCGATGGTAAGTCGGTAGAAATTCCCGATAGCGGCAACTTGCTTTTTATCAATGCCAAGCATCGACGAGATTTCAGCCTCACTCGGGAGGGCTTTTTTCAGATCAAATGCGATACTGCTGCCTGCTTTGGTGCCGACGAAATTGTGTTTAATTTCCTCATCTTTGATTATGCCGACATAAAGACTTACATCGTCTTTCTGAATACCGTTTTCCAATGGATTGAAATCGGCGTCCGTTTCCACTATCGATCCTTTGATCATGCTCTTATCGTCGGTTACGTCGGTTTCAATTAATGACCCAAAACGCTGCCGGTGACTTTGTATCTGCTTTTCGATCATTTCTTCGTTTACGACTATTTTATAAAAATTGATCTTGTCGCGTTTCGAAAGTTTAACTTCAAACTCCGGAGACAAGCCAATATCGAAAAGAAACGAATATTCATCGGTAGTAGCAAAGTCAATAGGTTGTTGCTGATCGCTGGGAAGGGGGTCCCCCAGAATATTCAGCTTTTCATCCGTAAGGTACTTATTAAGTACTTCAGAAATCTTTTTATTGATTTCATCAGCCATCAATGCATCTCCATACATTTTTTTTATCAAACCCATCGGAACCATTCCCGGTCTGAATCCAGGAACTTTTGCTTTGCGCTTATATTCTTTTAGCGATTTTTCTACGTTTTCCGAAATATCATCTTTTGTAATGCTTACATTGATAACAGCATTTAAATCATCGGTGTTTTGGCGTGTAATGTTCATAAGTTAATATTTATACAAATAATGAATAAAACTGCCCCAATGCCTGAGTATTGAAGCAGAATTATTGTTGTGCGGATGAAGGGACTCGAACCCCCAAGCCTTGCGGCACCAGATCCTAAGTCTGGCGCGTATACCAATTCCGCCACATCCGCAAA
>ENA-UPTA01003373-UPTA01003373.1-activated-sludge-metagenome-genome-assembly--contig:-NODE-3373-length-15750-cov-9.714368_pt1 | contig 15750 bp, 10 predicted proteins | sample MGYA00238184_ERZ773361 | MGnify/ENA primary metagenome ERZ773361 (study PRJEB29100, sample SAMN05720205) | activated sludge metagenome | isolation source: anaerobic digester from wastewater...
GTCGGCTACGACTCCGCCGGCGGCGCGATCGACCTCGGCTTCGCCGTCTGACGCCATGTCCCGGGACCCTGCGTCCCGGGGCGCAGCGCCCCGGGCGCCGCCCCGGCGCCGCCGTTCAGGGCGCCAGCCGCTGCCGCGCCCAGCCGCCGCCGTCGGCGCGCGTGTACACCAGCCGGTCGTGCAGCCGCGACGGCCGCCCCTGCCAGAACTCCCAGCGGTCGGGCACGAGCCGGTAGCCGCCCCAGTGGGGGGGGCGCGGCGGATGCAGGCCGAACTTCAGCCCGAACTCGGCCGCGCGCGCCACCAGCGTGGCGCGTGACGGGATCGGCTGGCTCTGGGGCGATGCCCATGCGCCGATGCGCGACGTCAGCGGGCGACTGTTGAAGTACTCGTCCGACTCGGCGGCGTCGACCTTCTCGACGGCGCCTTCGATGCGCACCACCCGTTCGAGCTCGACCCAGTGGAACTGCAGCGCGGCGAACGGATGGGCGGCCAGCTCCCGTCCCTTGCGGCTCTCGTAGTTGGTGTACCAGACGATGCCGCGCGCGTCGTAGTCCTTGATCAGCACCACCCGCGTCGACGGGCGCCCGTCGGCACCGACGGTGGCCACCGTCATCGCGTTCGGCTCGGGCACCTCGGCGGCGCGCGCGTGCGCGAACCAGTTGTCGAACTGGGCCAGCGGTTCGTCGTGCGCATGGCGTTCGTCGAGTTCGCCCTTCTCGTAGCTCTTGCGCAGATCGGAAAGTTTGTCGCTCATGACGCTCAGTCTAGCGCGACACCCCTTGCCGCGGCCGGCGCAGTCCGGTCGAATCGAGGCTCGCTGCCGACACGCGCCGGAACCCCGGCACGGTGCGCAGTCTCGTCCCCCGCAGAGGATCCGCCCCCATGTCCAACGACCTGCACGGCCTGCCCGTGACCGCGCCTTCGGCGACCGCCGCCGCGGCGCTCGATGCCACGCTGCACCGCTATCTCGCCTACCGCGCCGACACCCCGCAGCCGCTGTTCGCCGCGCTCGAGGCCGAACCGGACTTCGCGCTCGGCCAGTGCGTGAAGGGCTACCTGACCATGCTGGGGTTCAAGCAGGCCAGCGTGCCCGGCGCGCGCGCCGCGCTGCAGATCGCGCAGCGGGTGGCCGACCGGACCACCGAACGCGAACGCATGCACGTGGCTGCACTGCAGGCGTGGGTCGACGGCCACGTCGAGCGCACGCTCGCCCTGTGGGCGCAGATCCAGCGGGAGCACCCCACCGACCTGCTCGCGTTCCGCCTGGCCCACTTCGTGCATTTCTGGCTGGGCCGCCCCGGCGCGATGCTCGCGTCGGTCGAGCAGGTGCGCCCGCGCTGGAGCCCCGAGCTGCCCGGCTGGGGCGCGCTGCTGTCGTGCCACTGCTTCGCGCTCGAGGAATGCGACCGCCACGACGAGGCCGAACCGCACGGGCGTGCCGCGGTGGCCCTGAACCCGGCGGACCTCTGGGGCACGCACGCGGTCGCCCACGTGCTCGAGATGCAGGGCCGCGCCGCCGACGGCATCGCGTGGCTGGAATCGCTGGCGCCGCACTGGGCCGCCGGCAACAACCTGGTCCATCACCTGTGGTGGCATCGCGCGCTGATGCACCTGGGCCAGGGCGACACCGCCGCGATGCTGCACCTGTACGACACGCGCTTCCGCGATCTGTCGGCGCCGCTGACGCGCGCGCAGCCCGACGTCTACATCGACCTGCAGAACGCGGCCTCGGCGCTGTATCGCCTGCAGCACCTGGGCGTGGACGTGGGCGACCGCTGGCGCGAGCTGGCCGACCACGCCGAGGCGCGCATCGGCGACTGCCTGTCGGCGTTCACCCTGCCGCACCTGATGATGGCGCTGCTGGCCGACGGCCGCATGGACGCGGCGCGCCGGATGACGGAGGCGATGCAGGCGTTCGCCGCCGGCGGCGACGACCAGGCGAAGGTGGTGGGCGAGGTGGCGCTGCCGCTGGCCCTGGCGATGCGTGACGCCGCCGAAGGCCGGCCTGCCGACGCGGTGGCGCGCGTGCGGCCGGTCTTCCACCGCCTGCCCGAGCTCGGCGGCAGCCACGCCCAGCAGGAGGTCCTGGCGCTGTTCCACTGGCGGGCGGCGCGTGTCGCCGGCCTGGAGGCCGACGCGCAGGTGGTGCGCGCCTGGGTCGACCGGCATTTCGTCGGCGGCATCGCCGCGCGCCGGGTGTTCGGCGTCCCGGCCCACTGAGCTGCGGCTGCAGTGCGCTGCGGTCACGTCGCGCCGTGACGAACGGCGCGCCCGGGCCGACCGGCGGGGCCCGCGCAGACCCCGACGCAGGCGTGGTTCACGGGCCCGGCCGCGCGCGTTCCGCTAGAATCCACGGTCTGCCCGAGGAGCGCTGCAACGGGTTCCGGTCGCGACACGGGTCGCACGGTACCGCCAGGCTCGGGTCTCGTCCCCTTGTTGCAACGGCGCTCGTTGAACCGTGATTCCCTCACGGCACGAGCGTTCATGCGGATGCAGGCATCCGCCTCCCCCTGCCCGTGCCGCGTGCGAGTCACCCTTTGATGGAGTGACCATGTCCGCCGTTCTCAAGAACCCGCAATTCGCCGATTTCAAGGTGGCCGATCTGTCGCTGGCCGACTGGGGCCGCAAGGAGATCCGCATCGCCGAGACCGAGATGCCCGGCCTGATGGCGATCCGCGAGGAATACGCCGCCAGCCAGCCGCTGAAGGGCGCGCGCATCACCGGGTCGCTGCACATGACGATCCAGACCGCCGTGCTGATCGAGACGCTGACCGCGCTGGGCGCGCAGGTGCGCTGGGCCTCGTGCAACATCTTCTCGACGCAGGACCACGCCGCCGCTGCGATCGCCGCCGCCGGCATCCCGGTGTTCGCCTACAAGGGCGAGACGCTCGACGAGTACTGGGACTACACCCACCGCATCTTCGAGTGGTCCGACGGGCAGCCCTCGAACATGATCCTGGACGACGGCGGCGACGCAACGCTGCTGCTGCACATCGGCACCAAGGCCGCCAAGGATGCGTCGATCCTCGCCAACCCCGGCAGCGAGGAGGAGGTGTGCCTGTTCAACTCGATCCGCCGCCAGCTGGCCAAGGACCCCGGGTTCTACGAGCGCAACCTGAAGGCGATCGTCGGCGTGACCGAGGAGACGACCACCGGCGTCAAGCGCCTGTACCAGATGTCGGCGCGCGGCGAGCTCGCGTTCCGCGCGATCAACGTGAACGACTCGGTCACCAAGAGCAAGTTCGACAACCTGTACGGCTGCCGCGAATCGCTGGTGGACGGCATCAAGCGCGCCACCGACGTGATGATCGCCGGCAAGGTCGCGGTCGTCTGCGGCTACGGCGACGTGGGCAAGGGCTCGGCGCAGGCGCTGCGCGCACTGTCGGCGCAGGTCTGGATCACCGAGTGCGACCCGATCTGCGCGCTGCAGGCCGCGATGGAGGGCTATCGCGTCGTGACGATGGACTACGCGGCCGACAAGGCCGACATCTTCGTGACGGCCACCGGCAACAAGGACGTGATCACCTTCGCGCACATGAAGGCGATGAAGGACCAGGCGATCGTCTGCAACATCGGCCACTTCGACAACGAGATCGACGTCGCCGGCCTCAAGCAGTGCACCTGGGAGAACATCAAGCCGCAGGTCGACCACGTGATCTTCCCGTCCGAGGACGGCAAGCCGGGCAAGCGCATCATCCTGCTCGCCGAAGGACGCCTGGTGAACCTGGGCTGCGGCACCGGCCACCCGTCGTACGTGATGTCCTCGAGCTTCGCGAACCAGACGATCGCGCAGATCGAGCTGTGGGTGCATCCCGAACGCTACCAGCCGGGCCAGGTCTACGTGCTGCCCAAGCACCTGGACGAGAAGGTCGCGCGTCTGCAGCTGAAGAAGCTGGGCGCGATGCTGACCGAGCTCACGCCGGAGCAGGCGGACTACATCGGCGTCGACGTCGCGGGCCCCTACAAGCCCGACACGTACCGGTACTGATCCGGCCGGGCGACCGCCGACCGTCGCGCCCGACGCGCGCCGGCGCGGCAGGCGCCGGCCCGCACCTGCGCCGATGATCCGCGCCGACCTGCTCCTCGTGAAGCGCGGCCTGGCCGCCTCGCGCACCCTGGCCCAGCGGCTGATCGCCGAGGGCCGGGTGCACGCGGGCGCCCCGGCGGCCCCCGTGCGCAGGCCGTCCGAGGCGCTGCATCCCGACGCGCCGCTGCAGGTGGTGCCCGACGCATCCGACCGCTTCGTGTCGCGCGGCGGCCTGAAGCTGGCCGGCGCGCTGGCGCACTGCGGCCTCGACGTGCGCGGCCGCGTGTGCCTCGACGTGGGCCAGTCGACGGGGGGCTTCACCGACTGCCTGCTGCAGGCCGGTGCGGCGCGCGTGGTCGGCGTCGACGTGGGTCACGGTCAGCTGCACGCGCGCATCGCCGCCGATCCGCGCGTGACCGCCCTCGAAGGCATCAACGCGCGGGCGATCCGGCGCGCCGATCTCGGGGACGCCCTGCCGGCCGGCGGATTCGACCTGGTCGTGGTGGACGTGTCGTTCATCTCGCTCACCAAGGTGCTCCCGGCGCTGGCTGCGCTGTGTGCCCCGCAGGCGCACCTGATCGCCCTGGTCAAACCGCAGTTCGAGGTCGGGCCCGGCGGGCTCGACCGGCACGGCATCGTGCGGGACGCGGCCCGGTACGACGCGGTCCGGACCACGGTGACGGACTGCGCGGCCGCCTGCGGATGGCAGGTGCACGCATGGCTCGACAGTCCGATCACCGGCGGCGACGGCAACCGCGAGTTCTTCATTCATGCGACGCTGCGCGCGGCCTGAGCCGGTGCGCAGCACAGACAACGGAACACCAACATGACGGCGAACGTCAGCTTCGAATTCTTCCCGCCGAACACGCCCGAAGGCGCCGTGAAGCTGCGCGCGACGCGCGCGACGCTCGCGGCGGCCGGCCCCGAGTTCTTCAGCGTCACCTACGGCGCGGGCGGCGCCACCCGCGACAAGACGCTGGCCACGGTGCTCGAGATCGCGGCCGAAGGCCATGCGGTGGCACCGCACCTGTCGTGCATCGGCGCCACGCGGGCGTCGATGCGCGAACTGCTGCAGCTGTACCGCGGCCACGGCATCCGCCGACTGGTCGCGCTGCGCGGCGACCTGCCCTCGGGCATGGTCAACCACGGCGAGTTCCGATACGCGAGCGAGCTGGTGGAGTTCGTGCGTGCCGAGACCGGCGACTGGTTCCGCATCGAAGTGGCAGCCTATCCCGAGATGCATCCGCAGGCGCCGTCTCCGCGCGCCGACCTCGAGGCGCTGGTGCGCAAGGTCCGCGCGGGGGCCGACGCGGCGATCACGCAGTACTTCTACAACGCCGACGCGTTCCTGCATTTTCGCGACGCGGCCGTCGCGGCCGGCGTGACGGTGCCGATCGTGCCGGGCATCATGCCCATCACCAACTACACGCAGCTGGCACGCTTCTCGGAAGCCTGCGGCGCCGAGATCCCGCGGTGGATCGCGGTGCGCCTGGCCAGCTTCGGCGACGACCGCGACGCGATCCGCGCATTCGGCACCGAAGTGGTCGGCGCGCTGTGCCGGCGGCTCGTGCGCGAGGGCGTTCCGGCCCTGCACTTCTACACCCTGAACCAGGCGCAGCCCAGCCTCGCCCTCTGGCAGACCGCCTGCGCCTGACCGGCCGGCGGGCGCATGCGACGTGATTCCTCACGCACGCGGTGCCGCTCGCTGCCACACCGGGGCCGTCCGTCGGCCCTTGTTGTACCGCGGACTCCGGGCATCGCATTTCGTTGGTCCGACCCGGGTGCGCTCGCTACCATCGGTTCAAAACCCGAATTGGCGAGATGCATCTTCAAACCTCCATGTCGTCCCGAGCCGCAGCGGTGAGTCCGCGCCCCACCTCGAGCCAGAAGCGCATGAAACTGCCGGTCGCAGGTCTGCGCATCGGCGTGTTCGTTGCCGAACTCGACCGTCCGTGGCTCGACACCCCGTTCCTGATCCAGGGATTCCTGGTCGACAGCGAGATCGAGCTCAGCACGCTGCGCAAGTACTGCCGGTACGTGCTGGTCGACCTCGAGCTGTCGACGCCCGAGGCGGCCGAGGCACTGCGCGGCTGCACGGTGGAGGACGACGCGCCTGAGTTCGAGGACACCGCCCCGGTGGCGGAACGGCCGCCCGGCCCGGGACTGCGGGGGGCCGCTGCGCGCCAGCAGGCGCCCGACGCGGCGCGGCCCGACGCGCGCGCCCTGCGCGAGGACGGCACGACCGCGGCACACCCGGACGAAGCACCGGCGCCCGCGCGTGCGGAGACGGCGCGCGACGATGCGCCCCGGCGTGCGGACACGGCGTCTGCGTCGGCGCGCAATCCGCAGCGCACCTATCGCATCCGCTCGGACGTGCGCATCAGCAGCGACACGCGCGACCGGTTCCGGCAACTGGTGCGCGGCCTGCCGATGGACGCCACCGACGACGACGAGCCGTCGCTGGCGCGGCGTGCGATGTCCGGGCTGCGCTCGCTGTTCGGCCGGCGCGGCGAGGCGCCGTCGGCCGCCGACGCCCGTGCCGGCAAGGCGCGCAGCACGTTCGCCGAGACCGAACTGACCGAGAGCCTGCCCAAGGGCACGCGGCTGAAGACCTACGTCGACCGCCACTCGGTCGGCGAGGAGCTGCCCCGTGCGCGCAAGACGATGGCCCGCGGCGAGGAGACGCTCGCGAGTGTGGTCGCCGACATCCGCGGCGGACGGATCCCCCAGACCGAGCAGGTGGCCGAGGTCGTCGACCACATGGTCGACAGCATGATCGACAACCCCGATGCACTGCTGTGGGTCGCCCAGCTGCGCGAGGAGCATCTGCAGACGTATCAGCACGGCGTGCGCGTCGCGCTGTACATGATCGCGATGGGCCGGCAGCTCGGCTTCCCGCGGGATCTGCTCAGCAACCTCGGCATGGTCGGTGTGCTGGCCGACGTCGGCAAGACCAAGCTGCCGCGTGCCCTGCTCGAGAAGCCGGGCATGCTGAATCCGGCCGAGTACAGCATCATCAAGGAGCACGTCCGGCTGGGCCTGGAGGCGCTGTCGCAGGGCAGCGCCCTCACGCCCGAGGTCGAGCTGGGCATCGCGCAGCATCACGAACGCCTGGACGGCAGCGGCTACCCGAAAGGGCTGAAGGGCAACGAGATCAGCATCTACGGCCGCATGGCCGCGATCGCCGACAGCTTCTCGGCCCTGATCACGCCGCGGCCGTACGCCAATCCGCTGGCCCCGCAGGACGCGCTGATGAGCCTGTACCAGTGGGCCGGCACCTCGTTCCACGAGCCCCTCGTCGAACAGTTCGTCCAGGGGGTCGGCGTCTTCCCGGTGGGCAGCCTGGTCGAGCTGTCGAGCGGCGAGGTGGCGGTGGTGCTCGCGCAGAACCGCGTGCGCCGGCTCGAGCCGCGCGTGCTGCTGCTCACGGCCCCCGACAAGCGGCCGCTGCCGGCGCCCGTCGAGAAGAACCTGATGCAGCAGGCGCGCGACAACGACAGCACGCCGCTGCGCATCGTGCGCGGCCTGCCGTCCGGTGCGTACGGGCTGAAGCTGCGCGACTACTACGCCGATGAGCTGGCAGCCGCGAACAAGCTCGTCTGAACCCGGCGACGCGGCGCAGCCCGGACGGCGGCTGTCTCCGGGCGCGCTGCTCGAGCGCGCGGTGCAGGGGGCGCGCGACGACGAACACACGGCGCTGCTGGTGGTCCGGCTGAACCGGTCGGACCGTCTGGCCGCGCTGGCCCAGCATCCGGAGTCCCGGCAGACCCTGCTCGAGATCGCCCGGCGCGTCGAAGCGATGATGCGCGCGCGCGACCACTGGGCCGTCGCCTCGCACGACGAACTCTGGGTGCTGCTGGTCGACCTGCCGACCACGGCACTGGCCGAGCTGGCCGGACGCACCCTGCGCGAGAGCCTGGCGAGACCCGTGCATGCCGACGACCGCTCGACGCCGATCGCCCAGCTGCAACCCGTGGTGGGCGGCTGCTGGACGCTGACCTCCGACCGCGACGCGCCCGTCGAGCTGCTGCGCGCGGCGACGGCGGCGTGTGCGCTCGCCGCCGCCGAGGACGACCAGGTGCTGATCAGCGCGCCGCAGACGCGGATGCGCACGATCGATCGCAACCGGCTCGAGAACGAACTCCGGGTCGCGCTCTACGCCAACGAACTCGACGTGTTCTTCCAGCCTCAGGTGGATCTGCGCACGCGCCGGTGCACCAACGCCGAGGCGCTGGTGCGCTGGACCCGCGAGGATGGCAGCACGGTGCCGCCCGACCTGCTCGTGTCGATCTGCGAAGAGCGGGGCCTGATGAACCAGCTCACGCAGTTCGTGCTCAACACCGCGCTGCGCCACCTGATGACGTGGAGCGGCCAGGGCCTGGAGCTGGGGGTGTCGATCAACCTCTCGAACACGACGCTGGCGGACTCGACCTACCCGGCGCTGGTGGCGCACACGCTCGACACCTGGTCGGTCGACCCCACGCGGCTCACGCTCGAGCTCACCGAAAGTGCGATCGTGCGCAATGAACGCTCGGCGATCGAGTTCATGCACCGCATCCGCGACCAGGGCTGCAAGCTCGCACTCGACGACTTCGGCACCGGATACTCGTCCTTCGCCTATCTGCGCAAGTTACCGATCGGCGAACTGAAGATCGACCAGTCCTTCGTGCGCAACATGATCGCCGACCGCAACGATGGCCGGATCGTCCAGGTGCTGATCGACCTGGCCCACACCTTCGACATGATGGCGCTGGCCGAAGGCGTCGAAGACGCCGCGATCGCCGCACGTCTGGCCGAGGCCGGGTGCGACGTCGCGCAGGGCTACCACTACGCGCGCCCGCTGCCGCCGTTCGAGTTCGCCGGCTGGGTGCGCGCGTTCAACGCCGGTGCGGCGGATCAGGACGGAACGGCCCGAGCAGTTCCCGATCGGTGACGACCCGCTGCAGGGGAAGGTCGTGCGGATCGGGCACGAAGCCGCTGATCTCGCAGCACGCATAGGCGACCCCGGCGGTCGCCACGCCGCCGAGCACGGCAAGCGTGCGGTCATAGAAGCCGCCGCCATAGCCGAGCCGGTAGCCGGCCCGGTCGAACCCCAGGCAGGGGATCAGCAGGAGGTCGGGCGTCAGCGCACGGCCGGGCGGCGGATGCCGCGTGCCGAACGGCCCGGCCTGCAGCACCGCTCCAGGGAACCAGCGCTCGAAGACGAGCGGTGCGGCGGGCGCCGCGACCCGCGGCAGGGCCACGATGACGCCGGCCGCGTGCCAGCCCTCGAACGCCGCCCGCGGATCGGGTTCGTCCTGCATCGGCCACCACGCGGCCACGCAGCGGGGTGCACGTTCCGCCACCAGCGTCTGCAGGGCGCCGACGATCGACCGATCGCATGCGGCGCGCTCGGCCGGCGCGATGCCCGCCCGGCGTGCGCGCAGGGCCGCCCGCGCCCGCGCGCGGTCGGCGGCGGGCACGGGGCCACATGGTATCCTCGGTCGCGATGGTTCCTGCACGTGTGTTCCTGCCTGTCGTCCTGGCGGGCATTCTAGGGCTGATGTCCGGGGCTGCCGACGCGCAGCGCCGCAACCAGCGCCCGCCCCCCCAGTCGCTTTCGCCCGACGAGGCGTTCGTCCAGGCGCGCCAGCTGGCGTACCAGAACGACCTCGACCGCTTCGACGCCGTCGCACGCGCCGCGGCCGAACACCCGCTGCGGGCCTACCTCGACTACTGGCGGCTGCGCATCCAGCTCAATGCGCTCAATGGCACGCGCATCGCCAACGGCACGGCGAATCCGTCCGACGTCGACGCCGCAGTGCTCGACGTGCTGCAGAAGCACCCCGGCACGGCGATGGCCGAACAGCTCCGCCACGACTGGCTGCTGAGCCTGGGCCGGCGGGGCGAGTGGGCCCGCTTCGACGAGCAGTATCCCCTCTGGGCCTGGCGGGACAATCCGCAGATCCACTGCCGCGCCGGCCAGAGCCGTCTGGCCGCCGGGCAGCCGGTGCCGGCGCAGTCGCGGGATGCGCTCATGCAGCCGCGCGAACTCGGGGACGGCTGCGCGGCCTTCCTCGATGCGTTGCTCGGTGCGGGCGGCGTGCGCCGGGCCGACCTGTGGCGCCGCCTGGAACTGGCCCTCGAGGGCAACGGTGTCGCGACGGTGCGGCGCATCGGCGGCATGCTGGGCCTCGAAGCCGGCGCCGTGGAGGCCGCCTTGCAGCGGCCCGCGCGTCTGCTGGGCGCCGAATCCGACCGCATGCTGCTGGTGATCGCGCTGGTGCAGCTGGCGCGCCAGGATCCGCAGCTTGCGCTCGAGCAGGGCGCCGCCGACCTGCGCGAGCTGCCCGCGCCCGAGCGCGCCTTCGTCTGGACGCAGGTCGCCGCCCAGGCGATGCGCCGGCTGCATCCGCGCGCGCTGGAATGGACCCGCGAGGCGCTGGCCGCGATGCGGCAGATTCCCGCCGCGGCGCGCGATGTCCCGGTCCTGCCCGTCGCCTCGGACGAGACCCTGGTGTGGATGGCCCGCGCGGCGTTGCGCGGTCACGATTGGCGCACTTTGCACGCGGTGATCGACCGCATGAGCCCGGACGGTCGTCGCGAACCCGCGTGGGTGTACTGGAGCGCACGCGCGCACCGCGAATTCGGGCGCCCGGCCGAAGCGCAGGCGCAGATGCGCACGATCGCGGGACAGTTCCACTTCTACGGCCAGCTCGCGACCGAGGAGCTGGGCGGCCCCGCGCCGCTGCCACCGCGCGCCGCGGCCCCCACCGACGCCGAGCTCGCCGAGGCGGAGCGCAACCCGGCCTTCGCCCGTGCGCTCGCGTTCTATGCACTGGGGCTGCGGGTCGAAGGCAATCGCGAGTGGAACCTCGAACTGCGCTCGATGAACGACCGGCAGCTGCTCGCGGCCGCGGCCTGGGCGTGCCGGCGCTCGGTGCTCGACCGCTGCGTGAACACCGCAGACCGCACGCAGGCCGAGCACGACTTCACGCTGCGCTTCGTCACGCCGTTCCGCGAGCAGCTGGCCCCGATCGCGGCCGAGCGCGAACTCGACATGGCCTGGGTGTACGGCCTGATCCGCCAGGAGTCGCGCTTCATCATGAACGCGCGCTCGTCGGCCAGCGCCCAGGGGCTGATGCAGATCATCCCGCCCACCGCCCGCTGGATCGCCAACCGCCTCGGCGTGCGCGACTTCCGCATCGAGCATCTGCACGACCTCGACACCAACCTGCGCTTCGGCACGTACTACCTGAAGAACGTGCTCGACGACCTCGACGGCTCCCCCCTGCTGGCCTCGGCCGGCTACAACGCCGGGCCCAACCGCCCGCGCACCTGGCGCTCGACGCTGCCGTTCACCGTCGAAGGGGCCGTGTTCGCCGAGATCATCCCGTTCACGGAGACCCGCGACTACGTGAAGAAGGTGCTGTCCAACGCCACCTTCTACGGCACGCTGCTGACCGGAGAGCCCCGGTCGCTGAAGACCCTGCTGGGCAGCGTCGCCCCCATGCCGGCGAAGTCCTCCACCCTGCCCTGACGGGCCGCCGGGGTTCCGGAGCGCCGAAGCGCCGGCACTTGATACCCCCATCCGTATCCGGTAAGATACCTGCATGGGTATCGAACGGACCACCAGCATGCTCTCCTCCACGATGATGCGCAGCGCGCTGTACGCGGCGCTGGCCGGCGCGGCAGCCCTGCACGGGAGTCTCGCAGGCGCGGCACCGGTCGCCACGACCACCGTGCAGGGCGCGGCCCGGACGGGCGCCTTCGAGATCGACGGGAGTCTGCAGCCCGTGCGTCAGAGCACGGTGGCGGCGCAGGTGAGCGGCAACGTGGTGCAGCTGGCCGTGAAGGCCGGCGACCGCGTCCGTGCCGGTCAGCTGATCGCCCGCATCGACGAGCGCGACACCCAGGCCGGCCTGGCGCGCAGCGAAGCCGCCGTCACGCAGGCCGCGGCCGAGGAGCGCAACGCGCGCCTGTCGGCCGAGCGTGCGCGCGAGCTGCGCGCACGGGGCTTCGTCAGCCAGGCGGCGCTCGACACCGCCGAGACGCAGTTCAAGGCCGCGCAGGCCGGGGTGCAGCAGGCGCAGGCCGCGCGCAGCCAGGCGGCTCTGGCCCGCGGCTTCACCGCGGTGACCGCACCGTTCGACGCGCTGGTCCTCGCCACGCACGTCGAGGCCGGCGATCTCGCCACGCCGGGGCGCGGCATCGCCACGCTGTACGCCCCGACGCCGCTGCGGGCGGTGGTGCAGGTGCCGGCGTCGCGTGCCGCCGTCGCGCGGGCGGCGCGCACGGTGGAGGTGCGCATGCCCTCCGGCGAATGGGTGACCCCGGCGCGCGGCAACGATCTGCCCGGCGCCGACCCCGTGTCGCAGACGGTCGAATGGCGGCTCGACCTGCCCGCCGCCGCCACGGTGGCGGCCATCCCCGGTCAGAGCGTGCGCGTGCGCTTCGGCGGCGCCGACGTGCCGGGTGGCTCGAGTGCCGCCGCACCGGTGGTGCCGTCGGCCGCCGTGCTGCGGCGGGGCGAGCTGACGGCGGTCTACGTGGTGCAGGGCGAGCGCTTCGTGCTGCGTGCCGTGCGCACCGGTGCCGAGCGTCCGGGCGCACAGGTGGAGGTGCTGGCCGGCCTGCGTCCGGGCGACCGGATCGCGAGCGACGCGGTGCGTGCCGGCCTGGCCGATGCGACACCGGCGTCCAAGTGAGGACGGCCCAGTGAACGGACATCCCGCCCCCCGGACGCTCGGCGTCTCGGGCCGCCTCGCCCGCGCCTTCCAGGCCAACGCGCTCACCCCGCTGCTGGCGCTGGTCGCGCTGCTGCTGGGCCTGTTCGCGGTGCTCGTCACGCCACGCGAGGAAGAGCCGCAGATCAACGTGACGATGGCCAACGTGCTGATCCCGTTCCCAGGGGCCAGCAGCGCCGACGTGCAGAACATGGTCGCGCGTCCCGCCGAGCAGGTGCTCGGGCAGATCGCGGGGGTCGAGCACACGTACTCGGTTGCGCGCCCCGGCGTGGCCGTGATGACGGTGCAGTTCGAGGTGGGCGTGCCGCGCACCGAGGCGCTGGTGCGTCTGTACGACGTGCTGAACGCGAACCAGGACTGGCTGCCGCGCGAGCTCGGCACCCTCACGCCGATCGTCAAGCCCAAGGGCATCGACGACGTGCCGGTGCTCGGCGTCACGCTGTGGAGCCGTGACGCGCGCAGCGCCGAGGCGCTCGAGCGCGTGGCCGTCAGCCTCGAAGCCGAGCTCAAGCGCGTGCCCGGCAGCCGGGAGGTCCGCACCATCGGCGGCCCGGGCCGCGTGGTCGAGGTCACGCTCGATCCGAGCCGCATGCGCGCACGCGGCATCGACCTGCTGCGCCTGAAGGCCACGCTGGCGGCCGCGAATCTCGGCATGCCGGCGGGCTCGGTGATCGAACCGTCCGGCAACCGCATGCTCACCGTCGAGACCGGCGAGTTCCTGCGCAGCGCGGACGAGGTCGGCGACCTCGTGGTGGGCGTGAGCGCCGGCCGCCCGGTCTACCTGCGCGAGGTCGCACAGGTCGCGGCCGCCGCCGCGCAGCCGCAGCGTCACGTCTGGTTCACCCCGGGTGCGGCGCAGGGCGGTGACGACGCCGGCCGTGCGCTGCCCGCCGTCACGCTGACCGTCACGAAGAAGCCGGGCCAGAACGCCGTCGACGTGGCCGCCGCCGCGCGGGCGCGCCTGGCCGAGCTGCGCAACACGCTGATCCCCGACGGCGTCGAGGCGACGATCACCCGCGACTACGGCGAGACGGCGGCCGAGAAGGCGAACAAGCTGATCCAGAAGCTCGCCTTCGCCACCGGCTCGGTGATCCTGCTGGTGGGGCTTGCGCTCGGCCGCCGCGAGGCGGTGATCGTCGGCGCCGCCGTGATCCTCACCCTGACCGCAACGCTGTTCGCGTCCTGGGCCTGGGGCTTCACCCTCAATCGCGTGTCGCTGTTCGCGCTCATCTTCTCGATCGGCATCCTCGTCGACGACGCGATCGTCGTGGTCGAGAACATCCACCGCCATCAGAAGCTCACGCCCGAGGCGCCGCTGCGCGAGATCATCCCGCGCGCGGTCGACGAGGTCGGCGGCCCCACCATCCTGGCCACGCTCACCGTGATCGCGGCGCTGCTGCCGATGGCGTTCGTCAGCGGGCTGATGGGCCCGTACATGAGCCCGATCCCGATCAACTCGAGCCTGGGCATGGCGATCTCACTGGCGATCGCGTTCACGGTCACGCCGTGGCTCGCGCTCAAGCTGATGAAGGGCCACGGGCACGACACACCCGCCGCAGCCGCTCCGTCCGAACCCGCGGAGGCCGGCACCGCCGGGCACGACGCCGCCGACTCCGCGCACGCGGGCGACGCCCCCGGACGTCTGCAGCGCTTCTTCACTGCCCTGCTGCGGCCGCTGCTGGACAGCGCCCGCAAGCGCTGGCTGCTGCTGGGCGGCATCCTCGTCGCGCTGATGCTGTCGGCCGGGCTGGCGGCCGTGCAGTGGGTGGTGCTGAAGATGCTGCCCTTCGACAACAAGAGCGAGTTCCAGGTCGTGGTCGACATGCCCGCCGGCACGCCGCTCGAAGACACGGCGGCCGCGCTTCAGGCGCTGTCGGCGCACCTCGCGGCCCAGCCCGAGGTGCTGAACCTGCAGGGCTACGCTGGCACGGCGTCGCCGATCACGTTCAACGGGCTCGTGCGCCAGTACTACCTGCGTGCCGACGCCGAACAGGGCGACCTGCAGGTGAACCTGGTCGACAAGAAGCACCGCAGCGAGCAGAGCCACGCGATCGCGCAGCGCCTGCGCCCCGCGCTCGAGCAGATCGGCGCACGCCACGGCGCACGCGTGAAGGTCGTCGAGGTGCCGCCCGGGCCGCCGGTGATGAGCCCGCTCGTGGCCGAGGTCTACGGACCGGACGAGGCCGGACGGCAGCAGCTGGCCGCGCGCATCGCGCGCGCGTTCGCGGCCACGCCCGACATCGTCGGCGTCGACACCTCGCTGAAGGAGGACGCCCCGCGCGCCTTCCTGCGCGTGCAGCGGCAGCGCGCCGACGCACTCGGCATCCCGGTCGCCGCCATCGCGCAGACGGTGCAGGGCGCACTGTCCGGCACCGATGCCGCCTTCCTGCACGATGCGCAGAGCAAGTACCCGGTGCCGGTGCGCCTGCAGCTGCCGCGCGAGGCGCAGGTGGGCCTGGACGCACTGCTCGCGCTCCCGATGCGCAGCGCGACCGGCCAGCTGGTGCCGCTGTCGGAGCTGGTCCAGGTCGAGCGCGGTGTGATCGACAAGCCGCTGTTCACCAAGGACCTGCATGGCGTTGCGTACGTGTTCGGCGACATGGCGGGCCGGCTCGACTCGCCGCTCTACGGGCTGTTCGCGATCCGTGCGCGGCTGGCCGAGGCCGCGCTGCCCGGCACCGGTCCGATCGACGAGTTCTGGATCCGGCAGCCCTCCGACCCGTACCGCGCGTACGCGGTCAAGTGGGACGGCGAATGGCAGATCACCTACGAGACCTTCCGCGACATGGGCGCGGCGTACGGCGTCGGCCTGATCCTGATCTACCTGCTCGTGGTGGCGCAGTTCCGCAGCTACGTGACGCCGCTGATCATCATGGCGCCGATCCCGCTGACGATGATCGGCGTGATGCCGGGGCATGCGCTGCTCGGCACGCAGTTCACCGCCACCTCGATGATCGGCATGATCGCGCTGGCCGGCATCATCGTGCGCAACTC
>ENA-UPTA01003374-UPTA01003374.1-activated-sludge-metagenome-genome-assembly--contig:-NODE-3374-length-15749-cov-6.317000_pt1 | contig 15749 bp, 6 predicted proteins | sample MGYA00238184_ERZ773361 | MGnify/ENA primary metagenome ERZ773361 (study PRJEB29100, sample SAMN05720205) | activated sludge metagenome | isolation source: anaerobic digester from wastewater...
GCCGGAGCGTCGTCCTGATCGATGCGTTGCCCGCCGTGGCCGGGACCTTCGGTGAGGGCGTCTCGCTCGTCGAGGCCGCGCCGATGGAGTGGCCCGCGTTGCAGCAGCGCCAGGTTACATCAGCTTCTGGCTGCGGCCGAAGTGGAACGGCGACGACGGCCAATCGCACCGGCTGCTGCACGTTGGGGACCCGGCGAACAACGGCCTGTCCCTGGAGAAATCCGCCGGCGGGATGCTGCGCTACACGATGGCGAGTCCCGAGCGGATCACCGTTGCGCGAAGTGACGTCTCCAGTTGGCGGGCCGGGCAGTGGCATCACATCGTCCTGGCCTGGTTCTCCCACCAGGACCAACCCGTCGGTCTGCCGCTTTGGATCGACCGGGTGGCCGTGGATGGCCCCATCGCCGGCGGGTGCCGGTTCCTCGATCCGCAGACCCTGGCCGACAAGCGGCTCTGGCTCGGTGACCCCTCGGCGCAGGCCGACATGGACGAGTTGATCTGCCGAGACCACCTCGATGCCGAAGGCCCGTGGGGCCTGGTTGCGTCGGTGTATCGCGACTACTTCCGCACGGGACCGTACGACGGGATTCGGATGGATCCCAGGCCGCTGCGCGTGCCGGCGGATCCGCGCGCGGTCGCCGGCTTCGAGAAGCAGTTCGGTCTTCTGGCCCGCTGCGACGGCCGGTGGGAGCCGATCACGGACTACGCCGTGCGCTACGCCCAGTGGGGGTACTTCGACGCCAAGCCGTTCATCGCCTGGACCAGCACGGACGAATCCGTCGCGACTGTCGATGCGAACGGCCGGGTGAAGACCCTGAAGCCGGGCCGGTGCGGCATCTTCGCCCAATTCAGACAGTATCGAGTCGGCTATTCCTTGGAGGTGATCTCGCCGGACAAGCCGGACCTCGGACTCATCTGCGTCGAGCTGCACCCGCGCTATCGCAACGACGCCGTCAGGGATCGCCCGTCGCCCGGCGAGGAGATGACCGCACGCGTCCGGGTGGGCAATTTCGGATTGGCGACGCTGGCCCCCGGCGCGGAGGTCCGCCTTGACATCGTGCCCGTCTCCTCGACCGACAGCTACCAGTTCGATCGCACTATCGCGGCCCAGCGGATGTCCTCCGCGACGGTGCATCGCGCGCTCGAACCCGGCGACGAGACCGCGGTCGAGCTCAAGTTCTCCTATCCGGACCGGCCCATGTGGATGCGGGTCCTGCTGGACCCCGGCGAGCGGATCGACGAGTTCTGCGAGGCCAACAACGAGTCCGTCGAACGAATCGATGCCCGGCCAATCCAGTTCGGCTACGATCCCGAGGTGCTCAAATCGTGTCTGGCCGAGAAGCGGATCAATCACGTCGGCTCGCTGAGCTACTACGACTGGCTCCGCGCCCAGAAGCTGCGGATGGACGTCATGCTGCGCGAGGCCGTCTGGCCGACGACCGGGCCGCACGGCGTCGAGGAGGCCTATCGCATCGACGCGATGATCCCGCTGGACAACAGCGCCGAGAATCCCGCGCAGGCCTACGAGGAGCAAATGGTCTACTGCGACGGCGGGTTCCCCGTCAACGAGCCGGTCGATATGATGGCGGTGGACGCCGCGATCATTCACGAATTCGGACACACGATCCTCAGCCAGCCCGATCTCTACGGCTACGGCGTCAGGGCGGGCAATGTCCTTCTGACCGACGACGAGGGCAAGCCGTACGCGGGTTCGTGCCTGCTGCCGGTGGTCGAGGGCAAGGAGATGATGCCGTTCTCGCCGGGCGTGAATATCCCGTGCGGCGGCGGGTACGTCTCGCTGATGGACGGTTGCCAGCTCTGGCTGCACTCCTCGCAGGCCGGCCACGTCATGCACTACAAGGGCTATCGCCAGGACCGGTTCTGGGGCACGCAGGGCCGTTTGATCCCCACCCGGGCCAACTGGCTGCTCGTCTACGACCGGAACGACAAGCCGCTCAAAGGGGCGGCGGTCTACGTTTACCACGTGGCCCAGGCCCCCGTGCAGGACGCCGGCGCCAAGTACTTTGCGGATCGGGCCCAGTTCGTGGGACAGACCGACGAAGAGGGCCGCTTCGTGTTTCCCAATGAGACGGACGCAGATTGGGACGATCCCGAGACCGATGAGGTGGACGGCGCGATCCCTGTATGGAATCCATTCGGCGGCGCCAAGACCGACACGGCGTTCACCCCGAACGTCTGGTCGGTGGAGGGACTGCTGCTGCTCAAGATCGTGGTAGGTCGGACGGAAAAAGGTGGATCGGGCCTGCTTTGGGAGGGAGAAATCTCTTCATCGATTTCTCCCTCTCAAACCCCGGACGCGCGTCGAGAGTCTCGATCTCTCGATTCTTCAACGAAATCGAACCCCGACGCGCAGCGGCGCTATGCGCCGAGGGAGATTCCGTTGAAGAATATAGGCCCGCCCCACCTTCTTCCGAACGATATGCAGGAGGAATTCCACTTCATGGACCTGATGACGTTCAACGATGCGTTTCTCTCGGGCCACCAGGTCTGTGGCGTGTACCCGATCCGCACGAATCTGCTGCCGCCGGCTGAGCCGACGCCGGTGGTTCGCCAACCGATCCCGGACGCGATTCGTCAGATCAACAAACGGCCGGTGGCCGTGGCCCCGACCGAGATGACCGTTCACTGCGGCGAGGAGTTCGAGATCGACGGCTCCAGGAGCTACGACCCCGAAGGCCAACCGCTGTGCTATCGCTGGAACGAGCAGGGGCAGTGGCTTGTGGAGGACCGGCACCAGGGCCCGGTGGCCCGTTTGAAGGCCCCCGGCGAGCCGTGCACGGTCGAGTACAAGTTCTGGGTCATCGACGGCCTCCGCTGCAGCGAGCCGGCGACGATCAAGGTGGATGTCGTCGAGTAGATCAAAGAGCAAATACCAAAATGCAAAATCGAGGAGGTCGTCCTGGTTTGCCGGGACTCCGCTATCTTGATTTTTGAGGTTTGATCTTTGGTCTTTTTTCGGATCGAGGAGACTTGAGAGGAATGCCATGCGACCGGGAACGGCTGGCCTTTCGGCGGCCCGTGCGTCGATGCGAACAACGCCGACAAGAGCATCGTCAACAGGACCTTCACGCTCAAGGCGGGAAACTGGACATTGTACGCCGTCTTTCAAGGACGGCACGGCAAGGTGCTCGAGCGGGCCGGGTCCGTGAGGACCGCGGACCCGACGGGCTGTTCAACGCCTCGCAATGGCCACCACGAGATTCGGGCCTGATCGGACCCGTTGCCTTGACGCCCATGCAGAAGACAATTCCCCAATGGAGTCGCCCTTCTTCCTTTGTGTGTCGCAAATGGGCGAATGGGGGGCCGCCTTGCGCAGCGGCGTTTTTCCGGCGGCCGTTGGACTTGCTCTACCGCGCTCCAGAGGCTATAATAGGCACAAAGTGTGAGGTTTCCGGCTCGAAGTATCAGGTTTGACGGGTCGAGCGTCTGGAGCGAACCCGGCCCTTCAAACCACGGACTTCGAACTCCCGCCGGACATCGAACGTCACGCTTCGAACTGTGTCGTTGGCACGATTTCCTGGAAGGAGGACAAGCATGAGTGGAAAAGTGATGGTTCTGGGGTGTCTTGCGCTCATTTTGTGTGTGAGCGGTGGTGCTCGGGCGGGGGTGTTCACCGATACCTTCGACGTCGCCCACGACTACCTTGCCGACGGGGTTGAGGGGACAGGCTGGGATGGCTACATCGGCAGCGATGCGGGAGAGACGGCCAGTGCTCTCAACGCGTCCCAAGACCGCGACGGCCAACTGTTCATGGAGTCCTCGGGCGCCTATTGGGAAGGCGCGTTCTCGCCGCGAGGTCCGTTTCTGTACAAGGTCGTCGAAGGCGACTTCGTCGTGACGGTTCGTGTGGCGGACTTCGCAGGCGTCGCCGGATCGATCGTTCAGCACAACGACTCGTTCCTCATGGCCAGAGTCGCGAACCTGGATGATGCCGGCGCCGGCGAGGACTTCGTCTGCATGCACTACTTCCCGACCTGGGTGGGCAACATGCAGCGGCAGATGGACAACGGCACGGAGACCGAAGTGACCAACACCGGCGATGGGTTCAACTGTGCCCGCTATCTCCAGCTCGAACGAACGGGCAACGTCTTCGCGTTTCGCCGCAGCTTCGACGGCGTCACGTGGAGCGCGGTGGGAGGCACGCTCACGCGCGACGATATGGCCGGATTGCCTTTGCAGGTTGGAGTCGCACACTGCACATACAGCGCGAACAGCGGGTACGTGGCGTTCGACGACTTCAGCCTCAGCGGCGATTCGGTTGTGCCCCTGAATATGGCCTTCAGGCCCCGGCCGGCCAACGGCGCCACGGATGTTGTGACGGATGTCGTGCTGAGCTGGGCGCCGACCGACGGCGCGGTCGCGCACGATGTGTACTTCGGCACCGATCCGGACGCGGTGACGGCCGCCGAGATCGCCGATCCGCTCGGTGTGACGGCCGTCGCGGCCCAGGACGCGAACTCCTACGACGTGGGCCATCTGGCGTTCGGGCAGACCTACTACTGGCGCATCGACGAAGTGACCGCCGACGGCACGAATCGCGGCGCGGTCTGGTCTTTCACGGTCGAGCCCTATGCCTATCCGATCACGGGCATCACGGCCACCGCTTCCAGCACCTACAACGCCAACACGCCTGCGAGCAGGACCATCGACGGCTCGGGCCTCGGCGACGACGACCTGCACGGGGACGACCTGAAGACGATGTGGGCCACGCAGAAGAACGCGCCGGAGCCCGCCTGGATCCAGTACGAGTTCGACAGGGCCTACAAGCTGGATCACGTGCTCGTGTGGAATTCGAATCAGGCGATCGAGGCTCTCATGGGAATCGGCGTCAAGGACGCCACGGTCGAATGCTCCGTCGACGGCAGCACGTGGACGAGCCTTGGCGCCGTGCAACTGGCCCAGGGCACCGGCGAGCCCCTGGCCCCCGAGGTCTTCGATCTCGGCGGGGTGCAGGCCAGGTACGTCAAGCTGACGGTCGGCAGCAATTGGGGCGGCCTGGTGAAGCAATACAGTCTCAGCGAGGTCCGCTTCCACTACGTTCCTGTCTCGGCCAGGGAGCCCAGCCCGGCCGATGGGGCGACCGACGTGCATCCGCAGGTCACGCTGGGCTGGCGGGCCGGACGCGAAGCTGCATCGCACGACGTAGCCCTGAGCGTCGATGAGCAGGCGGTGATCGACGGTACGGCGGAGGTCGTCACGGTGTCCGAGCCGCGATACGAGATCTCGGTTGATCTGGACCGGAGCTACTTCTGGAAGGTCGTCGAGGTCAACGACGCCGAGGACCCGTCGGCCTGGGAAGGCGATGTCTGGAGCTTCGCGACCGCCGAGCATATCGTCGTCGATGATTTCGAAAGCTACACGGACGACATGGACGGCGGCAAGGCCATTTTCCAAACCTGGACCGACGGCTATGAAGACGACACGAACGGCTCGCTCGTCGGGTACAACGATGCGCCGTTTGCCGAGCGCACGGTCATCCACGGGGGCTTCCAGTCCATGCCGCTGTCCTATGGCAACAGCGGCCCGGCCGTCTCGGAGGCCAAACGCACGTTTGCGGTGCCCCAGGACTGGACCCGGCACGGCGTCACGACGCTGGTCATGTACTGGCGCGGCCTCGCCGCCAACGCATCGGCGCCGCTGTATATTAAGATCAACAACACCAAGGTGCTCTATAACGCCGGCGCCGGGGCGACGACCATGCCGCTGTGGAAGCAGTGGAATATCGACCTGGCCGCGACGGGCGCCAATCTCAAGAGCGTCACGAGCCTGACGATCGGGATCGGCGACGGCAGCACCAGCGGGACCGGCATGATCTTCGTCGATGACATCCGTCTCTATGCCGAGGCGCCCGCGATTGCCACGCCGGTCGATCCGGGCAACACCGGCATCGTGGCCAACTACACCTTCGAGGGCAACGTCCAGGACAGTTCCGGCAAGAACAACCACGGCACGATCACCGGCGACGCCGGCTATGAAGACGCGCCTTCCGGTTACGGCCAGGCCCTGATCTTCAACGGCATCAACGCCTACGTCGATCTGCCGATCGACTCGGTCATCAGCTCGTTGAGCGACATGACGATCGCGGTCTACGTGAACTTCCCGGCCGCCGCCGGTGATTGGCAGCGGATCTTCGACTTCGGGTCCAGTACGACGAACTACATGTTTCTGGTGCCTCGGACGACGGCCTCCGGCCCGATTCGGTTTGCCATTCGCACCGACACCGTCGGCGAGCAGGTCGTCGACGGTCCCAGCATGGCCACCGGTTGGCACCATGTCGCCGTGGTGATGGACAGCACAGCGATGACCATGCAACTGTACGTGGATGGCACGATGGTGGGCAGCGGCGCCACGTCGCTGCTGCCGAAGGATCTTGGCAATACGACGCAGAACTGGCTGGGCAAGTCGGAGTTCGAAGCCGATGCCCTTTTCACGGGCTCGCTGGCGGATCTGCGGATCTACAACCGTGCCCTGTCGGAGGGGCAGGTTCGCTATCTCGCGGGCGACCGCTGATTCGAGCCGCCGATCCGTCGAGGCGCAAGTCATTTCGCATGTCTCGGGGCCTGCATCCGTGTGGTGCAGGCCCCGCGTGTTTTCGCAGAGTCCGTTGTCGCCGGGGGGCGGCGTCCGTGGTATCATGCATGCAAGAAAGGAGTGGTGTGGGCATGCAGAACGACAGGGCGACGACACAGGCAACAGATCGGTCCGGCTGGGGATTCATCATCCTCTTTGTTGCCGTGGCAACGGCGTGGACGCCTCCGCTGTATGCGGGCCAGGATGCTCCCGACGGGAGCGTCGTCAAGACGGTGCTCAGCTTCGATCAATCCGGTGGGAACCTGCTCAGAGCGGACGCCTGGCGACCCTACCAGAGCGGCTTCGTTCGGGAGGGGGACGTATTCATCTGCAACAACGGAGCGGATACTCTGGTCCAGCGCGGGGTATCGCAGACGGTCGTTCTGAACCAGAAGAAACCCGAGCCGATCGTCGCGACGGCGTGGAGCAAGGCCGAAGGGGTCGGCGGGGCGCGCGATCACGACTACTCCCTCTATCTCGATCTGCTGTACACCGACGGCACGCCCCTCTGGGGCCAGGTGGATTCGTGGCCCGTCGGCACGCACGACTGGCAGAAGGCCCAGGTCCTCGTGTTCCCGGAGAAGCCCGTGGCGTCGGTATCGTTCTACATGCTGCTGCGCGGGCATGCGGGAAAGGCTTGGTTCCGCGATCCCGAGCTGAAGGTCGTCGACGCATTTCTCTTCGACGGCGTCCCCATCGAGCCGCCCGGGCCGGCCACGGAGGGATTCCAGGTCCGCGACGTGGCGGCTGAGACGGATTTCGTCGCCATCGGGCGAGGGGCTCTCGACCTGAAGCTCGATTGCCGCACGCAGGAGAGCGGGGATGCGACCTTCTTCGACGTGACGCTCGAGGACACCTCGGGCAAAGACCGCGCCGTCACGCTCGTCTACGCCGTGCCGGTGCCGGAGACGGATGGTCAGTGGCTCCGCGACCCGCGTCACAGTGTCCCCGTCGTCGAAGGACGCGAGTATCTCGATGCGACGCGATATGGAGCAGGGGCCAATGGTCGCATGTCCCGCTACCCGTTCGGGGCCGTGGCCGGCCCGGAAGGGGGCGTGGCCCTGGGCATCGACATGGCGCAGCCGGCCTTCTTCCGCGTGGGGTACAACGCCGGGACGCGGGAGCTGTTCCTGGCCTACGACATGGGCCTCGCTCCCGAGAAGCCGGTTGCCCGGCTGCGGTTCTGCAAGTTCCGCTTCGAGAAGGCGTGGGGTTTTCGCGGAGCGCTCGCCCGGTTCTATGAGTTGTTCCCCGAGCAATTCGCCTGCCGCATCCCGCAGCAGGGCCTCTGGATGCCATTCGCCAAGATCAGCGATGTGAACGACTGGCGGGACTTCGGCTTTCGATTCAAGGAAGGCAACAACGAGACGGCCTGGGACGACCGGCACGACATCCTCACGTTCCGCTACACCGAGCCCATGACCTGGTGGATGTCCATGAAGGAAGGGATGGCCCGCAACCTCGATGAGGCCCTGGTCGAGGCGAAGCGACTCGCCGACGAGCGCAAGGACCGGCACGCCCAGGCCCTGTTTACCAGCGGCTTCCACGACGAGACGGGCCAGTTCGTCGCCCGGCTGCTCGACACGCCGTGGTGCAACGGCGCGGTCTGGAGCATGAACTCGATGCCCGGCGTCGCCGGCGACGTGACGGATTTCAAGAACAAGTGGAACGCGCGCCTGCGCGACGAGCTGTATGGCCCCGGTCGCAGTGCGGACCTGGATGGGGAGTACATCGATTCGAGCGAGGGGTACGTCACGAACGAGCTGGATTTCCGCCGGGAGCATTTCAGCGCTGCAACGACGCCTCTGACCTACTCGCTCGACGAGCGCAAGCCGGCCGTCTTTCGCGGCTTGATCGTGTTCGAATACGCCCGCGCCATCGCGCAGGATATCCATGCGATGGACAGGTACATGATGGCCAACGGGACGCCGGGCGGCCTGTGCTGGCTTGTCCCCATGCTGGATGTGTTGGGCACGGAGACGGACTGGAACCCCGGCGGCGCCTGGCGGCCGATGTCGGACGCCGAGTTGCTCTATCGCCGGGCCTTGTGCAGCGGCAAGCCCTACTGTTTCCTGATGAACACGGAATTCGAGCGTTTCTCGTACGACCACGTCGAGCGATACATGAAGCGGTGCCTGGCCTACGGCATGTTCCCGGGCTTCTTCAGCCACAATGCCTCGCAGGGTCACTACTTTACGCGACCCGAGCTCTACGAGCGGGATCGGCCGCTCTTTAAGAAGTACGTGCCGCTGTGCAAGCTCGTCGCGGAGGCGGGCTGGGAACCGGTTTCTCTGGTCCGCTCGGACAATGAAGGCGTCCACGTCGAGCGGTTCGGCGACCGATACTTGACGGTCTTCAACGACACCGACCGTCGGCAGGATGTGGGCCTCACAGTCGAGACCCATGTCCGGCAAATCACCAAACTCGCCGGTGCTTGTGAGATTGGCTTCGTCGACGGCAAGGTCACGTTGACGCTCGATCCCGAGGATGTGGCCGTGCTGCAGATGTTCGGAGATTGACGGCAAGAGCGAAAACGGGTATTACCGGGCGCCAAAGGGGACTCCGACGCGACCCATTGGGCGGGAATCGCCGCCGGCATGGTCGTTGTGACCTCGGCGGTACTCAAGAAGAGCTGGTGCGACAGGCTGGACGAAGAGCCTGAGCCTGTCCCGTAGGTCCTATTGGTCCCATGAGTCCGATCTGTTCTTCTCATTGGAAGGATGTGCACCATGTCGCATGATCGCGTACCTGAACGGCTGCGAAGGATTCCGGTTTTCATTCGATGGCTTCCGTTGCCGGTGGTTGTGGCGTTGTGCCTGACGTGTGCGGCTCAGCCGCAGCGATCGGGCGGCGCACAGGGGTTCGAGAACTTCATCCGCCGCGACGGCGACGTGCTGAAGGACGGGGACCGTGTGTTCCGCTTCCTCTCGTTCAACATCCCCAACCTGTACTATGTCGAGGACGACATGCGGTTCGATTGCGGCATGCCGTTCCGGCTCCCCGATCAATTCGAGATCGACGACGCGCTCGGGACCATCGCGCAGATGGGCGGACAGGTCGTTCGCACGTACACGCTGTCGCTCAAGAAGCCGGGCGATCCGGCCAATCTGCCGCGATACATCCTCGGGCCGGGGCAATTCAATGAAGAAGCGTTCACGACCCTCGACCGCGTGATCGCGGCGGCGCACCGACACCGTGTGCGACTGATCCTCCCGTTCATGGATCAATGGAGCTGGTGGGGCGGCACGGCGGAGCTGGCGGGCTTTCGGGGCAAGAAGGCCGAGGAGGTCTGGACCGATCCGCAGTTGATCCAGGATTTCAAGGACATCGTCACGTTCGTGCTCAATCGCGTCAACACGGTCACGGGCGTTCGCTACCGCGACGACAAGGCGATCCTGGCCTGGGAGACGGGCAACGAGTTGCGCTCCCCGCCCGAATGGGTCCGGCAGATCGCGGCGCATATCAAGAGTCTCGACTCGAATCATCTCGTCCTCGACGGCACGCAGCGTGAGGTCTTGCTCCAAGCCTCGATCGACAATCCGGACGTTGACTTCGTCACGACGCACCATTACGAGAAAGACCCGCGATCGATGATCGCCCACGTCCGCGAGAGCGCGAAGATGGCCAAAGACAGGAAGCCCTATTTTCTTGGTGAGTTCGGTTTCCTGGGCACCGACGCACTCTGTGCCGTCATGGATACCGTCGCCGAAGAGAACCTGTCCGGGGCGCTGCTGTGGAGCCTGCGATACCGGTCGCGCGAGGGCGGCTTCTACTGGCACCACGAGCCGTACGGCGGCGACCTCTTCAAAGCCTATCACTGGCCCGGCTTCCCAATCGGTGAGAAATACGATGAACGCCGGCTCATGCGGCTGGTGCGCGAGCGGGCGTTCGCAATCCGGGGTCTGACGCCGCCACCGTTGCCCAAGCCGGCGCCGCCGAAGTTGCTGTCGGTGACTGAGGGCGGGCTGATGAGTTGGCAAGGCTCTGTGGGGGCCGAGTGCTACGATGTCCAGCGGGCCAAAGCTGCGCAGGGGCCGTGGACGACTGTCGGTGTCGGTGTCTGCGAGGCCCAGGTGCAGTATCGTCCCTTGTTCGCGGATGAATCGCTCCAGCCGGGCAAGCAATACTTCTACCGCGTCATCGCCCGCAGTTTCGCTGGTTCGTCTGAGCCGTCGAACGTGGTCGGGCCGGTCCGCGCGACACATCGAACGCGGGTCGATGAGTTGTGGAACGATTCTCGGATCTTCCTGAAAGAGGGGAAGCTGGCGTTTGTCGAGAACGAGGCCCGTAAGTTCAAGGAGGATTGCCATCGCCTCGCCGGCGCCCCGAAGAGCGCCGTCGTGTACCGGGCCCCGGGCGGCATCCGCGAGGTTCGCGCGTCTGTCTTCACGCAGTCCGATCAGCCGGCGGTGCGCATCTACTTCTCGAAGGACGCCCGGACGTTCGAGCCCGTGGAGGTCACCGCGAATACTACCGCAGTGCAAGGTGATGACGCCTACGATTCGTGGAAGGCTCAGGTTTGTAGTGTGCCCGTAAGGGCATCTCTTCCTGCAAAGAAGATAACGCCTGACGGCGTCACTACAAACGGCTATGATTACGTGAAGATCGAGTTCACGGCGGAGGCACAACTATCGAGAGTCGAGATCGATGAGGCCCCAGTGGACTGACGTGCAATTGGCGGCGAGCGTGCGTGACGAGCTGCTCGGCGATATCCTGCCTTTCTGGCGAAGTCACACCGTGGATGAGCGGCGGGGCGGCTTCATCGGTCAGATGTCCAACGACCTCCGCATTCAAGACGATGCGCCCAAGGGCCTGATCCTCAACGCTCGTATTCTGTGGTCGTTCAGCGCCTTCTATCGCTTCACGCGGGAGGATATGGACCGAGCCCTGGCGCGACGAGCCTACGAGTATCTGACCGACCATTTCCTGGACGGGCAATACGGGGGCTACTTCTGGGAGCTCGACGCAGACGGGAACGTCCTGGACGACAAGAAGAAGATCTACGGCCAGGCGTTCTGCATCTACGCGCTGGCAGAGTACTACACCACCTTCAACGAATCGCAGGCCCTCCGGCAGGCGGTCGAAGTCTTCGACCTGATCGAAGCCCGCGCCCGCGACAGTCAATACGGCGGCTGCTTCGAGGTCATGTCGCGCGACTGGCGGCCCTGCGAGGACATGCGGCTCAGCGACAAGGACATGAACGAAAAGAAGTCCATGAACAACCACCTGCACGTGCTCGAAGGGTACACCAACCTCGTGCGGGTCTTGCCCGAGGCGAGATGCGCACAGAGTCTGCGGGATCTGATCGGACTGTTTCAGCGGCGCATCGTCAACACCGAGCAGACGCACCTTCAGCATTTCTTCGATGAGGCGTGGACGCCTCGATCGGATAGCTACACCTTCGGGCACGACATCGAAGGCAGTTGGCTGCTCTGTGAGGCGGCCGGAGTGCTCGGCGACAGACACCTGTCGGACGAGGTCAGAGCATTGGCCGTGAAGATGGCCGGGGCGGTGCTCGACGAAGGCCTCGACAAAGACGGCGGACTTCTATACGAGGGTCGCGACGGGCGGATCATCAATCCGAACAAGGAGTGGTGGCCGCAGGCCGAGGCGGTCGTCGGGTTCTACAACGCCTGGCAGCTCACCCGGAACGCCGCGTTCCGCGAGGCCGCCGTGCAGTGCTGGCAGTTCATCAAGGACAAGGTCGTGGACCACACGAACGGCGAGTGGTTCTGGTGCATTCGGCGCGACGGTACGCCCGACCCGGACCAGCCCAAGGTCTCCGCATGGAAGGGCCCGTATCACAACGGTCGCTGTTGCCTGGAAATCATCGGGCGAAGTGACGATTCATGATGTACGATTTACGATTCAGCCTCGCGGCGAGCCGTCACTCGGGATTCCGACGCAATCGTAAACAGCAAATCGCAAATAGTAGATCCCAAGGGGAATCGACCATGACACACGAGCAATTCGATGAACGCGTGCGGAAGCTGTTTTCGGAGTACGAGGCCCTCATCACTCGGCCGAACCGGCCCAGTGACAGCAGCAACGGCGTGTTCGAACGCTACAAGTACCCGGTCCTGACAGACGAGCACGCGCCGATCTTCTGGCGGTACGACCTGAACTACGCGACGAACCCGCACCTGATGGAGCGGCTCGGCATCAACGCCGCGTTCAATCCCGGCGCGATCGAGCTCAATGGCAAGTTCCTCCTGGTCGCTCGTGTCGAGGGCGCCGACCGCAAGAGCTTCTTCGCCGTGGCGGAGAGCCCCACCGGCGTGGACAACTTCTGCTTCTGGGATTACCCCGTGGCGATGCCCGAGACGAGCGATCCGGATGTCAACGTGTACGATATGCGTCTGGTCCGGCACGAGGACGGCTGGATCTACGGCCTGTTCTGCACCGAGCGCAAGGACCCCACGGCCCCGCGGGGCGATCTGTCCTCCGCGATCGCCCAGTGCGGCATCGCGCGCACGAAGGACCTCAAGACCTGGCAGCGGCTCGACGACCTCAAGACCCGCTCGCCGCAACAGCGAAACGTCGTGCTGCACCCCGAGTTCATTCACGGCAAGTATGCGTTCTACACCCGGCCGCAGGACGGCTTCATCGCGGCCGGCTCCGGCGGCGGCATCGGTTGGGCCCTGGCCGACAGCATCGAGCATGCCGTTCTCGATCAGGAGAAGATCGTCCAGGATTGCAAGTACCACACGATCAACGAGGTGAAGAACGGCCTCGGCCCCGCGCCGATCAAGACCGCCGAGGGCTGGCTGCACCTGGCTCACGGCGTGCGGAACACGGCGGCCGGGCTTCGCTATGTGCTGTATGCCTTCATGACCTCGCTGGAAGACCCCAGCCGGCTCACCCACGAGCCCGGCGGCTACCTGCTGGCCCCGCAGGGCATCGAACGTGTGGGGGACGTCTCGAACGTCGTCTTCGCCAACGGCTGGATCGCCCGGCCCAATGGGCAGATTTTCCTCTACTACGCCTCCAGTGACACCCGTTGCCACGTGGCCACGACGACGGTCGAGAAGTTGGTCGATTACTGCATGCACACGCCGGCCGACCCGCTGCGGTCAGCCGCCTGCGTCCGGCAGCGAATCGACCTGATCAAACGCAACCTGGAGATCCGGCCGAAACCGTAGGAAGCTCAGATCCTCGAAATATCCGCGGTGCAATCGATCAGAGTGCCGGTATTGGAGCCGACTAGGCCGTCGCCGGCACCGCCGTGCACGACGCCCGATGCGGAGCAATCGACGACTGTCCCGGCGTTGAACCCGGCCAGGACTCCCACATAGCTCTTCGATCCGCTCCCGCCCTCCACGTCCGCATTGGACAGGGTGAGATCCTCGACATGGCCTTTCGGGCCGATCATGCCGAACAGACCAACGTAGTCGTGCCGGACATTGATCCGGCGGATCGTCAGGTTCCGAATGATGTGGCCGTCGCCGTCGAATGTGCCCGTGAAGGCCGTGCCCTGGAAACCGGCTATCCCGTCGTCCGTGTCCGGGGCGATCAGGGCCTGAGAGTAGGTCCGATCGACCATGTCCAGATCGGCCGCCAACACGAAGCATTTGCCCCAGAGTTCCGGGTGGTCGATCAGGGACTCCAACTGGCCGGCGGTCTCGATTCGGTAGGGATTGGCCGACGTGCCGTCGCCCGCGTTCGTGGTCCAATCATAGATTGCCTCCGCGCTCACGAGCAGGTCCACCGTCGTCCCTATGGCGGCCATTCCGTGGGGGTTTGCATGAATGACGCAACCTGCGGGGACAGCGCGGTCGAAGTCGTAGCGTACGTTCCCCGGTGTGAACCCGGCCGCCGTCAATGCTGCCCAGGCCTCCTCGATGGGCAGACCCGTCACATCCGGAACTGGGTACAGCCCGGTGATCTCCGTCTGCCAGGCCAGGACCGGATAGGCGTTCTCCGGCATGAACCACAAGTCTGCCGTTCCGTCTGTGTCGGACCCCCAGAAATCCCAGCCCTCGAAGCTTGCCTGTTGGGTCATCTGGACGCTTGTCAGCGGGGTCCCTATGCCGTTGTCCGGACCGCCGCCGTCGGCCGGGTCAAGGAAATAGCAGTTGTCCGGCGTGCTGCCGCTGCCCGCGAGACCGCCGACAGACCAGCCCCAACTATCCACTGTTGCGGCCGAATAGGACGTGGCGATCGTGCCGTTGCCGCCTCCCACCAGGCCGCCGACCATTTCCTCTCCGGTCACGCTGCCGGTTGAATAACAGGAGGACACGCAGCCGAAGTTGTTTCCCACCAGTCCGCCGGCGAACGAGCCATACCCTGTCACGGTTGCGCTGGCATAGCAGGAAAGCACATAGCCGAAATTGTTTCCTGCCAATCCGCCGACGAAGGACTCGTACCCGGTCACCGTCACGTCGGCATAGCAGGAGACGATCCTGCCATTGTTGGTTCCCGCGAATCCTCCGACCTCATGGAGACTACCCGTGATGGTCGCGGTGCAATAGCTTGATGTGATTTCGCCATTGTTGGACCCCACGAGCCCACCGACCGAACTGTATCCTGTGACCTCGCCGGTAGAGTGACAGGAGGACAGCGTGCCCACGTTGTCTCCCACCAGTCCGCCGGCCTCGACGCTGCCTGTAACGGTCGCCGCGCCGTACGAATCGGCTACCGTTCCCAGATTGGTTCCCACGAGCCCGCCTGCCGCATGGCTCAGGCCGGTGACCTGGCCGGTGCTGTAGCAGTTGTCGATGCTGCCGTAGTTGATGGCCGCCAGCGCTCCGGCATTGCTGCCGGCCCAGATGAAGACGTCCACAATGCCCAGGTTCTTCACCGTGCCGTCGGGGCCGATGAGACCGAACAACGCCTGGGAGTGGCCGCCGTCGATCCGCAGGTTCCGGATCGTATGGCCGTTTCCATCGAACGAACCGCTGAAATACGCGGTCACGGGCCCGGTGAGTGTTGTGTTGGCCAAGTTGATCGAGGACACCAGTACGTAGTGCTTCCGGGCCAGGTCCGGGGCCGAGCCGATTGCGAGCAACTGGGCGGCCGTGTCGATCTGATAAGGATCGTTCGGCTCGCCGGTCCCGCCGGCGAACTCGGCGCCCGATCCGGCTGCGCACAGGAGGGTTGTACAGACGAGCCCCCACGTCCGCACCATTCCACGGAACTTCTCTGATACAGTCATGTTC
>ENA-UPTA01003375-UPTA01003375.1-activated-sludge-metagenome-genome-assembly--contig:-NODE-3375-length-15744-cov-5.722991_pt1 | contig 15744 bp, 10 predicted proteins | sample MGYA00238184_ERZ773361 | MGnify/ENA primary metagenome ERZ773361 (study PRJEB29100, sample SAMN05720205) | activated sludge metagenome | isolation source: anaerobic digester from wastewater...
TATCTGTATTTTGCGAGCAATACATAAAAGAGTGAGAGCCTTGCCTGTTCAACTGTATAAACATTCTCCCATCTGTGTACTTCTCTCAAAAAGCCCTCCGGGTCTACCTTTGCAAGCCTTTCGGCAAAAATATACAGTATCTCTTCCCTTAACAAATTGATCTTCGAATCTCTGTAGCCTTTCCATGCATTTACAAATTCATCGTCCGTCTCGGCGAGGATTAGTTTTTGTAAATAATCAAAACCGCGTATACCAATTGCAGCATCATCTTGATTTTCTAAAATTAATCTCTTTGCGTTTTCGAAATGTCCACAGATCAGTTCGAGAAGTACGAGAGTTCTCAATGAAGAATGCTGCAAACCCATTTCCTTCTCTATATTATATGCCTCCGTCAAACATGAAAGCCCTTTGTCGTATTTTTGCTCGTAAATATAATAAAAGCCAGTTATGTTGAGCAACAGTGCCTTTTCAGCATTATCATCCTTACTCATCGATACAATTCTCTGCACCCTTTTCAATTCTTCACGCAACTGTGGAAGCCTGCCAAAGTACAAAAGACTCCTGAGAAAGTTATATCGAGAAGATATCGTACGCCTATTGTATCCTATCTCGATGGCAATTTGCAATGCCTTTCTAAAATACACTATCGAAAGTGATTGACCATCGTAAAGAATACCGTACGAATTGTTGATTTTTATCAAAAGATACATGATGTTGAATCTCTTAGCCAACTCATCCGCCTTTGCAAGAAAGATGCTAGACCTTTTCGGATCAGAGTAGATTATAGAATTTCCAATTAACCAAAATATCTCTGACTTTAGTTGAGCTGACACGATATTGGTCTCGCCAAGCTTCTTAACAATACCTTCGAGTAATTCCTCATCTAAGACCATATCGTTGAGTGAGTAATAAGCATAATTTTGCAAGAATTCTATTTCGTACTTTTCAAATTCAGTCTTTGGTTTAACCTTACTGGCTTTTTCGATGCACTCTTCATATTTCTGTTCAACGAATGGTTTGAATACACTTATTAGATTCGTCACTTCACTATCAAAAATCGGGATTGATGACAAAGCCTCTTGTCCGGTCTGATACTGGAATTTAAGCCTCAGCATATTGAATGAATAGGAATCTAACCTGTTTTCAGATTTGAGCAGTTCGTAAATTTCCTTGAACATGTCTACAATACGCGTTGGAGAGAGTACATAATGTTCCAAATTCCACTTGATCGATTTCATATAAAGCACAGCTGCGGTTAGTCTCTTGCCAGCGTATTCATATTGTCTAGCACTTCTCAAAAAAGAAAATATGTACGAAGATCTCCCATGTTCCATAAGTTTAGCTAATTCAAAGTGTAGATTAGTCCGATAGTCTTTTGGAAGCCTTTCGTACAACAAATTCCACATCTCTGCCTTAAAATAGTACAGTGACTGCCTTTTTGAAATTATATTCAACTTGATAGCTTTTCCCAATGTTTCTTCAAAATCTTCACCAATTATCTTCTCTAAGTGCTCTACTTCAACTATGGAAAAGTCTTGACCTAATATTGAAAGAAGTTGAAGCTTTCTGTCTTCAAAAATATTCGCATCTACTGATCTTTCAACATCTGTCCAATTATCTTCGTCTGAGAAGAATTCTTTCTCTATATCTATCGTCAAATTTGAAGTTGAACTATTATTTGTAATAACAGTTATCTTTGATTTAACTTCATCTCCGCGAATGTAGCTCAAGAACTTTCTTGTAAAGGTATCACAGTTTTCCAGATCATCGATTGCTATTGTTACAGATTCAAGTTTCTCCAACGCCTGAATGACATGAGGTATTATGTTGTCGAACCTGCAAACGCTGTACAAACATGTAGATAATTCATAGTACGACGCGCTATCCATTTGGTTGCCATATCTGTACAGAATCTCGCAGATCACATTCATAAACATAGAGCCAGCAAGAATTATATTAGACTTTCTTGATATTTCCGACATTATTTCCATGAGAAAGGACCTGTAATGGTCGTAGCGATTTGTCTTGAGTTGTATTATATTGAACTTATCCGATGTATCATCAAGAAATGATTCAATTCTGTTCACAATGTTCTCTATAACTGCTATGCTCTTTTCATCATTTTCACTGCCAAAAAGAAAATAGCGCAATTCTGGTATCGACTGCGTCATTTTGCTTGTTAACCCAACATATTTTCCATCTCTATCGAAAAATTCAATAAGCCTTCCGAGAACGTACATGGTTGAGCGAGTGTCATAAGTTCCAGTTTCCAAGAATTCCGGTGCAGCAAATACGTATTTAGAATCTACTACCTTTCGAGCAAAACTAGAATCAAAAACCAAAGGAGGCAAAAAGAAAAACTCGCCCGCGTATGTATATATGTCTTCCACTGAATAGACTGGGAATGGTGGGCACATTTTCAACTCTATGCATTTAGCGAAATCGATTATTTGTTTAATGACGGTCTCAGCATCGATTGAGTTTAGCAGAGATTTAGTTGTAACATCAAATATTGGTTTCTCGTGCAGATGAGTGAATTTTACGTATATGTATCCATCCTTTTGTTCCACGAAACTCGGTGATTTACAGCGATCAAATGCCGAATAAGAACTTATCCTTACTACGTATCTGTTGAAATCATCGATTGCGTTAGATGGTAAGGCTCTTACCAAATACTCACCGTATTGCATTTCTTGAATGTACTCTTCGCCAACGTAGGTAGTTCTCACTGAATATTCTTCATTCAAGATATTTCTATCCCCCATCGCAAGTTTTGGTCTTATGAATCCACAACTTTATGACAATTGTGATATTAAAGTAACTACTTACTCATAGAGTCAGTTAAAGAGTTGAGAGATGCCAAAAAAAGATTCTTTGCTTCTCTAATTACTTCTTCTACTATCACGTACAAATCTCCTTTGATCGTACATCCCGCTGCTCGTGGATGTCCTCCACCACCGAGCATCGTAGCCAATTTGCTACAATCGAACCAATCTTTAGATCTAAAGCTAATGTGTACTTCCCCACTATCGTATTCTGAAAGAAAAATCGCGAGTTCGACTCCTCTTAACGATCTCAATTCACCGACGAATCCTCCGCTGTCATCTTCGTTACAATTGTTGCTTTCATAATCTTCTTTTGATAGATATGAATACACAATCTTATCATCCAATTCTAATCTGAGGTGATCCACCATCGTGGAAAGCAACTTGAATTGCTCTATCCTTTTGTTTTCGAATATTCTTGAGACTAAATGTACTTTACCACCTAAAGAAACGAGTTTAGTTGCATCCGAAAAGACTGTTTCGTCAGCATTTGAGTATCTAAAGAAACCCGTGTCTGTGGCAATTCCCATGAGATTCAATGTTGCCAATTTTTCATCGTAAGGTACGCCGAGCTCATTGTTCACCCTTACGACCATCTGTGCAGTTGATCCAAATTTCGTATCGACCCAATTGTGGTCACCAAAAAGTGTGTTGGTAGCATGGTGGTCCATGAGTAATACGGTTGTTGAATCAAAAAACTCTTGAAATTGCCCTACTCTATCGGGGCTTGAAGCATCGACTATCAATACTACTTCAGGCCTGAAACCACGTTCTTTCACTTGTTCGTATGTCAATATCTCATTAACTTCTTCGAATTCGTAAAAATACCAAGGTATTCTCCAGTCTATACCAGCGAGCACATTCTTTCCAAGTCTTTCCAGTCCTATTTTAGCACTTAAAACGGAACTTATATCGTCACCATCCGGCATTATGTGACCGACGACCAAAATGTTGCTTGATTCACTCAATTTTGCAACAATCGATAAGAATTCTCTGTTCACCATACTACCTCCAATGCCTTTTCAACAATTTTCGTAAACTTTTCTTTCACCAAATCAGCCACTTCGAGTACTTCTTTATGTGAAAGTGGTTTTTCCAAGATACCTGCCGCCATATTCGTTGCACATGAGAAAACTATTGCTTTGATCCCAACATGAGCACAGATTATGAGTTCTGGAACGGTAGACATACCAACTAAATCTGCTCCCATCTTTCTTACCGCTCTGATCTCAGCAGGTGTTTCGTAACTGGGACCAGTCAAACCGATGTATACTCCTTCTTTCATCTCTGGGAATACGCTTTTAACTCTTTCCATCCATTCCCTATCGAATGCACCAAGCATATCTGGAAATCTTGGCCCCATATCTTCGTCGTTGGGACCTCTCAATGGGTTTCTGAACATAAGATTTATTATATCCTTTACCATCACTATATCGCCAGGCACGTACGATGTATTGACAGCACCAGATGCATTTGTAATAAGCATTTTCTCTATTCCAAACAACTTCAGCGTGTGAAAAACCATCTTTATGTCAGTAGGATCCCATCCCTCATAAATGTGGAATCTGCCATTTAAAACGACAACTTCTCTACCAAACAATTTTCCAAAAACGAATTTCCCTTCATGGCCTGGTGCAGTAGAATATGGGAAGTTTGGAATATCTCTGTAAGATATACTTTCTCCACCTTCTACGTTATCTGCAAGAAATCCAAGACCAGAACCAAGAATAAGCGCAATCTTTGGCCTTTTAGAAGTATGGTTACTTATGTATTCATAGGCCTCTTTTACTTTGCTATCCACTTGTATCCCTCCCAACTGGATCATTTACAATTTGGCTTGTTTGATTTACAATTCAATAATGATGTGTGTTGTGCTACAATGGAGTGTAAATTATCGTACTGATCCTTACGATTATACCACGAAAAACTTCGTTTATGGTACTTTTTTTATCTACTTTCTAAAAGTGATTTAGTAAAGCTATGATATGGAGGTGGATACATGAGTTCTTCTACTTTTCCAAGAATGACTATAGACATTGATTTGTTGGCTTACAACGTTCAAAAAATATCACGCTTATGCCATGAAAATGGAATTGAATTAGTAGGGGTTACAAAGTTGAGCGTTGGAAACTCACAAATTGCCAGAGTTATAAGGCAAAACGGTGCAGATAAGCTTGGTGATTCCAGACTAAAAAATATAGCCAAATTTAGCCAAGAAGGCATAGCTGGTCCTTATCAACTCGTGAGAATACCCATGTTGTCGGAATTACCGATGGCAATCAAATATGTCGATGAATTTCTCGTTTCCATGCCACAGGTAGTCTATGAAATCGACAAGATCGCAAGGGAAGTTCAAAGGAACGTTGAAGTTATATACATGGTAGATGTCGGTGATTTGAGAGAGGGAGTATGGTTTGAGCATGCTGTTGAAGAGATATACGAAGTGTACAAAAATTTGACTTTTGTCAATTTGAAAGGTATCGGTACAAACGTAGGGTGTTACGGTGGCGTGCTTCCAACGAAGGAGAATATGAATACACTGTTAAAAATAAAGAAAGAACTGGAAAGACTCCTTGGATATGAACTGGCAGTAAGTGGAGGAAGCACAGTTACGTTGAAGATGCTTGAAGAGGGAAAACTTCCAAAAGGTGTTACACAATTTAGAATAGGTGAGGGCATATTTCTTGGTACGGATGCAACAGGTGACCGAGACATACCATACCTGAGTCAAAACACTGTGATATTGGAAGCAGAGATCGTTGAAGTAGATCAGAAGCCTTCAGTTCCTGTTGGAAAGGTAGGTAAGGATGCTTTTGGAAGAACACCCCATTTCGAAAACAAGGGAATGCGAAAGAGGATAATATTGGCGATAGGTGAGCAAGATGTAAAACCAGATGGTCTAAAACCGATGGAAGAAGGACTCGAAATACTCCATGCATCGAGTGACCATTTGATAGTCGATACCACAAAGAGCGAGAAGACATTCAGAGTTGGTGATGTAGTAAAATTCAGAATGAGCTATGGCTGTGCACTCCGTGCGTTCACAAGCCCACACGTTGAAAAAGTCATAGTTAATGGATAATAATAGATAAATAGATAATATGTGAGTAACCATCAATACCTTTTCAATGGTCTTTGAGCAATTACGTTATCTTTGAAAATGTTTCTCATCTTTTCATGTCTTTCCACGAAGACCTCTTCTCCCGTGAAGGGGTCTTTACCTGTATGATACATCGTTGTACTGAGCGTACTTGGCGTAGGTGTAAATATCTGCACTTGTTGTGGGATATAGCCTAAGTGCTTCGCTACAAAATCTTTCAGGTAAGCGTTCTCCCTCTCGCCCTCGCCGGGATGACCTACAATGAAATATCCGATTACGTATTTCTTCTCACCCTTTTGCCTTGCAGCTTCTTCAAACTTTCTTTTGAATTCTACGAATAATTCTGCAGATGGCTTTCTCATGAGCCTTAGGACATTTGGATGCGCATGTTCTGGTGCAAGCTTCAGTTGGCCGGATGTAAAGTCGACAAGCTCACTTATTATATAGTCTTGATTGCTCGAAGACAAAATCAAATCGTGCCTGATTCCAGATTCTACGAATACATGTTTTACTTTAGGCACCTCTCTAATCCTTTTCAACAGCTCTATGAAATTCGCTGAATGGTCCTGCCTTTTTAAACTATCGCACACTTGTGGGAAGAGACAATATTTCGCACATTGCCCTACACTTTGCCTTACATCACATTCAGATCCATACATGTTTGCCGTTGGGCCACCAACATCTGCAATCGTTCCTCGAAATTCCGGCATCTTAGTCAATCTCCGCACTTCTTCCAAGATCGACTCTTCGCTTCTCGAAACGATGTGCGTAGTTTGATGATTGGAAAGTGCACAGAACGCACAGTTACCAAAACATCCCCGCACTGCTGTTATAGAGAATCTGACCGTTTCAATGGCCTTAACACTGCCTTGTGCCTCGTAAAATGGATGTACTCTCCTTGTATACGGCAGCAAATACAATTCGTCAAGCTCATTTTGACCCAATGGAAAGGCTGGTGGATATTGAACAACGTACCTATTGTCTTGCTTTTGGATGATAACAATCTCCTTAAACGGATCAGTCATGAGAGAAACATCTTTGTACATCCGACCGTATGCATCCGTGTCTATACACACCTCTTCGTAGGATGGAACGTGCAAAGACTTATTTGAACCATTCTCAAGCCCATTCAAACTGCTCTTCCAAACAACTGTTCCCCTTATACCATCTATAGATTGACCACTTTCCAAACGTTTGGCAATCTCCACAGTTGCCGTCTCGCCCATGCCGTAGACAAGTATATCTGCCTTTGAATCAAGTAATATGGACTTGCGTACCTTGTCACTCCACCAATCGTAGTGTGCAAACCTTCTCAAACTTGCTTCTATCCCGCCTATAACCACAACAACATCCTTGAAAGCCTGCCTAATCAAGTTCACATATTGAATGACTGCCCTATCAGGTCTTCTATTGTTGATGCCACCGGGTGTATAATCATCTGATCTCCGCTTCTTTCTTGATGCTGTGTAATTTGCTACCATGGAATCGACGTTACCCGATGCAACTCCGAAAAACAACCTTGGCCTTCCAAGTCTCTTGACATCTTCAATGTTCATAGGCTGAGCGATGATACCTACTTTGTAACCTTTAGACTCGAGCAATCTCCCAAGCAATGCAACGCCAAAAGACGGGTGATCCACGTACGCATCACCCGTCACGAATATTATATCTAACTGCTTGATATCTGCGTCTTTCAACTCATCAAAAGTTGTCGGTAAGAAGTTCAAATACTCGTAAGTTTCATATGTTTTCGTATTTTCTTCTCTCCCATTCTGTGACGTTGGTTACATATTCCCACCACTCACGTTCCTTAAGCATCATGAACTTCTCCATTATTTGTTCTCCCAGTACACTTCTCACAAGTTCACTTTTCTCAGCTTCTGCGAGCGCCTCTTTCAAATTGGCAGGCAACTTCTTGATGCCCCTTTGTTGCTTTTCGCTCTCGCTCATGCGATATATATTCTCACCAACAGGAGTTGGTGGATCTATCTTTTTCTCTATTCCATCGAGTCCCGCTGCAAGCATAACGGCAAATGCAAGATAAGGGTTGCAAGACGGATCAGGTGCTCTGTATTCCAACCTTGTTGAACTTGCCCTCGCCTTTGGCACTCTGATGAGTGCCGTTCTATTTCCCTTGCTCCAAGCGATATTCACTGGTGCTTCGTAACCTGGCACAAGCCTCTTGTAACTATTTACAGTCGGATTCGTTATTGCCGTGAACTCCCTTGCGTGAGTAATTAGACCACCGATAAACCATTTCATAACCTGAGATATGCCATCTGGTGCATCTGAATCATAGAACGCATTTCTACCATCGAACGTGAAAAGACTCATATGAACGTGCATACCACTTCCGTTGATACCGAAAAACGGCTTTGGCATGAACGTAGCATAGAGATTATTCCTGATAGCCAACGTCTTTATAACCAGCTTTACAGTCTGCACATTATCCGCAGATGTAACTGGTTCTGCATATCGAAAATCTACCTCGTGCTGAGACGGTGCAACTTCATGATGAGTAGTCTCCACATCTATACCCATTTCTTCAAGGTGTACTGAAACTTCCGTCCTCATATGCTCTGCAATATCAACAGGTAACAAATCGAAATAACTACCATTATCCAAAAACTCAAAGGCGGGTCTTCCATCTCTTTTTGGCAATATGAAGAACTCAACTTCCGGACCTGCATACGGTATAAATCCTAAAGTCCTCGCCTTTTCTTGAACCGACTTCATAACAAACCTCGGATCTCCTGCAAATGGTGTATTGTAATCTTCGTACACATCGCAGATGATCCTTGCACTTCTATAACCTTCGAAAGTCCACGGAAGCATTGCCAAGGTACGTAGATCCGGCTTCAAGTACATATCAGATTCATGTTGCCTAGCAAAGCCTTCCACAGAAGAACCATCGAACATAACGCCATTTTCCAAAAGATTATCCGCCTCATCAGCCGGTATTTCGATGTTCTTCATCGTTCCGTTGATGTCAGTAAATTGGAGCCTTATGAACTTGACCTTGTTTTCCTTTAAGAAAGTAAAAAGCTGCTCTTTATCCATATGCACTTCCCCCCTTATGAAAAGTCAGCATATCTACAATTTCGTGAGTAAACACATTAAACAGAGCAATTTTTCAATATATCAATACTTTATTACCAGAATTTGCACTTGTCAAGTAAAAATCAGAAATGCTCAACTACTCTAATTTGCTAATAACTTCACAAGTATCGTTGACTTTTTGCACATCTGAAGTATAATTGTTATGCAATTGCGATTGAGTCTCAATAGCAAAGAAGTCGAAAACACTTTCTGGGAGATGATGGCACTTGAAATTATCTGAAGCACCTATTGGAGCACAAGTTGAAGTCTTGCATATTGAAGAGTCGGATATAACTCCACGGCTGAGAGGTATCGGTGTGCTTCCTGGTATCAAGATAGAAGTCTTGAAAAGTGCACCTATGGGCGATCCGAGGATGTATCGAGTGTTCAATAAAGTAATCTCGCTTCGAAACTCAGAAGCAGAGCTCATAGAAGTTCAAGTCTCAGAAGACTCCCCTCTCCCACTGACATTTGTTAGCCCGGGAAGTTACAAAGTCGAACACATCGAAAGTGGAAAAATTGCGAGGATGAATCTGTCTAGACTTGGGATAATTGAAGGAGCAATTGTACAACTTCTCGACGATAGAAGAGTGAAAACTGCAAATGGCGTTCACGATGTGGGATTTGGCAAGTTAAGAAAAATCTACGTGGTACCGTGCAAGCAAGAGCGTAGTCCTGAAATTAAGAATGCTGGATGATTCTTGGGTTGGATAAGTCGACGATAGTGACTCTACAAAAAGCTGAATTGGTAGGTGAATAGATTGGTCATCACAGTTGGACTCGTTGGAAATCCGAATGTTGGTAAGACAAGCCTCTTCAACAAATTGGTCGGTGCAAGACAGTATGTAGCAAATTGGCCCGGTGTCACTGTAACAAGGATCGAGGGAGCAACAAGTTATAAAGAACAGACGTTACATTTCATAGATCTACCCGGATTATATACCCTATCTGCCACTTCGTTAGATGAGAAAGTAACTCGAGATTTTCTTCTCTATTCCCCACCAAACGTAACCATCGTAGTAATCGATAGTATGAGCCCAGAGCAAGGTATGTATCTATTGTTGGAAACATTGGAATTGAATTTGAACGTCATAGCGGTTTTCAATGCAATTGATGAAGCTAAAAAGAATGGCATAAAATTTGACAAGAGTTCTCTGGAGTCATATCTTCGTGTACCTGTTGTACTTACATCGGCTCACACTGGAGAGGGCATAACGGAGTTGATGGATACGATCTTGGCAACGTTTAGAAAACCAAACAGGCCGAAACTGCTCGACTATGGTCCAGAAATAGAAAATAAAGTGGCAGAATTCGAACGATATTTCGAAGATACATACAACAAGAGATTCCTATCACTCAAGCTCGTAGAGGGCGACAAATTTGCCATGGAACTTCTTAAGAAGGATGTGGAACCTACATCAATACTTCCGAGTAACATGTCAGATTTGGCCATCAAAATTGCGAAACGACGATACGACTACGTCACGAACGTACTAAATAGGGCGATGAGCAATAGTGAGAGTGCAATAACTTCGATGGAAGCGATAGACCACGTCTTTACTCATAAGTACATAGGCATTCCCATATTCTTTGCACTCATGTATCTTGCATTCAATTTCACATTCAAGGCATCAGAACCACTTGTAGGACTAATTGAGGTAGGATTTCAAAAGCTGACGGATTTGATTGGAAGTAACAGTATATTTACCTCACTCATTTCTCAGGGAATCATAAACGGTGTTGGGAGTGTCATTTCATTCATCCCAAGTATATTTGCACTCTTTTTTGCACTTGGCATCATGGAAGAAAGTGGATATCTCCCACGCATTGCGTTCTTGATGGACAGGGCAATGTACAGTTTGAAACTCACCGGCCGTTCTTTCATGACTTTGCTTCTTGGGTTCGGTTGTAATGTTAGCAGTGTGATGGCTGCACGTGGATTAACCGACGAACGTGAGAGGGTAACAACGATACTAGTATCTCCGTTCGTGAGTTGCAGTGCGAGGATACCTGTCTATCTCATGATCATAGGGATCGCATTCCCAAATCACAAGGCAGAAGCATTCTTTGCCATGTACCTTTTGAGCATTGCTTTGACTGCACTATCGGCAAGAATCATAAACAAGGTTGTCATGAAGGGCGAATCGATTCCACTTGTGATGGAACTTCCAAGGTACAGATTTCCAAGTCTAAGTAATGTAGCAACATACATGTGGAATAGAGGAAAGCATTTCCTCCAAAAGGCAGGTACGATAATTCTTGTAGCGAGTGTCGTCGTTTGGGTGCTGATCTATTTTCCTGATCCAACGAACATCGAAAACAGTTTTGCTGCCATGATCGGTAAAGGATTGCAATTCATTTTCGCACCACTTGGATTTCAATGGCAAACAGTATCAGCATTAATATTTGGTAGTGTGGCTAAGGAAATCATCGTTTCTTCGTTTGCACAGTTCTATGGTGGAGTTGGCAATATCGTTCTTGATCCAGTCACAGCCAGTGCATTGATGGTATTCATACTTGGTTACATACCCTGTTTTGCAACGCTTGCTGCAATTAAGAGTGAGACCAACAGTTTAAAATATCCAGTAATCTCGGTTGTCTACAGCTTGTCGATATCGTATATCCTCGCATTGTTAGTATCGATCGTTGGAAGGGTGATTGTATGAAATCTGTAACTATACAACTTTGGATAATGTTAATCGCGTCGTTGATAATTGGTGCATGTTATATATTTGAAGGTGATTTGATTTTTGGCATCATAATATTCGTCTTTTCAACGGTATTTCTCTTAGGGTTCAGAGAATTTGGAAAGCCATCTTATTCATACAGAATTGCGCACATATACGTTGGTAGCATACTCATAGCTATAACTTCTGGTTACATCCTTGCATCATTCCTCTTCTCACTCGTTAATTTGATAATAGGTGAGGAGATAATGAATTTGAAGGTTTCAGATATATTACTGATGTCTTTGGGTGTATACAGTTCATACAACATATATCGGCTGAGAAAAAATGCGATAAGGCCTGAAAAGAAAGACATTAGATGACGAATGAACGATACGAGTCTTGTTGCCAAATCGGCTTGAGCATAGTATAATAAATTTGAAAAGAGAAAAATAATACCTCCCCTTACATGATGTAGGGAAGACCGGTGAGAATCCGGCACGGGGCCGCCACCGTAATCGGGAACGAAACTCACAATATGCCACTGGCTAATAGCTGGGAAGGTGTGAGGAGTAGGATGATCCGAAAGTCGGGAGACCTATCATGCAATGGGAAGGTTGCCATCCACCACGATGCCTGGGGATGGCCGTAAATTTTTGTATAGAGGAGGGGATTTTGTATGGTAAAGTTTGAAAAAAGCGGCAGGACTCGTAAGTTAACGTTACTCTTTTTGATTGTTCTCACGGTTTTATCTTTTGGTATAACGGTGGTAGACGATGCAGGACGAATTGTAAACATCTCCGTAGCACCAAGAAGGGTAGTCAGTGCTGCACCTAATGCTACAAGATATCTCCAAGCACTTGGATTGGAGAACAGAATCGTTGGCGTAACGGAGTGGGACAACTACAAAAAAGCAGAGAGTATAGGTAACTTAGTACCTCTTAACGTCGAGAAGATATACTCACTCAAACCGGATCTGGTGATAGTATTCGGCGGGTTCCAACTACCAGAGGTTGAGAAACTTGAGAAGGCAAATCTCAACACTTACGTACTAAATCCAACTACTCTAAACGATATCATAAAAGCAGTTGGACAGCTTGGGGCCATTTTCAACGTAAAGACAAAATCAGATGCTTTGGTAAAAGGCCTTACAAAGCAAATGACCGATATGGGTATAAAGACTTCAAAGATTGCTCTGGATAAGAGACCAAAGGTGTTCTACACAGCTACAGTGCCGGATGCAAGTGCAAAAGAGTTGTGGACCGCCGGCACAGGCTCATACTTGAACGATTTAATTGCAATAGCAGGTGGAAGGAACATCGCTGCACAATACACAGGCAACAATGGGTGGCTACCTGTAAACTGGGAATGGCTTGTCCAACAAGACCCTGACATAATCGTTGTAGGTTCGTACGGCGATGAAAAAGCTACTTTGCAGGCAGTACGTGACCACGCTATCATGAAGAATTTGAGGGCAGTTAAAAATAATAAAGTTTTTGTAGTCGATGGTGATGAGATAAGTCAGGTTGCACCACAAACATTTAAGTATCTTGACATATTCTACAACTTTTTCTACGGAGGAAAATAGTTGAAGAAATTCTTCAATTTTCTAATCACAACAGGGAGAATATCTCTCCCTGTTGTTTTCGTTATCGTTTTTTTCATAAATCTCTCGATAGGTATTGTAAACGTAAGTCCGTGGAAAATGTTTGAACTCCTGTTTCAAGATTCAACTGAAAAGTTCATGATTTGGAATTTGAGGTTTCCGCGTGTACTCATGTCAACACTCACCGGCATGGCATTGGGACTAGTCGGGAACATATTTCAAGCGATCATGAAAAATCCGCTCGTAGACCCGTATCTTATTGGTACATCTGCTGGAGCAAGTTTCGGTGCGCTACTCGGCATATACTTCTTGGTCAATTCAATCACATTTGTCAGTGTGCCAGTTCTAAGCTTCACCTTTGCAATCATCGCATCATTACTTACTGTAATACTTGCAAGAAGAAATGGTATCATTCCTGTTGTACATTTGGTACTCAGTGGTGTGCTGGTGAGTACGCTATTTTCCTCAGCGAGTATGTTACTCTTGAACCTTGCAAATAGAACACTCGTCAATGGGAACGTGTGGTTATTTGGAACATTCTCAGGCATAACGTTGAAAGACATCTCACTTCCTGCCATATCACTAATCATACTCGTAATTTCTGCATTTCTATTCAGTTCCAAATTGGACGTAATGACATTGGGCGAGAAAGAAGCAAAGAGTTTGGGAGTGAACGTGGAAGGCCTAAAGTGGTTCTTCTACCTTCTCGGCGCATTCACTACCGCAGCATTTGTATCAAAAACCGGAATCATAGGCTTTGTCGGATTGGTTGTTCCACACATGGCAAGGATGCTCGCAGGGCCAAAGCACAAAAACAACATCGTCGCAACACTGCTCATAGGCGGTATACTCCTATCTGTATGTGATACACTTGCAAGAACACTCCTCAATCCGGTTGAAATTCCCGTCGGCATAATCACCTCCTTCATAGGTGCTCCATTCATGTTCATCTTGATGAAAATGCAAGACACCTCCAAATGATACCCACATTGTTTACTATTCCATAGAGAGCAATGTACTACGTTAATAGATTGTCTATAGGGTTTGGTACAACCTTTAGCAAAACGCCTTGAAAACAATACCACTTTACAAAATTAGCTTCGAAAAATAAAGTTGAACTAATTTACATCCCACATGGTCTAAATACTTGATTCTCAACAAAGGAACACATCAACTGAAATTTCGATCCTCCAAGATATACCTGCAATGGTGTAATTCCTTCATAAGTTGCGGAAAGTTATAAAAGATGGTACTCCTGCTACAACAAATACCTAAAAGGGGTGAGTGGAATGAAACGAAGGTGGATGTACGTTATTTTGGCGATGTTTTTCACGGTATTTTTCTTGTACTCTTGTACTTCTCCAACGACGACAAACAGCAAAGAAGTAACCATTGTTGTTGACAGAACCGGAGTCAACAGGAATGCAACACTCATTTTGGCACAAGACGGGTTAAATGGCGACTGGGAAGAACTAAAAGGAAGTGGAGGTATTTACAAATTCACGGTGGATGATCCAAACGGCGTGTACTCGGTAGCTGCGGTTGATGACCCTAATCCTGATTATGAACCACAAATACAACTTTTCCACAGTACGTTGGCAGAGGCAAGGACGATCAATCTTGAACTTTGGCCTGATGATACAGACTTTGCAACTCTGACGGTAAACGTTCCAGCAGAATATGCAACGGAAAATGTCAGTGTCTTCTTTCTGAAACACCATGCGCCTAATAGTTGGTTGGAAGATTCATCCACGACCGTGAATATTCCAAAAGGAAAGGGCACACTTGTGGCTATTATATCTGACCGAGATCTTTGGTCGCCATTAAAAGTCTACATCAAAAGAGATTTTAATTTCCAAGCTAGTGGCTCTCTGACCATATCTTCAAGTGATTTGAAAGATCCAGCGGAAGAGATTACAGGTGAAATTACTTATTCTTGGCTGCTGGACAAAACTCTGGTTCCAGGGCATCTGAACTGGAATATGAAAATTCCGGAAGATGTGATGAATAGTTCGGATAAGTACATGGCAGAATATCTCAAGTGGGAGAACGACATCTTTATTAGCTGGTGGAAAGTTACAAGAGATGTACCTGTTACTATTAAAGCGGGTGTAAAGGAATTGGAACCAGCAACTACTACAATTACCGCCACGGCAGTCGAGAACAATCTACCAAAGATAACATTTTCTCCATATGTAAGCACAATATCTGACTACAGTACGCGATACTACAATTTCGATATCTCTAAGAAAGTCACGATTGAAGATTATACATACCCGACCGAAACCCATACAATAACACTAACGCCGGGATATTTAGAAGCGGCCGGCAATGTTTACATGTTTCCAGATATAGACTTAGCAAGTTGGGAGGAATACAAACCAACTGACGATTACGTGATACAGAGCCTTGGCATATGTTTATCACCGAACACGATAGACGAAATGA
>ENA-UPTA01003376-UPTA01003376.1-activated-sludge-metagenome-genome-assembly--contig:-NODE-3376-length-15743-cov-7.161588_pt1 | contig 15743 bp, 15 predicted proteins | sample MGYA00238184_ERZ773361 | MGnify/ENA primary metagenome ERZ773361 (study PRJEB29100, sample SAMN05720205) | activated sludge metagenome | isolation source: anaerobic digester from wastewater...
GTAATGGTACAACGACTGATTCTAGCGTTCCGGTTAATGTGTTAAATCTTTCAAATGTTAAGTCCATTGCCGGAGGGGTCATACATGCACTAGCGTTGAAGGAGGATGGCACAGTTTGGGCTTGGGGCGATAATAGTCATGGACAATTAGGTGATGGCACCACTGTTGGTAGCAATGTCCCCAATATTATTCCCGGGTTAGATCATGTCAAGGCCATAGCCGCTGGACGGCATTATTCAGTTGCTTTAAAAGAGGATGGTACGGTTTGGACTTGGGGTAATAATACCAGGGGGGAATTGGGCAATGGAACAACTATTGATAGCTATTATCCAATACAAGTCCTAGGGTTAGCCGATGTAAAGGATATAACGGCGGGCTTTTCTCATGTATTAGCGCTTAAAAATGACGGCAGTGTCATGGGGTGGGGATGGAAGCAATCAGGGCAACTCGGTATTAATGGAAGTTATCCGAATATAAGACAAACCACTCCGGTTCAAATACCCGGGGTCAGCGGGGCAATAGATGTTGCTGCTGGTTTTTACCACTCGCTCTTCTTGCTGGAAAATGGTTTGGTTATGAGTTATGGAAAAAGTCTGGTATTAGGAGAAGAATTGGGGGACCCGTCTGGGTTAACGCAAATAGCAGGTCTTGCGATAGGATATACGTATTCTTTTGGAATAGCGTCTGATGGAAAGATTTGGGCCTGGGGGGCTAATGAATATGGACAAATAGGGGATGGAACATCAACAGTAAAACTAACTCCCGTTGAAGTCCCAGGTTTTATAGGATTGATTTATTAATCAATATAATCGTTTTCAGGAGAGAAAAGCAACTCTTTATTGAGTTGCTTTTCTTTTTACGTGTTGATGACATTCTGTCGTGCCACCACTTAAGCAAGCGAAATTTAAGTTTGAACAGATTTGTATGTCCAGGAAATCCCTTTGTTGCCTGGGGTGTTCAATAAATAGTGCCACTTGATGAAAAGGATTCTCAAGGAAGAGCAAAATATCGTTGGATATAAAAAATCTTGGGACCAATCTGGGACCATGTAAAGGCGAAAATAAGCCTGGATGAGGAAACAATAGTAAAGAACAGCAAAATATAAATTTAAGGGCGGCAAGAAGTTATATATATAAATGCTTGAGTGGCAAATAATTACAAAATGCGCCTATCTGAATCTCTGCCTCTCCGCCATTTTAAATAATTCCTTTATCATAAGAAACAAAATTTTTTGATCTCATCAGGGGGCTTTTCCTGCGCTGTTTTTTACAATGCTATTAACCGAGGGACTGTTTTATTCGCTTAAAAGACATAATGGCCGTCCAGTAGACGCATAAGGCGAGCATGATAATAAAATTGAAGCCATAGAATTGCGCCAGGATAATGGATAAAATGGAGCCCAGCACGCTAAACCCGCTGTTTAATCCCCATGCCCACGCAACAGACTCATTGTAGTCTTTCCCCACGAGAGCAAGCCCGGAAGGGAAGAAACAGCCCAAGCAGACCCCGATAGGAAATAAAAACAGGGCGACGAAAAATATCCGGTGGATAAAAGACAAGCTTATTAGGGCATCCCCTATCCCGCCCAGCGCCCAATTTAAGGAAAGCAACAAGCCGGAGAGGATCACTCCGTTTATGATCAGCAGGAGGCCGGTGTCGCGGATGAATTTTAGGAATCCCGGGACCAGAGAACTGCCGATGCCTGAAGACAGAAGCAGAATTGCCAGCGTCACGGAAATCGAATGGATAGGGCTTCCTAATAAGAGTGTGAATTTTTGCATCAAGGAAATCTCAATAAACATGAACCCAAGGCCAAGGCAGCTGAAATAAACAATGAAAGGGAGGATGGCGGGTAAAGGCAGGTTGGTGATGCCGGTTTTCTTTTGGACCGATAAAGGGAAGAAGATAAAGAGCGCAATGAAAAGCAGGGCCTGCATCAATATCATGAATTGCGTCATGAAAATAATCGTGCCGGTATGATGAACGGCCTGCACGAGGAACGGGTTGAAATCTTTCAGTTTGTAATATTTAAAAAAGAAAGGGTTGTTGTCTGTCACCACGGAAATATCATAGGGGTAGTCCTTTATAAAATTTTTCTCTTCATGGCGGCTGAACGCATAGGCGTAATGGTCAAAGGAGTTGGCGGGTTGGTTTGAGGTGACCATCCTGTCAGAAGGGTAAATCAGGGTTGTGTTGTGTGTGCGGAAGTATTCTTTGACCTCGGCCCGCTGGGCAGGGGAAAAGGGAGTCTTTTTTATCAAGATTAACGCCCAGCGTTCGTGTTCTCCGATGATGATGTGTTCCCAGGCTTTGTCCGCGCCTATGGCTCTTAAGGCGTCCATGCAAATTCCCATCAGCCTCAGGCTTTCCCTGGGCTTTTGGCGGAAAAGCCAACGGTTAAAATTTATGGTGCCCTGGTCATTGAGTATCCGGAGGTAATCCAGGACGGCGTTTTTAGTATAGAGGTAGCTCTCGGCGTAGGCGTAGGCGCCGTTGGAGAGCCCGGAAAAAGTGTCCACCCCGTTTAAAATCACCAGGTCGAACCCGGAGGCGGGCAATGTTTTGACCAGGTGCCGTCCGTCGAGATTAAAGATGCGGGTGTTCGTCCCCGAGTAAACCCCGCCGGAATAGTGATGGAATTTACCTCCCGGAGTGAGCATCTGATATATAGCGGGATTGATTTCAGCCCCGACGATCTCTTTGGCCTGGTGAGTTTGGGCCATGAAGATATCCCGGCCGCCCCCGGTGCCGATGATGCAAACCGCTGGTTTTTTATAAAGCAGGTACGGAACCTCGAACCCCTGGCTGAAAAGATTGACTTGAGAGCGGTGCTTGGCAAGCCCTTCCTGGTTCAGCTTATAGATCGGCGCCCCTCCTAAATAATTTGTCGATATATACGCGTATTCCGGCAGGGGAGCCACGTTGATTTCCAAGGGGGCCTTTCCCCGATTCATAAACTTTCAGCCGGGCCTTTTCGTCAAGGATGACGTGGACGTTTGTTTGTCCCAGCGGGTGCCAGACGGAATGGAGATACTGAATGTCTTTCTCCTGGACAAACGCCGGGCGGCCTTCCCCCATCTTGGACGGATCAATGGTATAACGGATATCTTCCGGGGCCGCGTTTAAGATCAAGCCCGAAAACAAGGCTCCGCAGAGCAGCGCGAAAATTTTTCTGCGGGGGAACAGAAGCGGTAAGGCAAGGCAGAATATGATCAGAGACAATAAAAGTATGGACCGGAAAACCGCCAAAGTGTTGATGAGCGGGAAAAACAAGTAGGCTCCTGTCGCCGCGCCGATTAAATCGAAAAAATACAATTTGTAGCTACGCGTCGGGGCGGAGGAGAACAGGAAAACGATGATAAATCCGATCATAACAAACGGGATTAAAACGACGCAGTACGAAAGAAGAAGCATGAAAAGCGCGTTAAATTGACTCATGACAAAAATGATGTATTCCACCTGGACCGGGAAATAAGTTAGGATCATGGTCGAGGCGATGCTTAAACCGGATAAGGCCAGCAGGCTAATCCCCAGGAACCGGTTTTTATCGAATCGAGTCACTTTTTCTTTTTGCAGCAAATAGGCGTTGGCCCCGATCCCGTAGCCGAGAAGAGAGAAGGATATGATGATGTAGACCACGTGATTCCATGTTTTCAAGTTGAGAATTTGAGTGAAAAACAATTCCAGGCTGATCGTGAAGAGAGAAACAAAAAAAATGAGGATGTAATTGAGTGGCATGGATAGAAAAATTGTCTTTGGTGTTCCGTTGCCTGGAAGCGTTGGGAGTTATTTTAAAATCATTCCCAGGTTCAGTCAACCGGTATTTTAAAGAGGTTCTTTTGTCCAGGCCTCCCGGGATGGCTTGTCCCGGGAGCGGTGAAAAACAGCACGGACGCGGCCCGGGTTCCCGGCTTAAGGGGCCCCGTCAATTTAATAATTGACAACAGAATGTAAATATGATGAAATTCTATCCAACCCTAATTTGGAATAGATATGTACCGCCACTTGGATTCTGAAAAGATCGTTGTCGCGTTAGACCTCCTCTCCCGAAGAGTCCGGGAAAGATTCCCTCAGGCAGGACTCACAAAAGTCGTCGAAGAACTGTATAAGACAGGACAGGAAGCCCAGGAGCGAAGCCTCTGGGTGGCCAGGCCCTTGTGGCATTTCCGCATCCTGATCGGCGCGTTGCTGGTGCTGATCGTGGCGAGTTTTGTCCCGATCGCCGGGACGCTGAAACTGATCAACCATCCTTTAACGTTGGGGGAATTTATCCAGGTTTTGGAGTCGGGCATTAATGATGTGATTTTCCTCGGGATCGGCATTTTTTTCCTCGTAACGCTCGAGACGAGAATAAAGAGAAGAAGAATCCTGTCCCTGCTTCATGAACTGCGGGCCCTGGCGCACGTGATCGACATGCATCAGCTGACCAAAGACCCCGAGTCTCTTCTCCGGACCCATCAAAAGACAAAATCGTCGCCCCAGCGGACGATGACAGAATTCGAGCTGCAGCGTTACCTTAATTATTGCAGCGAGATGCTGGCCATGATCAGCAAAATTGCCGCGTTATATGTTCAGCATTTCCCTGACACGGAAATCGTCGATGTCGTGAATGACATTGAGTCCCTGACGCACGGGCTGTCGCGGAATATATGGCAGAAGATTATGCTTCTGCAGTCGCTTTCCAAGGGACTGGCCGGTTCAGGCTCGCGGACATTTTAAAATCAGGAGTCCCCGGGATTCCGGGGTAAAGATGGATCCATAAGAAAGGGGAGAGGATGGCGCTAGGAATTATAGGGGCAGGGCTTGTGATCGTTTTGGTGTCTTGGGCGGTCAGCGTTTATAACGGCCTGGTTCAGTTGAAGGTGCGGGGCGACAACGCCTGGTCGGACATCGACGTCCAGCTGAAACGCCGGTATGATGTGATCCCGAATATCGTCGCGACCGTTGAAGGGTACGCGCACCATGAAAAAGCGACGCTTCAGTCTGTCATCGAGGCGCGGGCGCAGGCGATGAGCGCGGACGGGATCGCGCGGAAAGGGCAGAGCGAGAATTCTCTGACGGACACGTTAAGGTCTTTGTTCGCCGTTGTCGAGAAATATCCCGACCTGAAAGCGAACGACAGCTTTCTGAAACTGCATACGACCCTGATTGAGATTGAGGAAACCATCCAGGCGGCCCGGCGTTATTATAACGCCGTTGTCCGGGACTTCAACACGATGATCCAGATGTTCCCCGCCTCCATCGTCGCGGGCGCTTTTAATTTTCAGGTAAGGGAATTTTTTCAGCTGGACACGCCCGGAACGGAACGGCAGGCGCCGCAGGTGAAGCTTGACCTGAAAGAGACATAAGGGACTGGCTGATGCTGAAACGGGGATGGATAGTAACAGTTTTTTGTTTGTGCGTGGCCTGCGGCCCGGCTCAGGCCTGGGTTATCGAAGACTATAATATTGAAATAACCTTGCAGAAAGACAGCACTTTCATCGTGCGGGAGAAGATTGCCGTTGACTTTGGTTATGAATCCAAACATGGTATTTACCGGGATATCCCGACAGTTTATAAGGATGAGAACGGCCGTCCTTATGATATACGGTTTGATGTTTTGAGCGTCGAAGATGAAAACCGGCACCCATGGGAATATACGGAAGAAAACGGCGAAAATTTCAAGCGGATAAAGATCGGGAGTCCTTACCGGACTCTTTCCGGACAGCAGAGCTATGTCGTCGCTTACCAGGTGCGCGGGGCGGTCCTTTTTCTGGATGACCATGACGAGCTTTACTGGAACGCCGTCGGTTCCCGGTGGGACGTTAATATCCAGCATGTCTTTGTTTCTGTGCTTTTGCCGGAAGCCGTCCCGAAAGAGGAGATCAGGCTCGCTGCGTATACCGGGGTGGGCGGCTCCCGGCTCAGCAACGCCAGAAGTTCGGTCGTGCATGAAAAGTTGATCACGTTTGAGGGGGATCATTACGCCCCTTATGAAGGTTTTACCATTGTCGCCGGGCTGCCTAAAGGGATTTTGACTCCGCCGCCCGTGACTTATCCCCCGGACTCTTCTCCCGCGCCGCCCGTGACTTACCAGCCGTCGCCTCCGTATCGAGATTATCAGAATGCGGACCGCCCCTGGCCGCTCGTGTTGCCGGTTTTGGCATTTATGATTATGCTGAACCTCTGGAGGCGCTTCGGCAAAGATCCGCAATTGAATAAAAGCATCGTTGTCGAATATAAAGCGCCGGAGGGACTTAAGCCCGCGGAAATGGGCACCGTTATTGATTCCAGGGTGGATCCCCGTGACGTCACATCGACCATCATTGATTTGGCAATCCAGGGTTATCTTAGAATAGTCCAAGGGAAGAAATCGTTCGGGCATAAAGATTACAATTTGGTTATGCTCAAAACTTTTGAAGACGATGCCACCCTCAAGTCATATGAAAAGAAGGTTTTAAAAAGTATTTTTGGCGACGGCTTAAGGATGTCGGTGGTGAAATTGTCCGATCTCGAAAATAGATTTTATAAAAATTTGGCGGGCATCCAACACGATATTAAAATGGAACTTAAATCTAAAAAATATCTGGGAGAGGATTCTCGGGGCTGTGTCGTTTTTTATTCTTTCCTGGGCATGGCTCTTTTTATGATGGGCATGGCTACGGGTGTATATAATTTCTGGCTCATGACCGCGCTTATATCAACGGGCCTGATCATTTTTCTGTTCGGGCTTGTTATGCCGAAACAAACAATGGGAAGGGCGGAAGTCCTTTCGAAAATTTTGGGATTTAAAGAATTTTTGCAACGGACGGAAAAAGACAAAATCCAAAGGGCCGAGCAGCAGGATATTTTCGAAAGGATGTTGCCTTACGCGATTTGTTTGGGGATCAGCACGAAATGGGCCCAAAAGTTCGATGGGTTATACATGGAGCCGCCGCAGTGGTTCGCCGGGGATTACGGCAGGGTTTTTGTTTACGATCATTTTATTCATGATCTCAACAATTCATTGAACAGCATGGGGGCCAGTTTTTATTCTTCGCCGCAGGTCGTGTCCTCGGGCGGGGGATTTTCCTCCGGGGGCGGGTTCTCGGGAGGCGGTTTCGGCGGCGGCGGGGGCGGATCCTGGTAAATCAATATTCAACAGAATAAACATGAGGAGTGCGTATGGGCATGACGATCCCAATGATTATGATGATGCTGGTTAATTTAATTTATACTGTTTTGGCGCTGGGGCTCGCCATTTTCGCCGTCCGGCTGATTGATGAAAAGATCTTTACGAAAATCGATTTTCAGGAAGAAATTAAGAAAGGCAACCTGGCCGCGGCTGTCTTGATCGCCGCGATGCTGGTTTTTATAGCCATTGTTGTTTCCGCGGGCTTGAAAGGATAATTTTGTCAATGAATTCATTCGTCGGCCCGTTTGAGAAATCCCTCCTGGGCCTTCTTGTCATCCTGGTCGCTGTTTACTGGGTCTTGGATAATTGCCTTCCGTTTGTGTTGTATCCCGAATTAAATGACGTCCGGAGTGACTATTCTGTTCCGGATAATGCCTCCCCCCGCCAAGGACGGGTTGTCCCGGCCGGAGAACGGGGGGTTTACATGCTGGATCCCGCTGCATTTTTAAACCGGGATGGTTTCAGGAAAAACCGGGCTGTTTCCTCTTTTGACGTGAGAAGAATTAATTGGTTTGCCAAAAGCACGGATGGGCAGATGTATCCTTCCAACGCATTTTTTGTGGGATTCCGCCCGTTTCGTACGCGTCATTATTGGTTGCCATTGCTGGCCGTAAGTTTGCGGGTGCGGTATATGCGGGATGATGATATCAGCGTTGATGAGGATACCTGGCAGACGGCTCCGGAAACCTATGTCAGAATGGCGGGGGATTGTGAGGACCACGCCATTCTCTTGGCGGATTGGATGGTAGAGCTCGGGTATGATGCCCGCGTGGTGGTCGGTGTGTTCCAGGGCGGCCTGCATGCGTGGGTGCAGCTTTTGAAGGACGGGAGAGAATATCTTTTGGAGGCCACGGATAAATCTTCCCGCCGGAGGTATCCCCTGGCGGCCTTTCACCCGGAATACGTGCCGGTATTCATGTTTAACCGGGATCACTTTTGGGCCGCTATAACGGAAAATAGAGGATGGAGGAATCGAGGCGCGACACAAGGCTGGGTGGAACTGTCTTGTTTTGAAGAAGGGGCCTTCTAGTTTGGCAGGAGGATTCCTTATTATATTATTCTGAATTCTTTTCTTGCGGCAAGAATGGCTTCTGGATGTTTAAAAAAATAAACGTGTTTTATATTTTCCACCTGTCTATGGAAAAATTTGTCTGAGAATCCTGAAAAGAAAAAGAAATATTTGTTTTTTTGATAATTTAGCATATTTTTAAGCAAAACTTGGCAATAAACGACAAGAAATAACTATTACTTTGGTATAGTATTTGCTCTATATTAAAATATAAAGAAATTTTAGTTACGCCAATTTTGTTTAATCCCATTTTAAAAAAGGAGAAAGTAATCATGAAACGTATTATTGGAATCATTGGCGGGGTCCTTACGGCAGCCCTGATAGTTTCCCCAGCCAGCGCGCTCTCAGTAAATTTGAGTAATGATGGAAATGCCCTTGCCCAGGAAATTCTGGGTTCCGGGATCACGATCAGTAACGTGACTTATACTGGAGCCAGTGTGGCTTCCGGGACTTTTACCGATGGCGTCAGCTCGGGAATCGGAGTGGAATCCGGGATCATTTTAACCAGCGGGGACGCTTCCTTTGCTCCCGGGCCGAATAGCGAAGATGGTGTGACTGGAACAAACTATTTGTCCGGTGACAGTGATTTAGACGGGCTTATCCCGGGATACAGCACAAATGACGCGACGATTTTGGAATTTGATTTTGAATCAGCCGGCGGAGACCTGTTCTTTAATTATGTTTTTGCTTCGGATGAGTATAATGAATACACGAACAGCTCATTTAACGATGTGTTTGGTTTCTTTGTGGATGACACCAATATCGCTTTAATTCCGGGAACCAGCACCCCTGTTTCCATCAATAATGTCAATGGCGGGAACAACCCTTACGGGAGCAACTCTTCGTATCCGGAATACTATAATAATAATGATAGAGAGGACGGCGGTCCATACTATGATCTGGAATACGACGGGTTTACCGATGTTTTCATGGCGCAGGTGCTCGGCCTTTCCGCCGGTACACACCACATTAAGTTGGCTATTGCCGATGCGGGGGACTATTCCCTTGATTCCGCGGTTTTCATTCAGTCCGGGACCTTTTCGGATGAGCCGACAAATCCTTCTATCCCAGAACCGTCAACAGTGCTTTTATTCAGCACGGGGATAGTGGGTGTTTTCTTAAGAAAAAAACGTTCATAAGGATATAATTTTTCAGGTTTTGAAAAAGCGGCTCATTGATATGAGCCGCTTTTTTTGATTTTCCCCTGATATTTGACAAATCATTTTTAACTCTGGATAATATCAATTCTTCTTACTATAATGAATTTTTCAATCTATATGAATTCAAGGAAAGCGGCTTGAAAACCCCGGCCTGTCGCCTTCGCGTGACACGAGAGGTGTTTCTAACCGTTCTTTGAGGAGAGGCCATGAATCCATTCAGGAAAGATACGCGATTGTCTGTTAAACTGCTTGTTATCGTAGGTATCCTGCTTGTCCCCATTTTTCTCACGGTCATGATATGCCGTCCGATCATTGCCCGGTATAGGTCCCGTTCCGCTGTTGTGCATTACCGTCTTCCGGATGCCTTCCACAAATCAGACCTTGAGCGGATGGTCTGGCACATGGGGCAGGAACCCGAGTACGCTTTTTATTTCAAGGCGTTGTCTGCGGACAACTTGAAGAATTTTACCGAGGAGATCTATGTCCTGCTGGACGCTCACCGGGGCAGGGAAAAACATCTTAACCTGGTACGGGAGATGCAGTCCTCGGTCGAGGACATGGCGGTCTTAATCAACACCTTGTCTCTGCCGGACGATATGACCGCGGAGTCTCATCCGGACATCATTGTTATTTTCTGGAAGTTCTTTTTGAAAGAATTTCAGACGACCGTGGCCGGGCTTAGTTATAAAGCGACGTATGACCAGGCCTTCCGACTGGAATGGAGCTCCCAGGCACGCGAGGCCGCTCAAAAATTGAAAGATGTTTTTTCCTCGCTCGAGCAATAGCACGCGTCCCCATTTTTGTTGAAATAACGGGTGTGCCGGCTTCCTAAAAAAATCGCCAATATTATCGAAAAATATATATTTATATGATATCTTTATCTATTAGAATGGCTTTGCGGCATTAAAAGAGCATCCAGGAGTGAAATGATGTCTTATAAAATCAAATTGACGTCCTTCGAAAACGCTTCGCTTTTGCGCAAGCTCTCTATCATGTACTTCCTCATGTCCATTATCCCGATCGCGTTCCTTTATTTCTTGTATCTCCAGCTCGTTGATTACGGAAGAATCATTATTAATGAAGAGCGTTTCAGCTCGATTTTTTTCCTGGTCGTCGTTGGCGTTGCCGTCGGGTATGTGGTCATGCGGTCTATTATCATGAGCATTATCGATATCACCCGGGAAAACCGGGACGCGTTAAAAGAACTGCTGGGGCCGGAAAAAATCCAGGCATTGTCAGAGGACAGCAGCAATGAAATTGCCATCCTGGCAAAATCTTTTAATGAGATCACGAACCGGCTTGAAGAGAATATCCGCAACCTTGAACTCGCCAAAAGGACTTTGCATTCCGTCCTGGCTAAAGTGGGGGAGGGGATATCGTCCATGGATAATATCGACAGTTTCTTGAGCTTAATCCTGGAAACTGTCACCGAGGCGTTATCCGGCAGAAAAGGCGTGTTGCTTCTGCGGGACGAGAAACGGGATGACCTTTATGTGAAATCTGTTTACGGAAAATCCTATGATAAGAGCAAGCAGATCCGGGTTGATTTACAGGAGGAGATGTTTAAGGAGATTATCGGGTCCCGGCAGCCGGTTGTTATTCAGGATGTCCCCCGGAACGGGCCCCTGCAGTCCCTCTTGCGGTCCCCGCTGCTTTGCGCCCCGTTGCTTTTGCACGACCAGGTCCTGGGGGTCATTATTATCTCCGACCGGATGACCGATGAGCCGTTTGACGAGGAAGAAAGAAATCTTCTGCATAATCTCGCTTTGCAGACCGCTGTTGCCGTTGAAAATTCGAGGTTGAACGAAGACGCCGAGAAAACGTATTTTGAAACGATATCCGCGCTGGCGATGGCGGTTGAAGCCAAAGATCCCTATTCCCGCGGTCATTCCGAGCGGGTGGCGAATTATTCCGTCGTCATAGCCCAGGAGATGGGGATGTCCCAGGAAGACGTTATTATGCTGCGGGACGCCGCGAAGCTCCATGATCTCGGGAAAATCGGAGTCGTTGACAAAGTCCTTAAAAAACCAGGCCCGCTCACGCCCCAGGAAATGGAAATGATGAAGAAACATCCGGAGATAGGGGAAGGCATTATTAAACCGATCCGGTCGTTAAAAAAATTGTGTGATCTTATCCGTCATCATCACGAAAAACTGGACGGCACGGGCTATCCGGACGGGTTAAAGGGGGATGATATCCGTCCTCTGGTCCGGATCCTGCAGGTCGCGGATATTTATGACGCCTTGACATCGAACCGTCCTTACCGGGACCCCTTTACGTCGCAGCAGGCGATTGACACGTTGAAATCCATGAAGGATCAGGTGGATCTTAAAGTGGTTGAGACGCTGGAAAGGGTTGTGCGTTAATCCGGGGCCGGCCCAGAAAGAACAGGGAGTCGTCCTGTCACTCCTCCCGCCCTTGCATTCCTGCTGGCGTTATTTCCAATTATCATGGGCAAGAAGAAACGCGATTATCCCAAAATCAAGAAATCCAGGATTCCTTTAGCCGGGCGGATTATTATCGTTTATTATCTGGTTTTGGTGTCCCTGGTCGTCTTGGCTATTCAATCCGGCCAGCCTCTGCAGGTTCAACGCGAAGACGTCCCGGTCAGTTTGCTGGATGTCATTAAATTCACATATTATGTTTTGCCGGTTTTATTGGCGGTGATGTACGGAGCCATGTTCCGCCCGTTTTGGGCGAAATTCCGGGATCTGTTGGTGCTGGTCCTGGTTATTCATGGCGCCTACAGCGTGTTTGTCTATTCCTGCCGCGTGGCTTATTTTGAACGGCTGAGGAACGAAACCTTTAAACTGCGGTTGGCCCAGTACTCTTTGTACGGTGTGCAGCATCGCATGCTGGACACGACGAAAGACGGCCTGATCGACCGGGTTGAATTCAGAGCCAAGCTGGACGCGGCGGAGTTTCCTCCGGGGCAGTATATCGTTTACGCCAAAGTGACCCAGCGGGGGAAGGAATTCTCGGACAGTGTCATCGGGCGCTTCCCCTTTCGGATTTTTCCGACGAATCAAAAACCTTTCATCATCCAGTTCGCGTCGAATCCGCAGTTGTTTGAATCCTATTATGAAAGCGGGTATTTCGACCTGAACTTCGGGCTGCAGCGTGTCGTTGGCGTTGATGAGTCGGGATACTGGCTGCTGGCCTTGTCCCGCTGGTCTCCGTTTATCCGTTTTACAAACTGGAACGGGGAGGATCCTGCGGTTCAGAACGCCGTTTTGGATTTGGATTACCGGGAAAAGGTCGACTCGTTTTATATTATGCCGTTGAAGTTCCAGAAACTTCAGGTCAAGCTGGCCGGCAGCCTTTCGGATTTTGTTGTTGATGAAGACGGGAACGGAAAGTATGATGCGGTTATCGTCACCATCCCGCTGGATTCGGACTATGAAGGGGATGTTTTCATCCAGGCGATTGTTCGGGGAGCGGCTTACCCGCTGACTTTTGAGGGAGGGTTAGACCTCGGGGACAACCTGCTGCAAATAAGGCTCGATTCGGATTATATCCGGGAGTTGGGCGAAGACGGGCCTTACGAGCTCATCGATTTTCAGATATTTAACCAAAATCCCGAATGTCTGGAAGACGAATGTCTGAAGCGGATTAAACCCAATTTTATTTTTTATCTTGATGATTACACGACACAGCCATATAAACTTGAGCAGTTTGACCGGATCAAGACAGGATAAGGAAGGCAAAGCGGCATGAAAACGCGAGGTTGGGCTTTTTTCATCGCTGCGGCGGGGCTTGTTCTGGCGCTTCACGTTATTCAGTACAATCAGTCCCGGGGCGCCCGGTTTACGGTGGACATTCTTCAGCAGTATATCAGCGCCTGGGAACGCGTTACAGACCGGCAGGTTCTTTCCTGGGACGATATCCCGGATTTTGACATTATTTCCCCGGGGGATAGCCTGCGGGTGCGTTCGGCTGATTTGAAAAGGAACGCGTTCCGTCGCGGCGGGTATGTGTATGACATGCGGTTCGAGGGGGAGTCCCGGTACGTGATTTCCGCTTCTCCAATGGGGCTGCTGTCGCCGCGGATTGAATACGGGATAACGGAACAGGGGATATTAAAGGAAAATACCCGGGACGTTGACCCGCTGCCGGACAGCCGCGGGGAGGTGTCTTCCTGGAAAGCCATCGAGCGTATCGAGAACGCGAGGACGCGGGACCTGCCGGAATATCTCCGGGATTGAGCCAGCGATGAAGATAAAAATGTCTCCTGCTATAGCCCTTTGGCTTTTGGCGCCGGTGTTCGGTGAACTGCTGTCGAGTTCAACGCCGTTAAAGGAATATCTTTCCCCGTTTTTTATCCTTATCTTTGGCATGCTTTACGGAAGCGGGGCCGTTCTTGTCCGAGAATTATTGATCCGCTGGCAAAAGGGGTGGGCCAGCCTGATTCTGCTCGGCCTGGCTTATGGAATTTATGAGGAAGGGCTGGTGGTCCGTTCCTTCTTTGATCCTAACTGGGTCGACTTGGGCAAACTGGGTTCTTATGGCCGTGTGGCCGGTGTGAACTGGGTTTGGGCTGAACACCTGTCGGTTTATCACGCCCTGATCAGTATGGGCGCGAGCATTGTTTTTGTTGAAATACTGTATTATCAAAAACGGCGGGAATGTTGGGTGGGGGAACGGGGGCTGGCGGGGAACATCCTCGCCTTTTCCGCGACCTTGCCCATCGGGGCGTTTTTGAGCCCTTATAACACGCCTGACGTCTGGTTAGGGCTCTCTTGGCTGGCTGTTATCGGCCTGACGGTCGCGGCTCGGCGGGTTCCGGCGACGGCTAAAGCGCCGCGCCGTGTCAAAGTCCCTCCTCCAGCCTGCTTTTGGTGGACCGGTTTTCTGGCCACGTTTATTCAGTTATTTATAATTTATAAAACATCTGAAAACGCGGTTCCTGTCTTTGGCGTGACGATGATTCTGATCGCCCTGTTTGATTTAGGTGTTCTTGGGCTCGTCCTGCGCTGGAATGGTGATGGCCAGGATTGGGACGACCGTCACAGGATCGCTTTGATCAACGGCGCGATGACCCTTTTTCTGGTCCTGGTGCCGTTACTCGCCCGGGAGAAATGTCCGGTGACCCCCATCACGTCTCCTGTTTTTATCGTGGGGTTGTGGTGGATATCCAGAAAAGTGAACAAGCGCGTGATGAGGGAACGAAGCAGGGCAACTCAGGATTCGCACACTTGACCTGTGCTGTCAGGCGGTGTATTCTGACTTTGACGGTTATCAACAATGGACCGCTGCCCGGAATCGTCACCCGGGACGCAGGGTTCCGTTAATATTAAAAGAGGAGGCCGTATGAAACGTCTGATTTCTTGTTTACTCTTTTTGTGCTTGTTTGTCTGGGCCGGTTTTGCCGTGGCGCAAAACCCTGAAAAGGAAAAGGCCGCTGTCGCCGCCGCGGAAGCCTGGCTTTCTTTGATTGATTCCGGCCGTTACGAACAAAGCTGGGAAGACGCGTCGGAATATTTCAGAAACGCGATCACCCAACAGCAGTGGGACCAATCCCTGAAAGCGATCAGGCCCCCTCTGGGACAGCTTATATCCAGGGAGGTTATAAGCGCGGTTTATACGACCACCCTGCCCGGAGCCCCGGACGGCGAGTATGTGGTCATACAGTATCAATCCTCTTTCGGGAACAAGAAGTCCGCCGTCGAAACTGTCACGCCGATGCTGGACCAGGATGGCGCGTGGCGGGTGTCAGGTTATTTTATCAGATAATAAGAATTAAGCCCGGCGCCGATAAAAACAGGTCGGAGTTGTTTTTTGTTAACCCATAACCGGGAACAGGCCTGCTTCCCATGAAGGACCCCTTCATGAGACTAAAATCATGGTGTGTTCGTTTCCCCGCTGTGTACGGGATTTTGAGTAACTCCTATTTTCTTTGCTACCTGCTCAAGAGTCAACCGCTTTTTTCCCCGCAGATTCCTGACCCGCGTCCCAAGCATAGAGATTGGGTCAGCTTGTTTCATCTCAAATTTCCTCCTACAATTTTATAATTTGTGGTAGAATTTATGAGTTTGTTTTATTTTTTTATTAAAAATTTGTCTATGGGGCGCGGGCATGAAAAGATGCAACTTTTTTGTAACCTTTTGACGGCAAAGATGGACAAAACATGACCAAGCATAGCAAAGCAATTTTATCCAATTCTCGTCTAGAACTGCAATAATTCAATACCGGAGAGGTGCGAGAGCGGTTGGCCCGCTGGTCTGGGAAGTTGCTGGAGGAAGCGGGCACATTCTGGAATACGTTTGCGCGTTGCTTGGGTGAGCCGTAATATATAGTCCTGCCATTTACCGGAGAGGTGCGAGAGCGGTTGGCCCGCTGGTCTGGGAAGTTGCTGGAGGAA
>ENA-UPTA01003378-UPTA01003378.1-activated-sludge-metagenome-genome-assembly--contig:-NODE-3378-length-15739-cov-7.913160_pt1 | contig 15739 bp, 10 predicted proteins | sample MGYA00238184_ERZ773361 | MGnify/ENA primary metagenome ERZ773361 (study PRJEB29100, sample SAMN05720205) | activated sludge metagenome | isolation source: anaerobic digester from wastewater...
CCGAGCTATTGCGGAAACGGAGTTATTGAACCCGGAGAAGTCTGTGACGGGGATTCTTTAGCCTGTACAGATCTTGATGCTTCTTATTACGGTGGAACAGCCTATTGCAATTCGACCTGTGACGGATATAATGAAGGGAACTGCGAAGAAGACGGATGGTAAACATGCAAAAACTCCTGATAATATTACTCCTGGCTTTTCTGTGGTCCTGCACTTCGTGCAACTCAAATGATTCTAAAACAGATGCCGACAGTGTTGTTCCTGACAAGGATTCCGCAACGGATATTGACAGGGATGCAGAACAACCTGATGAACAGCATGATATAGATACAGACACGGATGTTTCTCCGGATATTGATGACCTTCCTGACACAGTGGATGAGGTGCCTGATGTTGACATGTACTGTCCTTTACCCATGGATGCACAGTATCCGTATTTCAGACAAGATGGAACGATCCATTTCTGCCGACCGTGTGACACACCCGATGAATATGATCCGCAGTGTGTGAAATCACTGTGGAAGGATGTAAACAAGGAAGTCTATGACATGTACAAGAACGGAGAATTTGAAGGAAACGAGTATGTTGCTGAATGTTATCCATGGCCGTGTGAATGGAAAGTTGTTCCTACCCCGAACGAACAGGTTCCATTATCCGTTCATCAGAAATGTGACATATTTTTAAACCCGAGAATGTGGTCTGCTTCTTATTCCGGTTCAAGAAGGGAAAGCAACATGGACGGGGGGAAGATAGTATTCCGCACAAGCAATTACAGGATAAGTGACCAGAAAATAAAATCTGATCCCGGCTATGGCGGTCAGCGAGCGGCAATGTATAATATAGAAACAGGAAAATATGAAATAATCTCCGGCAGTCCCGGTATTCCTGCATATATGAACGGGTTTGCTATAATCAGTGTTTATTCTTACATTAAAAGAGCTGATTCTACATATGATCTTCAGGAATGGCCGGTTTCTGTTGTTCCGTATAAAGGAAGTTATAAATATAATGTGATATATCACCATGAAAACAATCATGCGGGACTGGATGTTTTTCCATATTTTACTGACAAGTGGACAATTATGGTTGTAAATCATTATGACCATGAAACAGACCCTGTGGGGGCAGGTAACCGTTCATTAATGTATGCAAAGACAGGCGAATGGAAATGGACGACACTTGCATACGGAAATCCTGACGGCAAGGCGGAGGAGCTTTCAATCGCCGGGGATAAAGCGATGTTTTACCATTACGGTACGGATGCATCATGGCTCTGTGATCTTTCCAAGAGTCCGAAGAAAATTACGGATTGTAAAAGAATCGGTAAGGAAAATGAAGTTGCAGGATTTCCAAAATTTGATAGGGATAATCCTAATCGTATTGCTTACAGGCCGATAGCGAATGGAATACCGAGAAATCATTTTGTTGTGATGGACATATCAAAAGAACCGTGGGTTACTGAGAAGGAATTTGATATTCCGACGACAGAAGGGACATATTTAAAAACACAGCTTATGGAATTTAAATCAGATGTAATGCTTTATTTAGAAAGCTATCTTCTGAACGCAAGCGGATATCAGCAGGATAATAAACTCTGTTTTTACCGGATAGGCAAGGAAAAGGTCTACTGTTCCAAACCGATAGAAGGACAGACGGATTACGGACACGGATTCCCTGCACTGGAAGGGAAATATCTTTTCTGGCAGCCCGCATTCAAGACGGGTTATATTCTCAGAGATATGGAATGTTACTGTAAGGAAACCGGGGTGTGCCCGTTTGAGGAATAGAATATGAAAAGTATCATCATCACCTCTTTATTTGTGTTTCTTTGCAGCTGTGACCGTACCTATGATCATGGTGGACTAAATTGGTCCCACCCTTCACTTGAAATGAACTGGTATGATGCCCAAGAATATTGTAAGGATCTCGGTAGAAGATTGCCAACTATAAGTGAGCTTCGTGGATTAATACAGGACTGCCCTGAAGCTGAATTAGGGGGTTCTTGCAGGATAAGTGATGACTGTCTTTCTTCCATAGACTGTGATTACGACAAGTGCTGTGGTTGTGATTTTGATTGGAATGATACAGGCAAATATGATTCTTTAGGGTTCGGCAGTATTCTGTGGTCATCTTCAGTTGATTCAAGTGATCCTGATTATGTATATCTCGTTTTTTTCGACGAAGCAAGCATCGGGAGACATAAAAAAACTTATAAATGCAAAGTTTGCTGTGTGAAAGAGTAAAAAAACAATCTAAAAAAGTCGATGTTTATTAAATAGATTAGTTATAACTCGCAGTTTTTCATGTGGAATAAGCAAAAGTATTACTGATCAGTAACTTTGACTAAATTTCCGAAAATAAGTAAAATACTCTGTAAATTTCTTGGAGATGATGATGAGAACACTTCTTTTTGCAACATTTTCTGTTTTTGTTTTATTGTCTGGATGCGGTGATCCTGAAAACTTACCGGTTATTGCTGAGACATCGAATGAATTCAAAGTTTTTATGGAAAAAAAAGAGGCAGGGTTGCAGGTTTTAAAAGATCCGAGGTTCGGGTTTATTCCTTCCCCGGTTGACAACTCACATCTTTTAAAGCAGTTTCTGCCGGTGTCCACAAAAATGGAGACAAAAAACGCAACGGATCCTGCTTATGATCTGAGAAATTATGGCCGGGTTACTTCTGTTAAAAATCAGGGTGATTGCGGAGCGTGCTGGACTTTTGCCGCAATGGCATCGGCGGAATCATCATTAATGCCGTCGGAAACCAACGATTTTTCTGAAAATAATATGAAAAACAGACACGGTTTTGACTGGGGTCCGTGTGATGGTGGAAATTATGATATGGCGGCGGCTTATTTTATGAGCTGGAAAGGACCTGTTAATGAAGCGGATGATCCTTACGGCCAATATGATGATACTTCTCCGGTTCTTTCTCCTGTTAAGCATGTTAAGAATTATTTGAGTGTGTCAAGTGCCAATATTGCATCAATAAAGGAAGCTGTCGTTGAACACGGTGTTGTTTTTGCTGATATGTACTATGATGATCCATATTTTAAATCATTGACAAATGGTTATTATTACTCAGGTTCTTCTGATATTAATCATGGAATAGCCATTGTGGGATGGGATGACAACTTCAGTAAGACCGGCTTCAATTCGGCTCCATTGTCAGATGGTGCGTGGATTGTTAAAAACAGTTGGGGAACTGGCTGGGGCGATAGCGGATACTTTTATATTTCCTATGAAGACTCTAAGATCAACAACGACTGCTATGTCTATCAGGCAACTGATATTGAGTATGACAATCTTTATTCATATGATCCGTTTGGAAGGATAAGTGTTTCGGGGTATGGAGCTGATACAGCATGGATTGCAAATGTTTTCACTGCTTCAAGCGATGAAATTCTGAAAGCTGTCAGTTTTTATGCAAATTCGCACGGAGCAGAATATACAGTGAGAATTTATACAGGTGTAACAAGTACCCCGATAACCGGCGGAACTTTGCGTTCAGAAAAGTCGGGAACACTTGAAAGAGCCGGCTATAACTCGATCGTTCTTGATGATGAAGTCAATTTGATGGTTGGGACAAAATTTTCAGTTGTAATAAAAGTCCGTACTCCGGGAACCAATGATGTTATTCCGTTAGAAATGCCTTCTGCCGGGTATTCAAGCGGGGCAACAGCAAACATTGGTGAAAGTTATATCACCTATGATAATGAAGGAAATCCGGCTGCATGGACTGATGTCGCGGGTTGGATTACAAACGCGAATGTCAATATTAAGGCATACACCATTGATCAGGTTGAAGCTGAAAGCGGTCTGATAATAAATGAGATAGATTACGATCAGCCGTCAACCGATACTGCTGAATTTGTAGAACTTTATAATGCAGGACCTGATATTGCCGATCTTTCGAGTTATTCTATCCAGCTTATAAACGGAACTGGAGGCGGAGCATCAGTTTATCAGACAATATCTCTTCCCGCTGTTCCTCTGACAAGTGGTGATTATTATGTCATCTGTGCAAATTCTGCGATGGTTTCTAATTGTGATCTTGATGTGTCACCTGATACAAACCTTATCCAGAACGGAGATCCGGATGCAATCGGTCTGTACAAAGGTTTAACTTTAATTGATACTGTTTCGTATGAAGGTGATTCAGGTATTCCTTATACTGAAGGTTCTGGTGTCGGTCTTGTTGATGACTCATCGATAGTTGCTGCAGGCCTTTCAAGATTCCCGAATGGTGTTGACACAGATGTGAACAATGTGGATTTTATTTATAGCTGTATCACTCCGGGTGCTTCAAACACAAATGATGTTAACTGTCTTTGCGGTAATGGTGTTGTTGATACTTCTGCAGGAGAAGAGTGTGAGCCGGGTGAGGGTCCATGCTGTACATCGGAATGCAAATTCGTAGCAGTTGATACAGTCTGCTCATCTGCAACCCATCCATGTGAACTTGATGCGAAATGTACGGGAAGTTCAGGCAGTTGCCCGGAAAATCAACCTGCGGAAAACGGAACGGACTGTGATCTTGATTCCAGTCTGTGTACTCAGGATAAATGTCAGGGCGGGACATGCAATGCAGGTGTAATGGTTGTGTGTGATGATTCAAAACCGTGTACTGATGACACATGCAATCCATCGACCGGTACATGCCAGTATGTGAATGATAATTCAAATTCGTGTACGGATGGCAATGGTTGTACTGTCGGTGACAGCTGTAATTCAGGTTCGTGTGTGAGCGGTGCGGCAGCTAACTGCGACCAGAACTGCACAAACAATGAGCCGGGTTATATTTGTACCTGCGGTTCAGGATATATACTTAATGTCGACGGGCATACTTGTGACGATATTAACGAATGTACTGCCGGCACCGATAACTGTGATGCTAACGCAACCTGTGCAAACACCACAGGATCATTTACCTGTACATGCAACAGCGGTTATTCCGGAAGCGGCACGACATGTTCAGATATCAACGAATGTACACTCGGCACCGATAACTGTGATGCTAACGCAACCTGTGCAAACACCACAGGATCGTTCACCTGTACATGCAACAGCGGTTATTCCGGAAACGGTGTGACCTGTTCAGATATTAACGAATGTACGCTCGGCACCGACAACTGTGATCAGAGTTGTGAAAATACTTCAGGCGGATTCACTTGCAGTTGCGAAATAGGGTATGAATTGAATGTTGACGGACACACCTGCGATGATATTGCTGAGTGCGGCAACGGCATTGTTGAGCCGGGTGAGGAATGTGAGCCGTCTGAAGGGACATGCTGTACATCAGAATGCAAACTTGTTGTAGCTGATACAGTCTGCAGGGAAAAGAACGGTGAATGCGATGTTGCCGAGACTTGTGACGGAACAAGTAATGACTGTCCTGAAGATAAATATTTAGAGGATGGTTCATTTTTCATATCGAAGGAGCAAAAGAGCCAGTAAAAGTAGGCTTTTATAAAGTTCTTGTAAGCAATGAGAACCGTGAAGATAAAGTGGATTATCCTGATCTTGAAAGAGAAGTGATGGAATTCAGCAGAAACAACATAAAGAAATTATCATTCAATTAACCGGAGGAACCGATGCTTTCAGTCAGTTTGTCTAATTTTGCATCTGAAGTCGAAGAATTCAAAGGACTTGTCATAATTGATTTCTGGGCACCGTGGTGCGGACCATGCAGAATGCTGGGACCGATATTTGAAGAACTTGCCGGAGATTACGCAGACAACAGCTCAATAAAGTTTGTAAAGATCAATACTGATGAAGATCCTGATCTGGCAAGAAAGTTCCAGATAAGGGGAATTCCTACAATAAAATTCATTAAGAACGGAAAAGAAGTCGATCAGCAGGTCGGTGCAGTGCCGAAAGAAGTTATAAAGGAATTCATTTCTAAACATATTTAAGCTACTTGAAAAACTATCTTTTCTGATCTTGACAAACAGAAATATTTTGCAACAATGGAAACTCAAATCGTTTTTTGAAGTTTCCGGAGGTTTCCAATGGAAAGTAAAGACCTGTTTTTCAGAACCGGAATTGATGCCGGTTCTACAACTTTGAAAATTGCTGTTCTCGATGAGTCGGGGAAAGTGGTTTTTTCCAGTTATTTACGGCATAACACTGACATCAAAGGAACTCTGCTTACTGTTCTTGACAACATGAAGAAGAAAATAGGCGATGTCGTTACGAAAGTATGCGTGACAGGTTCTGCTGGGATAGGTATTTCAGAAAGAGTCGGCCTGAAATTTATTCAGGAGGTTGTTGCAAGCGCCGAAGCTGTGTCAGGATTGTTTGGTAAAATCGGGACCTTACTCGATATCGGCGGAGAAGACAGCAAAATGATAATTTTTGATGCAAACGGAAATGCCGATATAAGAATGAACGGTAACTGCGCAGGCGGCACAGGAGCTTTTATTGATCAGATGGCTTCTCTGATGAGTGTTCCTGTTGAAGAACTCAGCGATCTTGCTGCAGCCCATACCAAAATTTATCCGGTTGCAAGCAGATGCGGTGTTTTTGCAAAAACTGATGTGCAGAACCTGTTGAGCCGCGAAATCCCGAAAGGCGATATAGCCGCTTCAATTTTTAATGCTGTCGTGACTCAGGTTATGAATACTCTCGCGAGAGGAAGCAGTATCAAGCCGCCGCTGCTTTTTTCAGGCGGTCCGCTCGCTTTTATTCCGTTTTTGCGTGATCTTTTTCTTAAGAGAATCGGGTTGACTGAATCAGATGCTGTCATTCCGGAAAAGCCGGAGCTTTTTCCTGCCATGGGAAGCGCTTACTACGCAAAGGATAATGAACTCTCCATGACAGTCTCTGAACTTATTTCGCTTATCTCTTCGAGTAAGGAAAATAAAACGGCTGGCGGCGGAAGACTCAATCCACTCTTTGAATCTGAGGAATATTTCAGAAAATGGTATGAAAACCGTTACATGAAAGTCACTCGTGCTGTTCCTGAACTATCTGAAAACAGTGATTGTTTTTTAGGAATAGATGCAGGATCTACGACAACTAAAATCGTTGCGATAAACAGAGACGGCGAAATCATGGCCGATTATTACAGGGGCAATGGCGGGGATCATATCGTTTCAGTCAGGTCAGGACTTGCGGAAATTCAGAAAAAGCTCGCTTCGGAAGGAATCAGATATCATGTAAAAGCTGTTGCTGTCACTGGTTATGGCGAAGATCTCGTAAAGGCCGTTTTTTCAGCGGATTTCGGTATTGTCGAAACTCTGGCTCATCTTAAGGCTGCACAGAAAATATCAAACGGTAATGTGGATTTCATTCTCGATATCGGCGGACAGGATATGAAAGCAATGTTTGTCGAAAACGGACATGTCTTAAACATAGAAATAAACGAAGCATGTTCATCAGGTTGCGGCTCATTTATTCAGACCTTTGCGCTAAGTCTCGGGCTCAGTGTCGAAGAGTTTGCCGATAAAGGATGTTTATCTAAAGCTCCGTGTGATCTTGGATCAAGATGTACGGTTTTTATGAATTCTAAGGTTAAACAGGCACTAAAAGAAGGTGCCGGAATTGAAGATATAAGCGCGGGTCTTGCTTTTTCGGTTGTAAGAAATTCTCTTTATAAGGTTTTGAAACTCAAAGATATGGATGAAATCGGGCAAAATGTCATTCTTCAGGGAGGAACATTTAAAAATCCGTGTGTTCAGAGGGCCTTTGAAATTATCACTGGAAAAAAAGTCATTGTACCGGATATCGCAGGAGTCATGGGAGCTTACGGAGCGGCATTGAAATCGCTTGAAAAGTGGAATGAAAACAAAGATATGGTGTCGGAATTTATAGGATTTCTTTCTTGTACCGAAGAATCAGCCCCAAAAATGAAAAAGACTCTGATTACATGTAAAGGCTGTGAAAATACCTGTTCCGTGACAAAAATGGATATGGGAAACGGAAAAATTTTCTATGCCGGAAACAACTGTGAAAAAATATTTTCTTCAGGCGGCGGAACTGCCGGAATACAGGGCTTTGACGCAGTTTCATGGAAAAGACATCTTCTCTTTGAGAGGGAATCGTGTTCTGAAAGTGAAGCTTTAATGAAGGTCGGAATTCCGCGGGCGCTGAATATTTATGAAAATTATCCCTTCTGGCACGCACTTTTCACTAAATGCGGCATAAGATTGGTTCTTTCAGATCCTTCAACGGTTCAACTGTACGAATCGGGCTCCGGAAGCGTCATGAGCGACAGTATTTGTTTCCCGGCTAAGCTGATGCACGGACACATTTTCAATCTTATAAATAAGAAAGTTGATAGAATTTTTTATCCGATGGTTGTTTATGAAGACAAGAGCGGATGCCAGCAGAACAGTTTTAACTGCCCGATTGTGTCAGGCTATCCGGATGTTATAAAAAGTTCCATAAATCCTGAAAATAATTACGGGATTCCTCTCGATACTCCTGCTGTTTCATTTAAGGACAAAGATCTTCTCGAAAAGAAGCTGAAATCCTATTTTACAAAAACTTTTGGTGTTTCACATTACCGTTTCAGAAAAGCATTTGCCGAGGCAATGAAAGAAAAGGATAATTTCAAGGTGATTCTCAGACAAAAATCGGATGAAATAATAACAAAGGCAAAACAGGAAGGAAGAAAAGTTGTCATGCTCATCGGCCGGCCATATCACATCGATCCGCTGATAAACCATAAAATTCCTGAAATGATTACAGTTTTCGGTTTTGATGTGATAACAGAAGACAGTGTTTCGCAAACTTGTGGAACGGCTGTAAAAGTTCTTGATCAGTGGGAATATTCCAACAGACTTTACAGCGCGGCATGGTATGCGGCAGGAAATGATACGATCATTCCAGTGCAACTGAATTCTTTCGGATGCGGTCCGGATTCTATTGCGACTGATGAAATGAAGGAAATTCTGAAATCATCCGGAAAAAATCTGACAACAATCAGAATTGATGAAATCGCTTCACCTGGTTCTACAAAACTGAGATTGAGAACTCTGTTCGAGTCAATGGATAAAGGAGGAGAAAGAACAAAATTTCAGCGAAAAGAGCTGCCTGTCCTGAAAGAAGAAGATATGAAAAAACAGATTCTTGTTCCTTTTTTTGCTGATTTTTATTCACCTTTTGTTGAACATGGACTGAGATCTGCTGGTATAAATGTCGTTTCTCTTCCGAAACCTGATGCCGAATCACTCAAAGAGGGTTTGCGATATGCCAACAATGAGATTTGCTATCCGGCGATAATTATTGTCGGAGATATTATCAGGGCGTTGAAAAGTGGGAAGTACGATCTTAAAAATACAGTCGTAGGCATTACGCAGACAGGCGGCCAGTGCAGGGCGAGCAACTATTTTTCGATGATACGGAAGGCCATGATTGCCGCTGGATTTGATACAGTGCCTGTGGTTTCTTTTTCCACCACGAACAGAGCTGTAACAAAGCAACCTAAATTCAGATTCAGAAAAATTCCGTTTATAAATTGGGGCTTGAAGGCGATACTTCTTGCCGATGCGGTTTCAAGAATGTATTATGCCGTTGCTGCGAGAGAGAAGACAAAGGGCTCTGCGCTGAAACTGGCTAATTCTCTTATCGCAGAATGGAACCGTACTTCTTTTGATGTCAGCAGAAAGGAGATGTTCAGATTTTTAAGAAAAGCTGTTGATGGTTTTAACGGCATTGAAATTGATCATGATCCGAGACCGAAAATAGGTGTGGTAGGAGAAATTTATGTCAAATACAGCTCATTTGCCAATCATGATGTGCTGGAATGGCTTATAAATCACGGGATCGAACCGGTAATGCCCGATCTTGTGGATTTTTTTGTACAGGAAATAATCAATGTGAAAATAAACAGCCGTGAAAATCTGAGCCGGAATGACATGTTTTCATTGTTTTTACCACTGCTTGAAAAGCATTTTACCAAATTTCATGAAGAAGTCGGAAATGAAATGAAACGGTTTAAATTCAGTTACCCTTATTACGGAGTGAGGGATCTTGCCGGAAAAGCTTCAAAAATTCTTTCTCTTGTAAATCAATTCGGTGAAGGATGGCTGATAGCTGCCGAAATAGCTTCGTTTGCCGAAAACGGAATAAACGATGTGTTGTGTCTTCAGCCTTTTGGATGTATAGCCAATCAGGTTGTGGCGAAAGGTGTCGAAAAAAAGATGAAGGATATTTATCCAGGTCTTGACATTCTTTTCATAGATCTGGATAGTGACACATCTCCGGCAAATATGATGAACAGGGTTCACTTTCTTGTCAGAAATGCGAAAAATCATAAAATCAGGAGGTCTCATGAATGATTTAAGAGAGAAAATAATTTCCGAAGCAGGAAAGCTTTTTTATACTTACGGATTCAAAAGGGTTTCCATGGATGAAATCGCTTCCAAATCTAAAATAAGCAAAAAAACTCTTTATACGGCATTCGGTTCCAAGAACGAAATCATGAAAATATTTCTTGAACGCAAAGTTGATCAGTTTGCTGATGATGTAGATGCTCTTTTTGACACATCGCTGCCTGTGGAAGATACTTTCAGGGAATATATCGGACTGTTCAAAAGACTCTCTTTTTCGATTTCAACCCCGATGGTCAGTGACATGAAATATATGCCTGAAATGTTTGATATTGTTGATAAAAAAAGAAGAAAAATGCTGCTTAAATATAAAGTTATTCTCGATAAAGCCAAAGAAGAAGGAATAATCAGCCCTGATCTGAATACTGATGTTTTTATGGAAATATTAATGAATACAATGAGTTCCACCATTATTCCTGCGAAACTTGTGGAACTTAACATTTCTCCGGGAGACCTTATCGGACAGATAATAACGATCTTTTTTTTCGGTGTTTTCCGGAAAGAACGGGGCATAATTGATTGAGTCTGCGAAACTTAATTGTTCTGCTTTTTTCTGTTTTTCTTCATTTTGGATACAAGAATTTCCAGATTTTTTCCTAGGACGGATTCTGCTTCTTTAAATAATTCTTTTGATGCAAAATACTTATCTGCCGCAAGTACGACAAGCGCTTCTTTTGTTGAAGGAAAAGTTTTTGTATACGGCCACATGTGATTAATAATAATGTCTTCTTCAATTTTGTTGAGTGAAAAATGTTTTTTAGCATTTCTCAATGCTGTTTTGGGATGTTCTTTCCCGTGATTATCTCCTTTTTCCGGATGATCTGTATGCCAATCATAAAGGAAAAAGTCATGCATCAGTGCGCCTCTCGCCGTCGATCTGAAGTCAAGTTTAAATTTTTTTGCAAGCTTATATGAATAATAGCTCACATAATAATTATGTTCAAACACTGATGAATGGTGGTGTTTGTAGTTCATTGTTTCGCAGAAATCTGGATTTTCAAGTATATCGGATACTATTTCATTGTATGCCGGATCTTCCGTACAGTTTTCTTCTATTATTTCAGCTATATTTTTTGATTTTTTCCTTATAGCGTTCTTTTCTGTTATTTTATTGTACTTTTTCCAGAGTCCTTTTCCAATATCAGGGAAACTATTCATTATTCTTGATAATTTTTCATGCTGTGCTTTTATCAGATCAAAAGTTATTTCTTCACTGTTGAATTTTTCTATGAATTTTTTGATGTTCAGTATCATTAATGTCGTGAGTATTATGTCATGGAAGTAGATTCCTGATAGAAATACCGTGACAAATATTTTATAAGAGAATGGAATTGCAACAATTTTTTTTAATATGTAAGGGTGAATGATAAAGATAAATATTGTTATGAGGATTGCCCACAAAACAGAATATTTAAGGCATATCCTTCCTTTTATATTGAATTTTTCATCCGAATAGTCCCACAGTTTCATTCCGAAGTAGTTCTCCGTCACTGTTCCGGCAATATATTCAAGAAGTGTGACAAACAGTGTGCCTGATAATATTACAAGTACACAGTTTCCGGTAATATCTGTCATAAATGTTACTGCAAGAGCGGAAAATCCGTAAATTGGAAGATACGGTCCGTAAAAAAACCCGGGGTTCAGCAACTTTTTGTCTATAATAAACCTGTAAATGACTTCAATTATCCATCCGAGAAACGAGTAGACTGTAAAAAGCAGCAATACTGTAAGAATGTGTTCGTTAAAGATTATTTTCATAAGACATTACTAATCATTTTATTTCAAAACACCAATAAGTTCGAATCTGTTCGCTCTGTATGCCGAGAATTCGGTATTAGGATAGTCTGTATCGTCAATATATCTTTTTAAAAACATTCTATTTGCTTCGGTATTTGTTTTGGGGTCAACTTCAATAATAAGTGCACCAATCGGTCCTTCGCCATAAAACGGTCTTAACAAATCAGGAATAAAAGTGCTTCCGATAGAGCCTGACACGATCAGTCTGTTCCCATTTTCAAGTTCCGATGCGCTTCCGACTATCAGTCCGAGTCCGTACCATAAAGGATCTTCATTTATAATATATTCCCACACCTGTTTGACAGTTCCGCCGTAACCATCTGTTTTGTCAGAAGTTATTTCAAATTCAACGGCTCTGCTGTAGTGATTCTGCGAAACTGGTGGATAAGTAAAATTTCTAGCCAGACCATTGTCAAAAATCAGAAGATTGCCGTTTTTAAGAATTGTAGGGTTGTGTTCTCTGGACGGCCATACAAAGTCTTTGTGGTTTGCAAATCCCATGAGAATTTCATTGTCTGTTATAGTCTTGCCTTCTGAATCGACAGGAGTCAGAAGAAATTCAGGATATCTCCAGTCAAGCTGGGAGTAGTCTTCATGCGGTTTTCCGTCAATCGGCATTCTGTCTTCTGTATATTTATCACCTTTAAAATCACCGACCATTGTTGTCGGATCGGCAGCATTGTAGCCATCAACAAGAGAATCGCTCACGCCATCGTTGTCTGCATCATCAATATAGGCAGTAATGTGAGGTGCAAGGAACCATTTCAAATAGCCGGAATGGGTTATTTTTGCAATTCCTGAAGTTTGTGAGCCTACAATTATGGAATCATCATCGCTTTGATACCATGCGGCATTATGGTGAATAGGATTATTGGTCTTTCCTGCCGGATCGTCTGCTGCGGAAAGAGGCATATCATAATGCAGATCGCAAATATCAGGGAAAATTTTTGTAAGATTCCATGTCCCGCGCAACTGGTTGGTTTCAGGATTGATTTCAATCATTCTGTCTTCAATCCACGAATCATCGGTTTTGCTGACTCCAAGGATAATGTTGCCATCATCCTTGATGAAAATCTCATGGTGAATTTTTGTGAATCCGTGTTCTGTAATATCCCATTTCCCTAATTCGTAACCCATGAAATCAAACTTATAAAGAGTGTTTTCTCCGTCAGATGTATAAAAAGTGTTGTCCTTGAGTGTAAGAGGAAAGGCATTCGAAAAAGGAAAATCAGTGTACCAGCGGATTCTACCGAGTTCGTCAATTGCGATTTCGCTCATTTCAGGTCTTGATCTGGGCGTTCTGAGATAATTTACGATAGTCCAGCCGCTATCAATTGTTCCTTCCATTTCCACAGTAGGGAAATCTTTCGGAAGAGCTTCTGTTGTTATTTCGAAAGTCTTTTTTCCGACAAGACTGTTATCTGCATCAAATACCATTACTGCGACAAGATTTTTCTTGTCAGGGAACAGCCCTAAAACAGGAACGGAGTATTCTTCGGCATCTCCTGACGGGGCATATTCTCTTGAAAACGGTCCAACACCTTCTTTTATATCTGCAACATAAACTTTTATTTTTACTGCTTCTTTCAAAATAATTTTGACTGATGCGGAAAGAGGAATATTGCCACTCGGGTTTTGTACCATTTCTCCGAAAATCGAATCGTTAAAATCATCTTCATCAGGAAAGGCGGTATCTTCATCTGAATCTAAATTTGAATCTGAATCTCCGGTATTTTCATCAGTGTTTTCAGAATCGTCAGAGTTTCCGGTATCACCAGTGTTTCCCGAATCACCGGTGTCTGTGTCACCGCAACTTGTCGAAAAGATGGAAATTGATAGCACTAATACAAAAAATAATGTCTTTTTCATTGGTTACCTCAATTGTAAAATTGGTAAATCGCTAAAATGCTATGCTTTAGTATCTTAAATGTAAAGAATTTCTGAATTTATCGGCACAAAATAAGGACAAGTTAAGAATAAATCTAACCCATTATCTTAACTATAACTTTTCTTGTTCTGGGGCCGTCAAATTCGACAAAATATATTCCCTGCCAGGTTCCAAGGACAAGATTCCCGTTTTCAATGATTATTGTCTGGGAACATCCGAAAAGTGATGATTTGATGTGGCTGTCGGAGTTGCCTTCGTCATGTCTGAACCAGCTTTTGTTTGGCACAAGTTCATCCATGAATTTTGTCATATCGTGCTGAACATCGGGGTCTGCATTTTCATTTATTGTTACTGCCGCAGTGGTATGAGGAATGTGGATAACAGCAATTCCTTCTTTTATTCCGGAAATTCTAACGATCTCTGCCACTTTCCTTGTAATGTCGATCATCTCAGTACGAAAATTCGTTGAAACCTCAAACTTGTGGATCATAGTGACCTCCAAAATTAAAAACTCATTAAAGTATGCTCAAAAACAAAATGAGTAAAAGATTTTTTATCTGAAAACAGTTGAAAAGACCATTTCCTTGAAACATTTTTTTCTTGAAATATGATAAAGTTGTTTTTTTAAGAAGGGGAATACATGAACAGACATTTTAAAGGTATGCTTCTTGGAGCCGGTGCAGGCATAATCGATGTCATTCCGATGATATTTCAGAAACTGCCGGTCGATGCGGACATTTCTGCGTTTTCAATGTGGGTGATAGTAGGATTCCTTCTGACCGTGACCGACCTTAAAATGGCAGGATATCTTAAAGGATTGACAGTCTCTTTTGCAGTTTTGACCCCCGCCGCGATCATCATCGGCTGGAAGGAACCGTTCAGCCTCATCCCCATATTCATCATGACATCAATACTCGGATCGCTCCTTGGCATCTCAGTCGAAAAGTTCTGCAGAAAGTGAAATAACCCATTTCCTTGAAACATTTTTCCTGTTGATATATATTCGGGGAGTTTTTGTTTTTTAATTTAATTTGAGGGGTGATCATGCTGAGTAATCTGGACATTTCAAGGGCGATGACGGTTAAGCTGGATGCGGTTCTGCCTGAATATCCGAAGTTTAAGGATGGAATTAGAAGAGCGCCGAAAAGGGAACTGACTTTGAACGAGCGGGAGATCGAGCTGGCTCTGAGAAATGCTCTCCGTTATGTTCCTGAAGAACTGCACGAGCAACTTGCTCCTGAGTTTTATGAGGAGTTGATGACTCACGGGAGAATTTACGGCTACAGGTTCCGTCCTGAGGGTCGGATCTACGGCAGACCGATCGATGAATACAAAGGAAACTGTATCGAAGGAAAAGCGTTTCAGGTGATGATCGATAACAATCTCGATTTTGCCATTGCTCTTTATCCTTACGAGCTTGTAACTTACGGGGAAACCGGAGCTGTGTGCCAGAACTGGATGCAGTTTAGATTGATCAAAAAATACCTTGAAGTGATGACTAGCGAACAGACTCTTGTTCTTCACAGCGGTCATCCGCTCGGCCTTTTCAAATCGCATTCAAGTGCTCCGAGAGTTATCACCACAAATGGTCTGATGATAGGCCTCTTTGATGATATCGACAATTTCAATCGTGCAGCGGCACTCGGAGTTGCAAACTACGGACAGATGACTGCCGGCGGCTGGATGTATATCGGTCCGCAGGGAATAGTTCACGGCA
>ENA-UPTA01003381-UPTA01003381.1-activated-sludge-metagenome-genome-assembly--contig:-NODE-3381-length-15722-cov-25.897428_pt1 | contig 15722 bp, 7 predicted proteins | sample MGYA00238184_ERZ773361 | MGnify/ENA primary metagenome ERZ773361 (study PRJEB29100, sample SAMN05720205) | activated sludge metagenome | isolation source: anaerobic digester from wastewater...
TGAAAAAACATCAAAAATGTAACCCCTGTCAACTATCGGCCCCGGTATTGACGGCATCAACTAACATTATCTTAATGATTCCGAGTTTATAACCAGTTTTAACTAGACGGCTACGGTATAAAAAGGCTTCCGGCAAATCGGAAATTGTTTCCGTTTTGGGGATTGCTTCTTGCTGATGTCGGGGGGAAGTGTTTTCTCGGAACCACCGAAAGTTCCCCTGTTGGAACTATCGGGTTTTGGCTTCACTTCCATCTTTTCCAGAATTTCCCCTAGCTTCACCTCTGCATCCAAAAGGAACCCCTTTTCCTGGGGAAAATCGTCCCCCCCCTGGTAGGAAAAAACGGGGTTTCAGTTTCCGGATAAACATAACCCTATCTGACCTTTTCGCCTATTTTTAGCCGAAATTGACTGTCAATCTGTCAAATTAGTTAATGCCTCAATTCCGGATAGCACTAGAGGATAATCAAAGGGATTTAATTGTTTAGAGTCACCCGGGCCGATATAGAAGCCGTCAAAAAGTAAATAAGTTAACCCTAAAAAAGGCCCCCCTCTGCGTGGACATATCAACTTTGTGGACACCCCGGCCCGGATAACAAGGGGAAATAAGCAATAGAATTTAACAGGGTAGGGCTTCAGGACCTACAGGGACACCGTCAAAACGTAGGCATTATAGACTAAAAAAGGACCCTATAGCCGATTTACAATGTTACAAGGGAAAAACGTCTATCCCTTGATAAATCAACATTTTATCCGGATTGATGTTACCAGGGACAGAACAAAAAGGAACTGGGGCCGACCAAGCGACCAGGGAAACCCGGCTATACCCCCTTGCCAATCAGTATTTTATCCGGATATGAGTGACCGGGGAAAGGGTAAAAAACTAGGGTTTTTAGTGAAAGGAAAAACTGGGTAGGTGGTTTGCAAATACCCCGATTTGGGGATTTTGTACCCCGTCCGATTTCCAAAGAGGACGGGCCTATAGTATATCTCTAAGATATACTAATATATACTAGGCGAAAAACTGTCGTTTATTTTTCAATATTATTAAAGGTTTGCAAATCCGTTCCCCCCCAAGCAGTAACGCATTTTACCCCAAGCAGTAACGCATTTTACCCCAAGCAGTAACGCATTTTACCCCAAGCAGTAACGCATAAATGCGTGATTAGTTAGGGGGTGTATTTTCCGGAAGAAGATTGTTTTTCATGCCCTGTCGTAGGGGGTGTTCTTCCGATGCCGTGACTGTAATTATATACCCCAGGATGCGGTCTATTTCTTTCACCCGTCCGGTCGGTTTTTTGGATTTATCAATCTTCAGGGACCCGATGAATAGGCCCGGGTTTTTCTTCATATCCTCAAGGTCCTGGATAACCCCTCGGGCAAACTCTAGCTGTCGGTCGGGTTTCCTGGGAAGGGATAGACCGGATTTATCTATTATCGTAGAAAGCCGTTGACTCAATACCCCCTTGTGCTGGTTCCATCCAATGCCCCATTGGTTATTGATATACTCATACAAAAGGACTTTATGGGATTCTGTACTACAGTCTAGCTTGTACCACTCTTCAGGGGTCTTGATGAAACGGGAGTCCATCTCTTTAAATAACTCGGGTTCTACATAAAGTTTGATTCCATGCGTAATCTTTTTTGACTTAATGTCTTCCGGGTCGGTAGCACTCACGTCATAGGATTGATACTCCCCCAGTATCTTGACTAGAGGCCCATGAAATTGATAGACGGTGTTTGTCTTGTGGTCTTTCGGGACCACTTTATAAAGATTCCATTCTAGATTGGTCAGGGCCTCAATTTTCTTGTATATCCGGTTTTTATTATTGCTTGCGTGTCTTCCCTTGCCGTCTCTTTTACACCCCAGGCGGTCCAGGAGCCGGTTTATATCCAGGGAAATAGGCACGTCCCCCATGCGTTCCGAACATAGGGCCTTGAATAGCTGAAGTCCGTTAGGTCCCAATGCCTTCTGTAGGTTCCTGTTACAAACGTCTAGCTGACGTTGGTAGTGGTCCGCTTCAGTTATGGAAGGGTCTTCCCCAAGTTTTAATTGGAAGACGGTTTGTAGCGATAAATTTAAATTTCCTTTCGTCACCGCAAAATAGGTCAAGGTTGTTTTCTTCCGGTCGGTATGTCCTATAGCCTCGTCACTTGCGCCGGTCGGGAGGATTTCTCTTTTGAGGCCCAGGGCGAAAGGTTCCGTAAAACTGGATAAGACGGACGGGGTCCTGGTGTATCCTAACCTTTCCTGTTCGGCCCGTTCTATCTTTTCGATAGATTCAGCTAATGAGGAAAGAAGGTGTCTCCATATAGAAACAAACTCTTCCGTTGAGAAAACCTCTTTGTTATTCTTTGAGGCTACATCAATCAATCTTTTCGCTAGTTCTGTAGAAAATAAATAAAGAGTAACCTCGTTATGCTCATCCGGTTTATCCCGTAGCGTGATAAAGTCCCTGATGGTTTGCATAGAGACCGGCAGTAAATAATCGTTATAGGCTAGTTTGATAACGGACCGGTCCTGTAATTCTTCCTGGGTGTACTCTTCGCCGTCCCTTGCTAACCTATAAGGGCTATTCGGGTCTTTGATAGTGTTCATATGGTCTAATATCCCCCGGAAAAATCCTGTTCTCTGATTTGTGAACATAACCGATTGAATGTCACCTTGTCGGTTCCTCGGTAGTGAGACAGCTTGTTCTTTGCGTATTTCACGTTAAGGGTCGGGGATTCCTGGGTGTCGTATTCCTCGGGATTGTCGGGGTAGAGTAGCAGGACCAGGTTAGCATTATACTTAAATTTCCCCGTCTCCATAATATCATCTAGCACAGGGGGTTTTTTAGAGTCTTTCTTATCGTTCTTTCTTAATTCGGCGGTACATATGACGGGTATCCGGTACACGTCAACTAGCCTCTTTAATGCGTTGGCCCGTTCTATATTTTTGGCCCGTAGGCTTCCCTCGGTCGTTTCTTCAATATCAAGGTTGAATAGTCCGTCCACCACGACAAACAGCTTCCGTCTTAAATTTAACTGGATGCTATTTTCCAAGTCCGTGGCGTTTTGTATTTCACTTTGGTCGTAAATAAATAGACGGCGTTCTTTGGATAGCCTCGATAGAAAATCGGCCTCATTGGATAATTGAAATTGCTGGTCTTTGTTTATTAGTTTTTTCTGTAGCTTGTTAATGGGTATGTTTGTAGTGATAGCAAGAAACCGATTAAGTATGATTTCCTTATTGTCGTCCAGGGAAAAATATATTCCGGTCAGGTCTTTATTTGTATCTATCAGGTCAAGAAATAAGTTAGCCATGAAGCTGGTCTTCCCGATGGATGTATCGGCCCCGACTATGTACAATCCCGGTTGTACCCCGTCTATATTCCTTTGCAGGGCCTTAAACTTTTTTAGGGAGTATCCCAGTGGCTTATTAGGGTCTCGGTTTTGATACAGGGCGATTTTCTCTTGAATGTAATCGGATAGGTCTTGTTCTTCCGGTGTCTCTATGTAGGCTTCCAGGGTCTTTAAAAAGGTTCCCTTATCGCTTGCCTCATTGTAACAATCCGTAACATCATATCCCTCGGTCTTCCCTTTGGGCCACTTGATAACACCGGCCCAGGGAATAATCTTTCTTAAGGACTGGGTAGCCGACTTCCCGGCGGCGTCATTATCCATAGCCAGGACTATGTTTTCTATCTCCCGGAAATTGACTCTTTCGATTCCCTTTAGGTCCGTAGCGGACGGGGTCCCGATAGCTAACTCACCCAATGAATGTATGGTCTCGGTGTCCTTTTCCCCCTCGCATATCCATAGCCGTTGCTTATTTGCTCGGGCCTCTTCCAGGGCCTCGGGATTGTATGGAGCCTTATCGTTTCCCTGGGGGGTTTCCCAATAGACGCTTGTCTTATCGGTAGTGTGCTTTTTCTTCGTTCCGGTCGTGTAGGTGTATCTTCTGAAACTAGGGTCATATCCCGGAGCTTCCGTCATGGGGATATTGGCCTCTTTGCAAAAGGAAAAAACGGACCCACCTTTTTGGCAGGAGTGACAATACCACAGGCCACTTGACGGATTGACAGAAAACCCCGGCCTTCCGTGTCCCTTGTCGGCGTGAAACGGACACCATCCGGTGTATTGACTCCCGGCCTTTTTCAGGTCTTCCACTCCATGCGTGGTATAAAATCTAATATAATCACCTTCCATATTCTGACCTCTTTATCCTATGGGTTATGTTGCGGACTAACTAGCCTTCCGTTTCGTCAAGGGACGGGTCCCCTTATCGAACAGACTAGCCAGGTCCTTTTCGTCAACCCAGTATTTCCGACCGACCTTGACGGCCCCTAACTTGCCTTCCCGAATGTAGGCCCGGATAGTATGGACGCTTGCCCCTATCTTTTCCGATAACTCGGGCACGTCATAAAGGACCCTGTTTTCTATCTGTAGTGTTGCCATATCTTCCCCCTAGTAGTGATTCAATTTGTCCTCTAACAAGGAAATAATCAGCTTATTGAATATAGCGGGCTTGCCTTCCTTTGCCTGGTCCAGTTCCCAGGCCTTATATTTCACCCAAAGGGCCAGGGGAAGGTAGCACGTCATTTTCTTTATATCCCCTTTAGCGGTATCCTGTTTTACTGTTTTACCATTATACCGTTTTAATGGTTTATTGGTATCCTGGTTAAAGATGAAATTTTCCTTTTCCGATAGGTCTTTTTCTATGGCTGTTTTAAGACTGGGCTTTTTCATCTCTTCCATCCTTTCAGTATTTCATCGGTAAGACTTGCTATCTCGTTAGAAGCCTCGGACCTCGGGCTATATTCCATAACGGATTGACCGTTTATCATGGCCTCGGCGTAGGCTATCCGGTTATTGATTTCCGTCTTGAATATGTCCAGGCCATACCCGGTCAGGCTGTCCCTTGCCTCTTTCCCTATCCTGGTCCCAGTGGCCTTTTGGGATACTAACAGCTTTCCGGTCAGCTTCGGGTTAACCTTCCGGGCCTCTTTGACTATCTCTATCAGTTCCCCGGCACTCCAAAGGTCTAGGATACTCGGACGGACGGGGATAATCACCATATCGGAAATGGTCAGGATGGACTTTGTAACCGATTCCTTTCCTGGGGGTCCGTCTATAATGACGTATTGAAACCCCTGGGATAGTTCCTCTATGTCCCTGTAGAGGGTTTGTTCGGGGTAATGGATAACATCAAAGGCACGTTCCCCGGCTATCCTTTGCCATTGTTTAACCGACCCCTGGGGGTCCGAGTCTATCAGTAAAACCTTATACCGTTTTACCGCTATACCGTAAGCCAGGTTAATGGCTATGGTAGTCTTCCCCACCCCGCCTTTTTGATTGACGATAGCCAGGACTTTCATCATCCCCCCTGTAGCCTTATAAATCGTTAGACACAATAGCCGGGGCCTTTACATCCCTTTTTTCGTTAGCCCCCAGGTAGAAAAAATAGTCCGGGTCCTTTTCGGCCTTTTTAAAGGTATTCGGCATTATCAGGACCTTGCTAATAGGGCTTAACGAGCCGCTTAAAAAGGTTTGTCCGTTCTTATCCTTCTGTTTCCATAATCCCGTTAACTTAACCTTCCCTTCCATCATTCACGTCCCCCCTTTAATTTACTCGTTTATCGTTCATAAAACGGTCGATTATTGAACAGTAACCGGGCCGTATTCCCTAGAATATCCGTTCTTTATCTTCCGTAGGTCCGTATTTATCACCTTGTGGACGTATCCCAGGGACAGGTTAAGGGCCTCGGAAATGGCCCGGACACTCTTTCCATCGGTTTTCATCCGCTTGGCCTTTTGAATAGTCCTCATAGCCTCGGGGTCTTCCACTAAATGACAATCTTCAACCCGGTAGCCAAAAGGTATCCGCCCGGTCCATTCCCGTTTCGTCTTTTTGTGGGCCAGGGCGTCCCTAGTCCGTTCTGCTATCAGGTCCCTTTCCATTTGCGCCAAAGCTGAAAGGATAGTCAGGAAGAAACGTCCCTGGGCCGACTTGGTATCTATCTTTTCCATTATCGAATGAAAGGCTATCCCGTTACTATCAAAACTTTCTATCAGGGTCAGGTTGTCCAGGGTCTTCCGGGAAAGCCGGTCCAGCTTATAAACGATAATGGCCTCTATTTCCCGAGCCTCTATCATCTTCAGGACCTTTGCTATCCCAGGACGGTTTAGGGTCTTCCCCGATATACCGGCGTCTTTTATAATCTCTGTCAGGTCTAACCCGTTAAGGGTAGCATAGGCTTTTATCTTTGCCTCTTGGTTATCTAGGCTAATCCCTTCCCTTGCCTGGTCTTCCGTAGAAACCCGGATATATCCTATAGCCTTCATGGTTCCCGTCCCCCTTTCCCTGGGTGTCTTTTCCTGTATAGTTAGCTATACTATATCAACTTATTCCTAAATGTCAATACCCTATTACAATCTTTTTTATATCTTTTATTGTATAATGGTTTAACAGTAAAATGGTATAGTGGTTTCATGGTATGATGGTTTTATGGTATAGGGGTTTTCCCCCCATTACGCACGCCCGGGGAAACACCCTTCCCGGCCCCACGTTTAAATGGTCAGGGACCCCCAGTTATAGGGGGGTTTTGGGGTCTAGAAGGCACGTTTGCCATAGGGGAAGGTAGCGACAAAGGCCCCCAGGGTAATGGTTTAGTATGGTCTTCCTTTTTATTGCCTTGATAACTCGCTAGGAAGAGCCTACAGGGGGAATAGGGACACGATAGAAGCCGGGGGCGATCCGGATAAGCCTGAAGAAAAAAAGGGATGCTTTTTCTATAGGCCGACTAAGGGCCGGTGTCCCCTTCATGGCCCCCCGGGTGTCTGTTTTAAATACCTCATGACAGACTTTCGCATATAAAAAAGGATTTTACCCTAAATCGCAACATAAAAGGCAACAGGGGAATCGTTCAATTTCCGAATAATATCAAGATTTAACCTATTCTAAAGACACCAAAGCCGACACAAAAAAGAAAGTTTAGGCAAAAATACCGATAATACCGACAACACCGAACACCAAAGTCACCATCCGGAAGGCCCCAGGCCTCGGGTTTCCGGGGATAGATGATTTATATAAATAGTCAATACTTAACAGTTTTATACGGTTTGCCTGTCCGTAGGGGACCACCCCGAGCCTTAACCCTGGTTAGAGATTATCACCGAACAGTGCGACAAAAAGGATATAAAAAAGGGCCTCTTTTCTGACCGAAACTGTCACTATCTGACCCTTTTAGGGCCATTTTCAGGGGTAAAAGTTCCAAAAAGTTGACACCTAAACCGGGGCTTACCGTCCGATATTCACTAATAAAATCAATTTATTATGGTTTTAGTGCGAATTAAACGGGAAACAAAAAGGTGAAAAAGTTGACCACTAGAGGCCCCTGGACGCTGTTTTATGGCTATTTTCAGGGTGAAAATTGCAAACTTGTAAGCTCTATGACTGATTAACCCCGTCCGGTTTTCCATAATCAAATAGATTGCTTACGTCTATAGACGGTCTGGAAGGGATGAAAGAAATATAAGAAAAGTGCAGAAAATACATCCCTGGACGCCATTTCTAGGGTGTTTTCAGGGGAAAAAAGTCAAGAAAGTTGATATTCAGGCCCGGGGAAAATATCCGATATTCCCTAATGAAATAGAGATTATAGCGAATAGGACGAAAAATTACAGGTTGAAAAAACATCAAAAATGTAACCCCTGTCAACTATCGGCCCCGGTATTGACGGCATCAACTAACATTATCTTAATGATTCCGAGTTTATAACCAGTTTTAACTAGACGGCTACGGTATAAAAAGGCTTCCGGCAAATCGGAAATTGTTTCCGTTTTGGGGATTGCTTCTTGCTGATGTCGGGGGGAAGTGTTTTCTCGGAACCACCGAAAGTTCCCCTGTTGGAACTATCGGGTTTTGGCTTCACTTCCATCTTTTCCAGAATTTCCCCTAGCTTCACCTCTGCATCCAAAAGGAACCCCTTTTCCTGGGGAAAATCGTCCCCCCCCTGGTAGGAAAAAACGGGGTTTCAGTTTCCGGATAAACATAACCCTATCTGACCTTTTCGCCTATTTTTAGCCGAAATTGACTGTCAATCTGTCAAATTAGTTAATGCCTCAATTCCGGATAGCACTAGAGGATAATCAAAGGGATTTAATTGTTTAGAGTCACCCGGGCCGATATAGAAGCCGTCAAAAAGTAAATAAGTTAACCCTAAAAAAGGCCCCCCTCTGCGTGGACATATCAACTTTGTGGACACCCCGGCCCGGATAACAAGGGGAAATAAGCAATAGAATTTAACAGGGTAGGGCTTCAGGACCTACAGGGACACCGTCAAAACGTAGGCATTATAGACTAAAAAAGGACCCTATAGCCGATTTACAATGTTACAAGGGAAAAACGTCTATCCCTTGATAAATCAACATTTTATCCGGATTGATGTTACCAGGGACAGAACAAAAAGGAACTGGGGCCGACCAAGCGACCAGGGAAACCCGGCTATACCCCCTTGCCAATCAGTATTTTATCCGGATATGAGTGACCGGGGAAAGGGTAAAAAACTAGGGTTTTTAGTGAAAGGAAAAACTGGGTAGGTGGTTTGCAAATACCCCGATTTGGGGATTTTGTACCCCGTCCGATTTCCAAAGAGGACGGGCCTATAGTATATCTCTAAGATATACTAATATATACTAGGCGAAAAACTGTCGTTTATTTTTCAATATTATTAAAGGTTTGCAAATCCGTTCCCCCCCAAGCAGTAACGCATTTTACCCCAAGCAGTAACGCATTTTACCCCAAGCAGTAACGCATTTTACCCCAAGCAGTAACGCATAAATGCGTGATTAGTTAGGGGGTGTATTTTCCGGAAGAAGATTGTTTTTCATGCCCTGTCGTAGGGGGTGTTCTTCCGATGCCGTGACTGTAATTATATACCCCAGGATGCGGTCTATTTCTTTCACCCGTCCGGTCGGTTTTTTGGATTTATCAATCTTCAGGGACCCGATGAATAGGCCCGGGTTTTTCTTCATATCCTCAAGGTCCTGGATAACCCCTCGGGCAAACTCTAGCTGTCGGTCGGGTTTCCTGGGAAGGGATAGACCGGATTTATCTATTATCGTAGAAAGCCGTTGACTCAATACCCCCTTGTGCTGGTTCCATCCAATGCCCCATTGGTTATTGATATACTCATACAAAAGGACTTTATGGGATTCTGTACTACAGTCTAGCTTGTACCACTCTTCAGGGGTCTTGATGAAACGGGAGTCCATCTCTTTAAATAACTCGGGTTCTACATAAAGTTTGATTCCATGCGTAATCTTTTTTGACTTAATGTCTTCCGGGTCGGTAGCACTCACGTCATAGGATTGATACTCCCCCAGTATCTTGACTAGAGGCCCATGAAATTGATAGACGGTGTTTGTCTTGTGGTCTTTCGGGACCACTTTATAAAGATTCCATTCTAGATTGGTCAGGGCCTCAATTTTCTTGTATATCCGGTTTTTATTATTGCTTGCGTGTCTTCCCTTGCCGTCTCTTTTACACCCCAGGCGGTCCAGGAGCCGGTTTATATCCAGGGAAATAGGCACGTCCCCCATGCGTTCCGAACATAGGGCCTTGAATAGCTGAAGTCCGTTAGGTCCCAATGCCTTCTGTAGGTTCCTGTTACAAACGTCTAGCTGACGTTGGTAGTGGTCCGCTTCAGTTATGGAAGGGTCTTCCCCAAGTTTTAATTGGAAGACGGTTTGTAGCGATAAATTTAAATTTCCTTTCGTCACCGCAAAATAGGTCAAGGTTGTTTTCTTCCGGTCGGTATGTCCTATAGCCTCGTCACTTGCGCCGGTCGGGAGGATTTCTCTTTTGAGGCCCAGGGCGAAAGGTTCCGTAAAACTGGATAAGACGGACGGGGTCCTGGTGTATCCTAACCTTTCCTGTTCGGCCCGTTCTATCTTTTCGATAGATTCAGCTAATGAGGAAAGAAGGTGTCTCCATATAGAAACAAACTCTTCCGTTGAGAAAACCTCTTTGTTATTCTTTGAGGCTACATCAATCAATCTTTTCGCTAGTTCTGTAGAAAATAAATAAAGAGTAACCTCGTTATGCTCATCCGGTTTATCCCGTAGCGTGATAAAGTCCCTGATGGTTTGCATAGAGACCGGCAGTAAATAATCGTTATAGGCTAGTTTGATAACGGACCGGTCCTGTAATTCTTCCTGGGTGTACTCTTCGCCGTCCCTTGCTAACCTATAAGGGCTATTCGGGTCTTTGATAGTGTTCATATGGTCTAATATCCCCCGGAAAAATCCTGTTCTCTGATTTGTGAACATAACCGATTGAATGTCACCTTGTCGGTTCCTCGGTAGTGAGACAGCTTGTTCTTTGCGTATTTCACGTTAAGGGTCGGGGATTCCTGGGTGTCGTATTCCTCGGGATTGTCGGGGTAGAGTAGCAGGACCAGGTTAGCATTATACTTAAATTTCCCCGTCTCCATAATATCATCTAGCACAGGGGGTTTTTTAGAGTCTTTCTTATCGTTCTTTCTTAATTCGGCGGTACATATGACGGGTATCCGGTACACGTCAACTAGCCTCTTTAATGCGTTGGCCCGTTCTATATTTTTGGCCCGTAGGCTTCCCTCGGTCGTTTCTTCAATATCAAGGTTGAATAGTCCGTCCACCACGACAAACAGCTTCCGTCTTAAATTTAACTGGATGCTATTTTCCAAGTCCGTGGCGTTTTGTATTTCACTTTGGTCGTAAATAAATAGACGGCGTTCTTTGGATAGCCTCGATAGAAAATCGGCCTCATTGGATAATTGAAATTGCTGGTCTTTGTTTATTAGTTTTTTCTGTAGCTTGTTAATGGGTATGTTTGTAGTGATAGCAAGAAACCGATTAAGTATGATTTCCTTATTGTCGTCCAGGGAAAAATATATTCCGGTCAGGTCTTTATTTGTATCTATCAGGTCAAGAAATAAGTTAGCCATGAAGCTGGTCTTCCCGATGGATGTATCGGCCCCGACTATGTACAATCCCGGTTGTACCCCGTCTATATTCCTTTGCAGGGCCTTAAACTTTTTTAGGGAGTATCCCAGTGGCTTATTAGGGTCTCGGTTTTGATACAGGGCGATTTTCTCTTGAATGTAATCGGATAGGTCTTGTTCTTCCGGTGTCTCTATGTAGGCTTCCAGGGTCTTTAAAAAGGTTCCCTTATCGCTTGCCTCATTGTAACAATCCGTAACATCATATCCCTCGGTCTTCCCTTTGGGCCACTTGATAACACCGGCCCAGGGAATAATCTTTCTTAAGGACTGGGTAGCCGACTTCCCGGCGGCGTCATTATCCATAGCCAGGACTATGTTTTCTATCTCCCGGAAATTGACTCTTTCGATTCCCTTTAGGTCCGTAGCGGACGGGGTCCCGATAGCTAACTCACCCAATGAATGTATGGTCTCGGTGTCCTTTTCCCCCTCGCATATCCATAGCCGTTGCTTATTTGCTCGGGCCTCTTCCAGGGCCTCGGGATTGTATGGAGCCTTATCGTTTCCCTGGGGGGTTTCCCAATAGACGCTTGTCTTATCGGTAGTGTGCTTTTTCTTCGTTCCGGTCGTGTAGGTGTATCTTCTGAAACTAGGGTCATATCCCGGAGCTTCCGTCATGGGGATATTGGCCTCTTTGCAAAAGGAAAAAACGGACCCACCTTTTTGGCAGGAGTGACAATACCACAGGCCACTTGACGGATTGACAGAAAACCCCGGCCTTCCGTGTCCCTTGTCGGCGTGAAACGGACACCATCCGGTGTATTGACTCCCGGCCTTTTTCAGGTCTTCCACTCCATGCGTGGTATAAAATCTAATATAATCACCTTCCATATTCTGACCTCTTTATCCTATGGGTTATGTTGCGGACTAACTAGCCTTCCGTTTCGTCAAGGGACGGGTCCCCTTATCGAACAGACTAGCCAGGTCCTTTTCGTCAACCCAGTATTTCCGACCGACCTTGACGGCCCCTAACTTGCCTTCCCGAATGTAGGCCCGGATAGTATGGACGCTTGCCCCTATCTTTTCCGATAACTCGGGCACGTCATAAAGGACCCTGTTTTCTATCTGTAGTGTTGCCATATCTTCCCCCTAGTAGTGATTCAATTTGTCCTCTAACAAGGAAATAATCAGCTTATTGAATATAGCGGGCTTGCCTTCCTTTGCCTGGTCCAGTTCCCAGGCCTTATATTTCACCCAAAGGGCCAGGGGAAGGTAGCACGTCATTTTCTTTATATCCCCTTTAGCGGTATCCTGTTTTACTGTTTTACCATTATACCGTTTTAATGGTTTATTGGTATCCTGGTTAAAGATGAAATTTTCCTTTTCCGATAGGTCTTTTTCTATGGCTGTTTTAAGACTGGGCTTTTTCATCTCTTCCATCCTTTCAGTATTTCATCGGTAAGACTTGCTATCTCGTTAGAAGCCTCGGACCTCGGGCTATATTCCATAACGGATTGACCGTTTATCATGGCCTCGGCGTAGGCTATCCGGTTATTGATTTCCGTCTTGAATATGTCCAGGCCATACCCGGTCAGGCTGTCCCTTGCCTCTTTCCCTATCCTGGTCCCAGTGGCCTTTTGGGATACTAACAGCTTTCCGGTCAGCTTCGGGTTAACCTTCCGGGCCTCTTTGACTATCTCTATCAGTTCCCCGGCACTCCAAAGGTCTAGGATACTCGGACGGACGGGGATAATCACCATATCGGAAATGGTCAGGATGGACTTTGTAACCGATTCCTTTCCTGGGGGTCCGTCTATAATGACGTATTGAAACCCCTGGGATAGTTCCTCTATGTCCCTGTAGAGGGTTTGTTCGGGGTAATGGATAACATCAAAGGCACGTTCCCCGGCTATCCTTTGCCATTGTTTAACCGACCCCTGGGGGTCCGAGTCTATCAGTAAAACCTTATACCGTTTTACCGCTATACCGTAAGCCAGGTTAATGGCTATGGTAGTCTTCCCCACCCCGCCTTTTTGATTGACGATAGCCAGGACTTTCATCATCCCCCCTGTAGCCTTATAAATCGTTAGACACAATAGCCGGGGCCTTTACATCCCTTTTTTCGTTAGCCCCCAGGTAGAAAAAATAGTCCGGGTCCTTTTCGGCCTTTTTAAAGGTATTCGGCATTATCAGGACCTTGCTAATAGGGCTTAACGAGCCGCTTAAAAAGGTTTGTCCGTTCTTATCCTTCTGTTTCCATAATCCCGTTAACTTAACCTTCCCTTCCATCATTCACGTCCCCCCTTTAATTTACTCGTTTATCGTTCATAAAACGGTCGATTATTGAACAGTAACCGGGCCGTATTCCCTAGAATATCCGTTCTTTATCTTCCGTAGGTCCGTATTTATCACCTTGTGGACGTATCCCAGGGACAGGTTAAGGGCCTCGGAAATGGCCCGGACACTCTTTCCATCGGTTTTCATCCGCTTGGCCTTTTGAATAGTCCTCATAGCCTCGGGGTCTTCCACTAAATGACAATCTTCAACCCGGTAGCCAAAAGGTATCCGCCCGGTCCATTCCCGTTTCGTCTTTTTGTGGGCCAGGGCGTCCCTAGTCCGTTCTGCTATCAGGTCCCTTTCCATTTGCGCCAAAGCTGAAAGGATAGTCAGGAAGAAACGTCCCTGGGCCGACTTGGTATCTATCTTTTCCATTATCGAATGAAAGGCTATCCCGTTACTATCAAAACTTTCTATCAGGGTCAGGTTGTCCAGGGTCTTCCGGGAAAGCCGGTCCAGCTTATAAACGATAATGGCCTCTATTTCCCGAGCCTCTATCATCTTCAGGACCTTTGCTATCCCAGGACGGTTTAGGGTCTTCCCCGATATACCGGCGTCTTTTATAATCTCTGTCAGGTCTAACCCGTTAAGGGTAGCATAGGCTTTTATCTTTGCCTCTTGGTTATCTAGGCTAATCCCTTCCCTTGCCTGGTCTTCCGTAGAAACCCGGATATATCCTATAGCCTTCATGGTTCCCGTCCCCCTTTCCCTGGGTGTCTTTTCCTGTATAGTTAGCTATACTATATCAACTTATTCCTAAATGTCAATACCCTATTACAATCTTTTTTATATCTTTTATTGTATAATGGTTTAACAGTAAAATGGTATAGTGGTTTCATGGTATGATGGTTTTATGGTATAGGGGTTTTCCCCCCATTACGCACGCCCGGGGAAACACCCTTCCCGGCCCCACGTTTAAATGGTCAGGGACCCCCAGTTATAGGGGGGTTTTGGGGTCTAGAAGGCACGTTTGCCATAGGGGAAGGTAGCGACAAAGGCCCCCAGGGTAATGGTTTAGTATGGTCTTCCTTTTTATTGCCTTGATAACTCGCTAGGAAGAGCCTACAGGGGGAATAGGGACACGATAGAAGCCGGGGGCGATCCGGATAAGCCTGAAGAAAAAAAGGGATGCTTTTTCTATAGGCCGACTAAGGGCCGGTGTCCCCTTCATGGCCCCCCGGGTGTCTGTTTTAAATACCTCATGACAGACTTTCGCATATAAAAAAGGATTTTACCCTAAATCGCAACATAAAAGGCAACAGGGGAATCGTTCAATTTCCGAATAATATCAAGATTTAACCTATTCTAAAGACACCAAAGCCGACACAAAAAAGAAAGTTTAGGCAAAAATACCGATAATACCGACAACACCGAACACCAAAGTCACCATCCGGAAGGCCCCAGGCCTCGGGTTTCCGGGGATAGATGATTTATATAAATAGTCAATACTTAACAGTTTTATACGGTTTGCCTGTCCGTAGGGGACCACCCCGAGCCTTAACCCTGGTTAGAGATTATCACCGAACAGTGCGACAAAAAGGATATAAAAAAGGGCCTCTTTTCTGACCGAAACTGTCACTATCTGACCCTTTTAGGGCCATTTTCAGGGGTAAAAGTTCCAAAAAGTTGACACCTAAACCGGGGCTTACCGTCCGATATTCACTAATAAAATCAATTTATTATGGTTTTAGTGCGAATTAAACGGGAAACAAAAAGGTGAAAAAGTTGACCACTAGAGGCCCCTGGACGCTGTTTTATGGCTATTTTCAGGGTGAAAATTGCAAACTTGTAAGCTCTATGACTGATTAACCCCGTCCGGTTTTCCATAATCAAATAGATTGCTTACGTCTATAGACGGTCTGGAAGGGATGAAAGAAATATAAGAAAAGTGCAGAAAATACATCCCTGGACGCCATTTCTAGGGTGTTTTCAGGGGAAAAAAGTCAAGAAAGTTGATATTCAGGCCCGGGGAAAATATCCGATATTCCCTAATGAAATAGAGATTATAGCGAATAGGACGAAAAATTACAGGTTGAAAAAACATCAAAAATGTAACCCCTGTCAACTATCGGCCCCGGTATTGACGGCATCAACTAACATTATCTTAATGATTCCGAGTTTATAACCAGTTTTAACTAGACGGCTACGGTATAAAAAGGCTTCCGGCAAATCGGAAATTGTTTCCGTTTTGGGGATTGCTTCTTGCTGATGTCGGGGGGAAGTGTTTTCTCGGAACCACCGAAAGTTCCCCTGTTGGAACTATCGGGTTTTGGCTTCACTTCCATCTTTTCCAGAATTTCCCCTAGCTTCACCTCTGCATCCAAAAGGAACCCCTTTTCCTGGGGAAAATCGTCCCCCCCCTGGTAGGAAAAAACGGGGTTTCAGTTTCCGGATAAACATAACCCTATCTGACCTTTTCGC
>ENA-UPTA01003384-UPTA01003384.1-activated-sludge-metagenome-genome-assembly--contig:-NODE-3384-length-15720-cov-6.902585_pt1 | contig 15720 bp, 13 predicted proteins | sample MGYA00238184_ERZ773361 | MGnify/ENA primary metagenome ERZ773361 (study PRJEB29100, sample SAMN05720205) | activated sludge metagenome | isolation source: anaerobic digester from wastewater...
ACACCACCGGGACCATACTGGGGCTAAGCGCCAAGGCCGGTTTCCTGGACAAGGAGGGAAGGCTTCCCAAGGACGACAGGTCCATTCAGGTCGACGCGGTCAGCACCGTGCTCTCCGCCATCTTCGGTTCCAGCACCACCGGGACCTTCGTAGAGTCTGCCACAGGCATAGAGCAGGGCGGACGGACCGGCAAGACGGCCATCGTGGCCGGGCTGCTCTTCCTGGCCATGCTTGCGCTGACCCCTTTCTTCTCCGGGATCCCGGTGGGGTTCCTGGGGCTGGCGGCCGCCCCCGCCTTGGTGGTGGTGGGCATCAGCATGACCTCCACCCTCAAGAACATCGATTTCGAGGATATCACCCAGGTGGTGCCGGCGGTCCTCACCATCGCCTTCATGCTCTTCACCTTCAACATCGGCTTCGGCATGTCCATTGGGCTGATCTCCTATCCGCTGGTCATGACCGTTAGCGGCAAGCGGAAGGAGCTGAGCAAGGTGTCCTGGGCCCTGTTCGGCCTGGGGCTGCTGCTCTTCGTGGCCTACCCCTACTGAATCACTTGAGGTCCAGCTCCGACCGGGGGTCGGGATGCTCGAATATGCCACACGGCGCTTGCTCCACGTTCCCGGTGCGCAGCTTAGGATCCAACCTTTCTCCGGTGACCATGTGGTAAACGTACTCGCCTATGTTGCAGGCGTGGTCGGCCACCCTCTCCATGTAACGCGCCACCAGGATCAGGTCGATGCCCACGGTGATCTTGCGGGGGTCCTCCATCATGTAGGTAAGGATCTCCCTGAAGATCGAGTCGTACAGGGCGTCCACCGCGTCGTCCCGCTCGTGCAGATGCGAGGCTTTCTCAGCATCCCGCTGCAGGAACGAATAGACAGCATCGTCGACGATGCCGACCACCAGGCAGGACATGGTGCGCAGCGACTCGAAGCGCTTGAAAGCTTTCCCCCCTTCGAAATCGTCTATCAGCTCAGCGATGTCCGTGGCGTAGCGGCCGAAGCGGTTGAGGTCCTCCACCATCTTCAGGCAAGCGGATATCAAACGCAGGTCCCCGGCGACCGGCGAGTGCAGCGCGATGATGTCCAGGCAGTGCTTGTCGATCTGCTCGTTGAGCTGGTATATGCGTTTATCGAGAGCGCGGACCTCCTCGCGCAGGGAGAAGTCCATGTCGGTGATCATTTGTACGGACCTTTCGAAGGCGGTACGTGAGGCATGGGCCATCTCCGTGATCTCCTTGTTCAGCTCTTCCATCTCGTAGTTGAATGTCGTCCGTGGCGTCATCAGCCCATCCTCCCGGTTATGTACTGCTCGGTCAGCTCCTTCTGCGGCCTCTCGAAGATCTGCTTGGTGTCGCCCATCTCGATGAGGTCGCCCAGATAGAAGAAGGCGGTCTTGTCGGAGATGCGCGCCGCCTGCTGCATGCTGTGCGTCACGATGACCACCGTGTAATCCTTCTTCAGGTCCACCAGCAGGTCCTCGATCTTGGCCGTGGCGATGGGATCGAGCGCCGAGCACGGCTCGTCGAACAGGATTATCTCCGGATTCACCGCCAGCGTCCGGGCGATGCACAGCCTCTGCTGCTGTCCTCCAGACAGCGACGTCCCGCTCTTGTCCAGGCGGTCCTTTACCTCGTCCCATAGCGCCGCCCGGCGCAGGGAATGCTCCACTATCCCGTCCAGTTCCTCCTTGGTGTGCTTGCGCCGGCGCACCTTGCCGTCGACCGTTTCGGTCACGCCGTGCAACCGCGGCCCGTAGGCCACGTTCTCGTAGATGCTCTTGGGGAACGGGTTCGGTTTCTGGAACACCATGCCTATGCGCCTGCGAACGTTCACCACGTCCACGTCGTCATCGTTGATGTCCGCCCCGTCCACCATGATGGCCCCTTTGACCGAGCAGCCGGGGATGATGTCGTTCATGCGGTTGATGCACCTGATGAAGGTGGATTTCCCGCATCCGGAGGGACCGATGATGGAGGTCACCTCGTTCATGCCGATGTCCATGGTGACGCCCTTCAGGGCGTGGTTCTTCTCGAAGTATACGTGAAGGTCGTCCGTGTGAATCGCGGTCGTCATTTTTACCACCTGTACTTGTCGCGGTATCTTTTCCTGAGCACGATAGCGATGAGGTTCATTCCCAGCACCAGAAGCAGCAGCACCAATGCCGTGGCGTACTGTATCGGCCGGGTGGCCAGTAGGTCCGACGACTGCGTGGCCATGTAGAACACGTGATAGGGCAGGGCCATGAAGCTGTCGAAGAAGCTGTCCGGGAGACGCTGCAAGGACATGGCCACTCCGGTGAGCATCAGCGGGGCGGTCTCCCCCGCCGCCCGGGAGACGGAGAGGATTATTCCAGTGAATATGCCGGGAAGTGCGTAGGGAAGCACCTGATGCCAGATGGTCTGCCATTTGGTGGCGCCTAGCGCATACGACGCTTCTCGCACCGTGCTGGGCACCGCGGCTATGGCCTCCCGGGCGGAGGTGATCATCAGCGGCAGGGTCATTATGCTTAACGTAAGCCCGGCGGAGATCAATGAGAAACCCAACCCCAGATAGGCCACGAATATGCCCAATCCCAGCAGCCCGTACACTATGGACGGGACGCCGGCCAGATTGTAGACGGCCAGACGGAACACCCGGCCCATGACCGAGCTGGATTCGTACTCCTGGAGGTAGATGGCCGACATCACGCCGATGGGGACGGAGATGGCCAGCACGATCAGCATGAGGTAGAAGGTGCCCACTATCGCCGGCAATATGCCGCCCTGGGTATTGGCCCGGCGGGGCATCTCGGTAAGAAATTCGATGCTGAGCCGCTCCAGCCCGCCGGTCAGTATGTAACCGACCAGCACGATCAGCGCCAGGACCACCAGCACGGCGCAGCCACGGAAGAAGGTGAAGACCATCATCTCGGTGGTCCTGCGGTTGAGCATCAGTAGTCCTCCTTGAAGCGCTTGGTGATCCAGACGGCCAGGAAGTTGATCAAGAAGGTTATGACGAACAGCACCAGCCCTACCAGGAACAGGACGTGGTAGTGCTCGGAACCGAACTCCACCTCCCCGAAGTCTATGGCTATCGCGGCGGTCATGGTCTGCACGGAACGCAGCATGTCGAAGTGCAGCAGCGTGGCGTTCCCGGTGGCCATGAGCACGGTCATGGTCTCGCCCACCGCCCTTCCGAAGGCCAGCACAATGGCGGCCATCACTCCGGAGATCGATGCGGGAACGACCACGTGGCGGATGGTCTCCCATTTGGTGGCGCCCAGCGCCAGCGACGCCTCCCTCAGGCTGCGGGGCACGGCGTTCATGGCGTCCTCGGCCACGGTGACCATTATGGGGACCATCATCACCGCCAGCATTATCGCCCCGTTCAGGGCGTTCAGCTTGGTGACCGGATCGAAGACCGCGGCGATCCATTCGGAAAGGATGACGAGAGCGAAGAAGCCGAAGATGACCGACGGGATGCCGGCCAGCACCTCGATGGCCGGCTTGAATATCGCCTTGACCCGGGGGCTGGCCAGCTCGGCCAGCCAGATCGAGCATCCCAGCCCGATGGGGATGGCGATGAGCGCCGCCCCGAAGGATACCATCAATGTTCCTACGAACAGCGGCAATATCCCGTACAGCGGGTACATGGGGTGGGAGGGGTTCCACACCGTGCCGGTGAAGAAGTCGATTATGTCGATGGAGGTGAAGGCCGGGAAGGCTCCCAGCAGAAGTTCGCCGAACACCGCGGCCAGAGCCGCCACGGAGGACCAGGTGGCCAGGAAGAGTGCCAGCTGTATCAGCTTCTCCTGGGGGGGCAGATGCTTGTTCTTGCGCAGCTTCCGCCGCCCTTCCCTCTTGATCTTGAACGCCAATCCACCTACGCTCCTTGTTGGGGTTTGGAAGAGGTTTCCGGGGTTTGGGAAAGGGTTTGGTAAGGAGTTGGGAAACGGTTAAGATCAGCCCAGCTTGGCCAGCTCCTGCTCGACCACGGCTTGGGGCAGGGGGTAGAACCCTATCTCGGCGACCACGCTCTGCCCGCCCTCGGCGCTCAGGACCCAGGACAGCCAGCGGCTGACCTGGTCGGTGGGGGTGCTGTCGGTGTAGACGTACAGGTACCTGGAGAGCAGGTAGTCGCCGCTGAGAACGGCTTCCTCGTCCAGGGGATTGAAGGCCTCATCGCCCTCGTTCTCCATCAGGGAGAGCACTTTGATCCCGCTGGTGTTGGCGTAGCCGATGCCGACGTAGCCGATGCCGCCCGCGTCACCCTGGACGGCGGCGACGATGGCCGAGTTGCCGGTCAGCATGTTCATGTCCATGCTGTAGTTCTCGTTGCCGAGGACCTCCTCCTGGAAGTACACGTAGGTGCCGGAGGAGGACTGGCGGCCGTACAGGGTGATGCCCAGGTCAGCACCGCCGACCTGGTTCCAGTTGGTGTACGTTCCGTTGTATATGCCCTTCAGCTGCTCCTTGGTCAGTTCGGTGACCCCGTTGCCGTCGCTGGTGATGACCGCGATGCCGTCGATGGCCACCCTGAACTCCACCGGGTAAACCCCGTTGGCGTTGGCGGCGGTGATCTCGCTGGCCTTGATGGACCGGGAGGCCTGGGCCAGGTCGACCTGCTTGTTGATCAGGGCGCTTATCCCGGTGCCGCTGCCGCCGCCGGTGATCTCCACGGTGATCCACGGAAACTCCTCATGGAAGTCCTCGGAGAATATCTGGCAAAGCTCCAGCATGGTGTCCGAGCCCTTCTGGGACAGGGTGACCGGGGCGGGCGTCGCGCCCATCTTCACCAGGTTGTCCTCGTAGGCGTTCTGGGATATCTCGTAGAACCCGATCTCGCCCACCATGCTCTGACCGTCGTCGAAGCTGACGATCCAGCGCAGGTAGTCCTTCACGATGCCGGTCGGGACGCCCTTGGTATACAGGTACAGGTACCTGGACAGGTCGTACTTGCCGGACTTGACCGCCGACTCATCGGTGGGGGCGAACGCCTCCGAGCTGGAATCCTTCTTCAGGTCCAGCACGTTGATGCCGGAGGCGTCGGCGTAACCTATGCCGACGTAGCCCACACCGCCCTCATCGCCCTGCACGGCGGAGACGATGGCCGAGTTGCCGGAGAGCATGTTCATCGACTGGGAGTAGTTCTCCTTCTGCAGGACGTGCTCCCAGAAGTACTCGTAGGTACCGGAGGTGGACTGGCGGCCGTAGAGGGTTATCGCCGTGTCCGCCCCTCCCACCTGGGCCCAGTTGGTTATTGTACCGTTGTAGATACCGCGCAGCTGTTCGACGGTCAGCACGCCGACGTCGTTCGAGGTGTGCACGATTATGGCGATGCCGTCGATGGCCACCTTGAACTCCACGGGAGTGAAACCGGCGGCCTGGGCGGACTCTATCTCGCTGGCCTTTATCTGCCTGGAGGCCTGCGCGATGTCCACCTGCCCGTTTATCAGGGCGGTGATGCCGGTGCCGCTGCCTCCGCCGGAGACCTCCACCTCAACGGCAGGGTTCTCGGCCATGTATTCCTCCGCCCATATCTGGCAGAGCTCAAGCAATGTATCGGATCCCTTCTGGATAATGACGCCGCCCTCGTTGTCGTCGTCGCCATTGTCCTGCATGAGGAACACCCCGACGGCGGCCACTATGATTATGGCTACGACGCCGATGGCTAGGTACTTCATCTTGTTCTCCATTCTTTCACCTTTGGATCGTAAAGAAAGAACAAGGAGCCGCGGTCCAGACACATAGGACGATGCATAGAGGATCGAGATGACGTTGGAAGACGCCGAAGTCCTTTCCTGTTCCGGCTAGCTCTTTGTGCATTTTCTCCGGAACGAGCTACCAAGGGCGCCGTTTATATACATTGGCGAAATAGAATATATTCTTGTATTTTGTATATAGAAATAGTATCAATTGATATTTTTTATATTTCTAGTAAGTTTTGTATATACAATAACCACTTAAGTACGTTTGTGAAACGGGATAACGCCATGAACACCGAGATTCGCCGGGTGCAGAAGACCGGAGCGTCCACATTGACCGTTTCATTGCCAAAGAGCTGGGTGGACTCCTCCGGGCTGAAGGCGGGAGATCAGGTCTCCATGGCCGTCCAGCTGGACGGGACGATACTTCTCGATACCAACATGGACCGCCGCAAGGAGACTTTGCGCAAGGAGATCTGGACCGATGCGGACGAGAGCGCGGAGCACCTTACGCGCAAGCTAATCGGGGCGTATCTTGTGGGATACAACGTCATCGAGGTGCGCTCCAAGGACCGCATGGAGCCGGAGGCCAAGAGCGCCGTACGCGAGTTCTCGCGGCTGGCCATAGGACCGGAGGTCGTGGAGGAAACGGCTAACAGCGTCATCATGCACGACCTGTCGGACCCGGTGGAGCTGCCGCAGGAGAAGTGCGTCCGCCGCATGCACCTCATCGTCAGGAGCATGCACGCCGATGCCATCGATGCGCTTTGCGAGGAGGACCGAAGCCTGGCGGAGGACGTCATCGACCGGGACACGGACGTCGACCGACTCTACTGGATGGCGGTCAAGCAGAACACCCTCATCGCGCGTGACCGCAAGCTCGGGGACCGGATGGGCTTGGACATCTTCCAATCGAACGACCTGATGCTGGTGGCCAGGGGAATAGAGCGCATCGGGGATCACGCGGTGCGCATAGCCAGGAACGCTTTGCTGTCCGCGGAGGACGAGGACAAGCTGCCGAACGCCGCGGAGATACGGAAGCTCAGCGCGGAGTCCACGAAGGTCCTGGAAAGGGGTATGGACTCGCTTTTCCGCAAGGACATCTCGGAAGCTAATGAGGTCATCGATGACGGGCGGGACGTCGTTAAGCGCTGCGAGAAGCTCGGTCAAGGGACGAGAGCCAAGGACAGCCGGGAGGCCATCATCATCAACATGGTCATGGATTCGATAATCCGCTCCACCATGTACGCGGTGGATATCGCCGAGATAGCCATCAACGGCGCGATGCGCGACGATTGAACTGGTTTTCCCCAGTCCCTATTTTGATTCCTCAGCGGCCTTGATGGCGTTCTCCACGAACTCGGCCATCCGCTGGTCCCCGGCCGCGCTTATCTTGCCGGCGATCATAATGCACTTGCGGATGTCCTCCTCGCTCGCCCCCAGCCCCTTAGCCTTCCCCAGATGATGCATGAAGCACGGCTGGCAATGTCCCGCGACCGAGGCGGCGATGGCCACCAGCTCGAAAGTCATATCGTCCAATGATATCCCCCTGAGCGGCAGATGCCGTTCCGGATGCTTAACCGTTCCCAACTTCCTTTGAATGGGACCGGGACGGGATCGTGATTCTATATTACCACGCTCGGTCATATCTGGTATCATGAAGGGAAAGCGGAGAACGGCTTGCTGCGAGGAGAGGCTTCCGGCCTATGTGGCTGAGGCCATAGAAAGCGTCGGCGGGCTGGACAACCTGGGCTGTTCCATCCCTTCCGAGGAGGACATCGCCAACCAGGCCATGGTGTGCAAGGCCCTGTCTAACACCACCCGGCTGACGATCCTTTGGTCCGTCGCCTGCTGCGAGATGTGCCCCTGCGTGCTCAAGGAGTTCCTGAAGGTGGGTGATTCCACCATCTCCTATCACCTGGACCTGCTGGAAGAGGCCGGTCTGGTGACCAGCCGCCCGGAGAAGAACTGGAGGATATACCGCATAACCGACGGGGGACGGCGGGCTTTGAAGGGCTGGATGGAACCGTAATTTTTCACGCGGTGAAACCACATGTTTGATATAATTCAGAAGCTAATTCGATAACCATAGAAATAGCTTCGAAGGCGATACCTTGGAGATGGTCAACAGCCTGGAACAGACCCTGGAGTTCTTCGTGGTCATAACCGCCGAGCTGGTGTTGTTGTTCATCGGCATCAGCTTCCTGGTCGGGCTCATGCTGGAATACGTCCCTCCCGAGAAGATCCGCAGGTTAATGGGAGGCGATGGGTGGTTCGGCAATATCGTCGGCGCGGCCTTCGGTTCTATCACCCCGTTCTGCTCCTGCTCCACCATACCGCTGACCATGGGATTCCTGGAGGCCAAGGCGCCCTTCGGGGCCACCATGTCCTTCCTGCTGGCGTCCCCGCTGCTCAACCCGGTCATCCTGGGGATGGTGCTGGCCTTCATGGGCTGGAAGGTTGCCCTGGTCTACGGGCTCACCACCTTCATCCTGGCGGTGGTGGTCGGCAGGTTGTGGGCCAAGCTGGGACTGGCCAAGGAGGTCAAGAAGGTCCGCATTACGGGCGGACATTCAGGCGAGGAAGATGGGCGGCCTAAGTACAAACGGGCGGCCAGCTTCGCCTGGGAGAACTTCCTGCACATGCTGCCTTACCTCCTGATAGGCGTGCTCATCGGGGCCTTGATATACGGCGTCGTGCCGGACGACCTCATCGTTGACTTTGCTGGACCCGGGAACCCGCTGTCCGTGCCGGTGGCCGCCCTCATCGGAATACCGCTCTACGTGAGGGCGGAGACGATAATACCGATCGGCATGGCGCTCATCGACAAGGGCATGGGAATGGGAACGGTCGTCGCGCTGCTCATCGGAGGGGCCGGCGCGAGCATACCGGAGGTAAGTATGCTGGCCGGGATATTCAAAAGGAAACTGGTGGTCGCCTTCGTGCTCACGATAATCGCGGTGGCCATGGTAACTGGTTACCTGGTGGATCTGCTGGTGTGAGGTGAATACGTGGTTGGAAAGAAGAAAGAGAAGAAAAAGAAAGGATGTTGCGACCTGGTCATAGAAGAGATAAAGGACGAAGAGTGAGCGCTCAGCCGGAGCGCATCACCTGATTGTCCCCCACCTGGAAGTCCTGGTAGATGTAGATCAGCTCGTTCTCCGATAGCGAACGTTTCAGCGCTATGGAGTTCGCCCGGACCTGGTCCAGGATCTTCTGCGCCAGCTCGTCGTCCACCTCGATGCCCTTGCTGGCCAGGATCTGCTTGACCGTGTGGCGGCCGGAATGCTTGCCGATGACGATCTTCCTGGTCAGGCCGACCTCTTCCGGCGTGTACGGCTCGTAGTTCGAGAGGTACTTGATCACGCCGTCAGTATGAATTCCAGCCTCGTGCGCGAAGCAGTTGGTGCCGATGATGGGCTTCCAGCCGGGGATCTCCCGGGCGGACGATTTGGCCACGTACTCGGCGACCTCCCGGAAGCGTTCCGTGCGGAAGTTAACGTCCATGTGCAGCAGGTGCTTGGCGGCCATGACGATCTCTTCCAGAGGGGTGTTGCCGGTGCGCTCGCCTATGCCCATAACGGTCGTGCTGACGAACTTGGCCCCGGCCTGAACGCCCGCCACGGCGTTCGCCGTGGCCATGCCGAAGTCGTTGTGGGTGTGCATCTCGATGTCGATGCCGACCGCCTCTCGCAGCGCCTTTATCTCATCGTAAGCGCGCCTAGGTTCCAGAAGCCCGATGGTGTCGCAGTAGCGCAGACGGTTCGCCCCGGCATCCTTGGCCGCCTTGCCGAACTCGATGAGGAATGCGGGGTCCGCCCGCGAAGCGTCCTCGGCGTTGCACGATATGTACAACCCGTGGTCCTTGGCGTACTCCACGCTCTCCACCACCTTATCCAGTACCCATTCCCGGGTCTTCATCAGCTTGTTCTTGATGTGAATGTCGGAAGAGGACATGGATATGGCTACGGAGTCCACATCGCAATCGAGGGAGTGCGCCACGTCCTCCTTGGTGGCCCGGTTCCAACCGAGTATGGAAGCGTCCAGCCCCAGGGAGGCTATCTTTTTGACGGCCATCTTCTCGTCCCCGCCCATGGCGGGTATCCCGGCCTCGATCTGTTGGACGCCCAGCTCGTCCAGGAGCTTGGCGATCCTCAGCTTCTCCAGGTTCGCGAAGACGATGCCGGCGGCCTGTTCACCGTCGCGCAGCGTCGTGTCGCAGGTGATCAGGGGGCTCTTCTCGAACTTGGCAAGGATCTCGGACCGGTCTCTCATTCGCTTACCTCTGCTTCGCCGCCCATGCGGGACGCCATATTTGGTCAGGTTGCCCCTTTTCGGACATAGTGGCAAAAGGGGAGTCTCCCAGTCGACAACTATCTCCCGAAAGGGCCTGGACCTTGATAAATGGACGGCAAAATCTCAATAAATAGGACCGTACAAAAGGGTTTCGTTGCGTTCCATTCCCTGAGTGGATAGAATAGGACCGCCTGGTATCAGCTGGATACCTTGTACCTCAGCAAAGCGGCCATCCCGCCCAGCGACTCCAGCTTCTTGCCCCCCTCATGCAGCTCGCTGACGATCGTGACGCGGCCGCGGGCGTCCTCGACGGAGCGCATCAGCGCCTCCACGTCCTTCTCCCTCACCAGGGAATCCAGTATCAGCAGCTGCTCCACCGCCCCGGCCTTGGCAGCATCTCGAACTTCTTTCGGTCCATAGGTGGCGAAGCCGTCCGTTCCCACTTGCTCCAGCAGCTTCTCCACCAGTTCCGTCTCTTCCGCTACACGGGAGTCCTTCAGCACCTCGGTGCACATTCCCCGTTTCATCAGTTCCTGGATGCCGGTCATGCCCGACTGCCCGGTATGGTACAAACAGGCCTTGGAGAACATCTCCGGTTCCTTCTCCTTGCCCTTAGCGATAAGCGTTTCCTTGGCGAAGCCCGGACCCAGTATCACGATAGGAACACCGGGCGAATAGGCTTGCTTGGCCTTGGCGATTATCTCGCCGAAATAATCCCCGTCCTCCTTGGTGGCGTACATCTTGCCGTGCCCGCCGGCGAAGATGTCGGCCAGCCTCTGCACCCCGAATTGGCGCATCACGGCCACGGTCGCCTCGTCGTCGTCCAGGGAGATGAACATCACGCTCGGTTTCTTGCTGTCCTCCACCGCCCTTCGGACGCGGTCCAGCTGCGACGGCTTCCACTGCTGCTTGATCACCGAGAGCACTTCGCCCTCCTCCATTATGAGCGTGTGATACGCGCCGACGTCCTGCGGACCTTCCTCGATAACGCCTAGCAAACGTAATCGGTTGTCGAACTCCCCGAACTCCACCTTCTCCAACCGTATCCCGAGCGTCATCCGCTTCTTCTCGCCCCTCTCCGCCCTTATCTTGTCGGACTTGGCTTCCTCGCGGCGGTATGTCGAGGCGTACACCAGGTCCCCCGGGGTCAGGATGTTGTAGAGATGCCAGAGATCGTCCGACACCTCCACCTGCATCTTGATCTCCCCCTTGAAGCGGTCCTGGTGCAGTACCTTCATCGCCCTGGTCATGCCTTACCGGGCATTTATGGTTGTCCCAAAGCGTCCGGAATTGGACAATTCTACCGGGAAAACATCGTAATTCCCGACGGACTGTTGGCATCCAGACAAAATGGTTCCAGCCGGGTTTGGAACCTCAGTAAGCATTAAGTACCCTACAATGCTACCGTGGATTCCTGATGGCGAAGTGCTTCCTGGTTCTCGAGGACGGGACTATTATGGAGGGCACCGGCTTTGGTCATCTGGGCGACACTTCTGGAGAGGTTGTCTTCAGCACCGGCATGGGCGGCTATCAGGAAAGCCTGACCGATCCCTCCTTCCGCGGCCAGATCCTAACGATGTCCTATCCTCTCATCGGAAATTATGGTGTGAACCCCAACGACGTGGAGTCGGACCGGGTACAGGTCAACGGTTTTGTGGTGCGGGAGCTGTGCGACTCCCCCAGCCTGGGATACGGCGGAAAGCTTTTGGGACCTTATCTAGAGGAGAACAGGATACCAGGCATAGCCGGGGTGGACACCCGTTCCCTTATAATAAAGATAAGGAACGCAGGCACCATGAAGGGAGCGATAGTGCACGACGACCCCGAGGGAGCCCTGGAAAGGGTGCGCCGGATGCCCCACCCGGCGGATAGCAACCTGGTCGGGGAGGTCAGCACCAAGGAGGTGCGGCATTTCCCGAGACCGGGGGCGAAGAAGGTGGCCGTGCTCGACTGCGGGGTCAAGCTCAGCATAATGAAGGAGCTGACCAGTCGCTTCGAGGTCTACCAGCTGCCTTACGACACCGGAGCCAAGTTCTTCCGGGACCACGACATAGACGGGGTGTTCCTTACCAACGGTCCGGGCGATCCCGCCCACCCTTCCATCAGGGACACCGTGGTCTCCACACTGAAGAAGCTCAGGGACGACTACCCGATGATGGGGATATGCATGGGCAACCACCTGGTCTGCCAGGCTTTCGGCGGTACCACCTACAAGCTGAAGTTCGGGCACCGGGGGGAGAACCAACCGGTTCGGTACAAGGACCGCGTATACATCACCTCCCAGAATCACGGGTACGCCGAAGACCCGCAAAGCTTGGTGGGCACCGGCCTGGAGATCGACCAGGTCAACGTCAACGACGGTACGGTGGAGGGGCTGCGCCACCAGGAGCTCCCCATCTTCTCGGTCCAATATCATCCGGAGGCCTGTCCGGGGCCCCGGGACACCAGCTTCCTGTTTGACGACTTCGTGAAGATGCTGGAGGCGAGGAAATGAGCAAGGGTAAGCTGCTCGTCATCGGCTCCGGCCCCATCGTCATCGGGCAGGCGGCGGAATTCGATTTCTCCGGTTCGCAGGCATGCCGGTCCCTGCGCGAGGAAGGCTACACGACGGTACTCGTGAACTCCAACCCGGCCACCATCCAAACGGATCTGGAGATGGCGGACATCGTTTACATCGAACCTCTTAACGTGGAGACCATCGCCGAGATCATCCGCAAGGAGAGGATCGAGGGCGTTCTGTCGGGAATGGGCGGACAGACCGCCCTGAACCTGTGCTCGGAACTGGCCGATAAAGGTTATCTCGAAAAGCTGAACTGCCGTTTGCTCGGAACACAACCGCGGGCCATCGCACTCTCCGAGGACCGGGAGCTTTTCCGGGAGACCATGATCGAGATAGGCGAGCCCATTCCGCGTTCGGTCACCGTCACCAACATAGAGGATGCGAAGAAGGCCGTGGAGCAGATAGGAGGTTACCCGGTGCTGATACGTCCAGCTTACACCCTGGGAGGCACCGGAGGCGGGATAGCCTACAACGAAGAGGAACTGATCCCGATCACCGGCCGTGGGCTCATCTACTCTCGCATACGCCAGGTGCTGATCGAGGAGAGCGTGCTCGGCTGGAAGGAGCTGGAGTACGAGGTGATGCGGGACCGCAAGGACAATTGCGTGGTCATATGCACCATGGAGAACGTGGACGCCATGGGCGTACACACCGGCGAGAGCATAGTGGTCGCCCCGATCCAGACCCTGAACGACGAGGACTACCAGCTTATGCGCACCGCCTCCATCAAGATCATTCGCGCGTTGGGAATAGAAGGCGGATGCAACGTGCAGTTCGCTTACAACCCCGCCACCCGGGAGTACCGGGTCATCGAGGTCAACCCCCGCGTCTCCCGCTCTTCGGCGTTGGCGTCCAAGGCCACCGGATACCCGATAGCCAGGGTGGCCGCCAAGATCGCCGTCGGAAAGACGCTGGACGAGATACCGAACAAGATCACCGGCATGACCTATGCCGCCTTCGAGCCGACCATCGATTACGTCGTGGCGAAGATACCGCGCTGGCCCTTCGACAAGTTCCGAACGGTCGAGACCAAGATCGGCACCCAGATGAAGAGCACCGGGGAGGTCATGTCCATCGGCCGCACCATCGAGGAGTCCTTGATGAAGGCGGTGTGCTCGCTGGAAACCGACCGCATCGACCTGGAACCGGAGATCTGGAACGACAAGGAGCTGGAGGCGGAGCTGATCGCCCCCTCCGACAAGCGTCTGTACGCCATCGCCGAGGCGCTGCGGCGGGGTTGGCCGGTTGAGAGGATCGCCGACCTCACCAAGTGGGACGCCTTCTTCGTTCACAAGATAAACAACATCGTTAAGATGGAGAAGGAGCTGTCCGCCGGTCCGCTCACGCCTGAACTGATACGCCGGGCCAAGCGCATGGGCTTCCAGGACGAGAGCATCTCCAAGTTCTCCAGGAGGTCGGAGGCGTCGATACGACAGACGAGGATGGAGAACAAGATACTCCCAACTTACAAGATGGTGGACACCTGCGCCGCCGAGTTCGCCGCGCAGACGCCCTATTTCTATTCAACCTACGGCACGGAGTGCGAAGTTCCGAAATCGGATAACAAGAAGGTCATCATCGTGGGCGCCGGGCCGATACGCATCGGTCAGGGCATCGAGTTCGACTACTGCTGCGTGCACGGCGTGATGGCCTGCCAGGCCGCCGGGGTGGACGCGGTGGTCATAAACAACAATCCTGAGACGGTCTCCACCGATTACGACATCTCCGACCGCCTTTACTTCGAGCCGCTCACGCTCGAGGACGTCATGAACGTCATCGAGAAGGAGGACGCGGACGGCGTCATACTGCAGTTCGGCGGGCAGACCTCGGTGAATCTGGCCGTTCCGCTGGAAGCGGCGCTCAAGGACCACAAGTGCAAGGTGCTGGGGACCTCCCCGGACATGATGGACATGGCCGAGGACCGCAAGCGCTGGTCCGCGCTGATGAGGGAGCTGAACATCGCCCAACCGGAATCGGGCACTGGACACTCCTACGATGAGGTCAAGGCCCACGCCGACCGGATCGGATATCCCGTTCTCCTTCGTCCCTCCTACGTGCTGGGCGGCCGGGGGATGGAGATCATCTACACCGAGGACGAGCTCAAGCAGTACGTCGCCACGGCGGTCAAGGTCTCCAAGAAGCACCCGGTGCTCATCGACAAGTACCTCACGCACGCCAGGGAACTGGACGTCGACGTCGTTTGCGACGGAGAGGACGTCTTCATCGGCGGCATCATGGAGCACATCGAGGAGGCGGGAGTGCACTCGGGCGACGCCACCATGGTGCTTCCCTGCCAGACCATACCGCCCAGGGTCATGGAGCGGGTCATCGAGATAACCAACCAGGTGGCGTTGGCGCTGCAGATCAAGGGCTGCATGAACCTGCAGCTGGCCGTGAAGGACGACGAGGTGTTCATGCTGGAGGCCAATCCGCGCGCATCCCGCACCGTCCCGTTCATATCCAAGGCCATTGGAGTGCCCTTGGCCAAGCTGGCCACCAAGGTCATGCTCGGCGAGAAGCTGAAGGACCTGGGCCACGTCGGCGTGGCCAAGTTCGATCATGTCGCCGTGAAAGCGTCGGTCTTCCCCTTCCTCAAGCTGGTGGGCGTCGATTCCATCCTGGGCCCGGAGATGAAGAGCACCGGCGAGGTCATGGGCATCGACAGGAACTACGGCGCGGCCATGTACAAGGCCATGGTTTCCGCCGGCAACAAGCTGCCGATGCAGGGCGGCGTCTACGTCACCGTCTCGGACGCGGACAAGGCGGACATCCTGCCACTGGTGAAGGAGCTCCATGAGATGGGCTTCACCATCTACGCCACGAAGGGTACCTCGACGTACATGCGCAACAACGGCGTGCCGGTGACCACCGTCTACAAGGTGGCGGAGAACGTCTCGCCTGATGCCCTGGGCCTGATGCGCCGGGGCGAGATCAACCTCATCATCAACACTCCCACGTACTCATCCGGATCGCGCCGGGACGGGTACATGATGAGGCGTCTGGCGGTGGAGCTGGAGATACCGTTCCTGACCACCGTGCACGGGGCCAAGGCCACCGTGTGCGCAATAAAACGGGCTAGGCAGGGCGACCTGAAGGTTCGCGATATCGCCTCCTACCATTGAAACCCCTTTCTTTCCCTTTTTCTCGTCCCGATCAATGATTTTAGATCCTGGTCTACA
>ENA-UPTA01003385-UPTA01003385.1-activated-sludge-metagenome-genome-assembly--contig:-NODE-3385-length-15718-cov-6.766584_pt1 | contig 15718 bp, 23 predicted proteins | sample MGYA00238184_ERZ773361 | MGnify/ENA primary metagenome ERZ773361 (study PRJEB29100, sample SAMN05720205) | activated sludge metagenome | isolation source: anaerobic digester from wastewater...
GTTGGGATATTTAGCTCTTTTGCCGCTAATAAACCACCAATGTCTGCTCCTGTTTGTCCTCCTGATATGATTTTATTTATCATGTTTCAGACTCTACTATAAAATTAAGATATTTAATTGATGAGTTATAGTTTTTTATTGATTTATTTAAATAGGTTTTGTCAAATTGAATTAAGTTGGCATTTTTTACTGACCACAAAATCGGGTTATGTGTAGCTAAAATGATTTGGCAAAATTCACTTAAACGTTCAAATAATTTTTTTATTTTATATAAATTCGTTCCATCTAATGCTAATTCTGGTTCATCCATTATAATGCATGATGGTTCTTTGATTCTATCTAACGTTTCAATTAATGTTAATCCAACTTCACCATGACTTTTGAATCTTGAAGACAAATCAAAAACAGGGGTCTTTGAAAATTCTATACTATTTGCTATTCGTGGATTATCTTTTTCGAAATCTTTAAACAGTACATCAAAATTTCCAGTGAATTCAATATCTCTACATTTTGTAAGATGTTTTAAATTAGGATTTATTGAACTTGAAAGTAGCTGTAAAATTGTAGATTTACCACAACCATTCGGACCGATTAATATATTTGTTCTATTAGTAAATTTTATGTGAGATAATTTTGATCTGTTTTTATAGGTTTCATCTAATATTGTGATTGAATCTATCATATGCTTTTTTCCTTTTCTTCACAAAAACATTGTTTACATTTTTTTAATTTACCGGCAAGATCTTTATCTGTAATCTTTACCCAACTACTCCATCGTAAACTTAAACAATTTAAAGATCTATGTAACGTTCTTCCCATCAATCCTGTCTTCATACTAACTGAGACGATTCCATATTCTTTCATCCTATTCTCCTTTAAAAACAATAAAAATGGTGGGTTGATCAGTGGGAAGAATTTATCTTTTACCCGATCTGACATTGACCCACCGAATATAAAAATCAACAATGTACATTGTCAATAATATTATTTCTATATAAAAATAGAAAAAATAAAAATATATAAACCAGTGGAAGTAGTTAGCTTCCACTGGTTTTATTAATTTTGCTCAAATCTATCTTTTAAAAAAGTTCGACAAGGGGGTTTTAAGTTTATCTTTCTTAAAATCTTCTATACACATTTTTCGTTTATCCTCATCACACATATCATAACAAACATATCCAAAACCTGGATGAACCCTCCACGCATAACATTTTTTATAGTTTTTTGTTTTACTATGCATATTTTCAAATTCTGTTTTACTCATAATAATCATCTTTTGTTGGATAAACCAATTCAACATGTTTTATATCAGTAATATCTAATACCATATGATAACTATTATTTTCATAATAATCATCCATCAAAGATTGTAATAAATGATCAATAAGTTTGGTTACTCCATCTTCTGATATAACTGCTTTATTATTATCAAAGGTAAAATAGTCATGATTGAGTTCTAATAACTCCATCATGTCATAACCGAATATATAATCGATATTATTTTTATAGATTTCTCGTTTTATTGCATCTTTAAGATCTTTGCCGATTAAGATATTCCAAAATATAGAATCTTGTGCAACAATCAATAGAAATTTTTTGGTATTTTTTCTATTTAATTTATCTAATTTAAATGTAAATTCGATAGATTTAACAGCCTCTATTTTCTTTTCAATTTCTATTTCTTCTTGTTGCTCACACCAAATTTTTGCGAGGGCATCTGCTCTATTTTTTTCATTAATCCATTTTATATTATTATTTAAATTTGGTATATTATCTAATAATTCTCCAATATCTGGTGCTGGATATGTTGTTGATCTACTCCATAATTTTTCATTAAACTCACAAAGATTATTATTAACTCTTATGACGTTTGTCTTAATATTCCACCCATGCTCTTTGAGCATTTTAGAATATTTTGGACTAGTTACGTGAAGATTCATGATTATATCCTTTCTATTTAAAAGAGTGTGGCATAGTTAGATTCGTTTGACGATTCCTTCTATGCTTTAGTCTTTCAACTCACACTCATATATCAAAACTAGTGAGATATTGTTTATTATCTTTTAATCCTGCCCACTTATAGCAAGACCAGTGTGAGGCACTTTGATAATTTTGTTTTCTAGCTTGTTAATTCTAGAATCTATTGTCGCTTCGAGTTGTTTATGTATATCATCGACATATTTTATTATCGATTCTTCTCGTTTATTAATTTCCTCTTCAAGTTGCTGTACATTGTTTGCAAGATCATTTTGTCCTATCTCTTGATAGGCTTCTAAATCTTTTATTTTTTTTGTTGATTTATTGATTTTAATCATCATAATGACCAACCCCGATACCATAGCTATTATAAATATAATACCCACAGCATGAAGCCAGCCCAATAAATATTGTTCCATTGTTAATTCCTCCTAGAGTATTGTATCTCACTAGTTTCATTCAAGTAATTTTATCGGCAAGACCTAGATAAGATCTTGCCGATAAAATCAAATTTGACCAAGATAAATTTTCTCATAAATTGTCAAATTTTTCTGATCGATTTCTTCCAATTCATCTAGACTAATATTTTCTATTGTATTTTTATTTGGTTGATATAACAATCCAATTCTACTAGAAATATATGCAGCCAATCCCTTATCACCAAGTTTATAAGTTGGGGTTTGATCTTGATGATATCTCCAAAATAATTTATTATTATAATCAACCACAAACATATTAGCAAGTAAAATCTCAATAAATGAACTGTAAATAGTTCCAACTTCGAGAATTGCTGCCATTAAATTAGAATAATAATCTTCAATTGGTTGAAATACATCACCCTGTTTTAGAATATTTTTAATTGTATTAACTACAGCAATTACATCTTGATTCTTTATTGATGATTTGTCTTGTGTAAATATTAATTTATTGTTACTAACTTGAGTCAGACCATAAATTAATGGATTTTGATTTGTTATTAATTTCTCCGGAAAAGAATCATTATCAAAAATTAATGTAGTTCCAGATTCATCTGTTTCAACATCCACTAAATGATCTTCAAAGAATTTTAATATTTCTACATCTGTTGGTAGATTGGCTCTTCCTGATTCGTGAAACGTCCTGAGCGTAAGTTGAGTCAGACGCTCTACTACACATTGGCCGGCTACAATTCCAACATATTTAGTTTTAAGTTCTTTTTCACCAAAACATTTTTTACAAATTTTAACTTTTTTATTCAATAAGAGACGCTACTCTCTTATCCGCTTTTTCAAGCAGCTCATAGTTACCTATGAGAATAGACTATATCATCATCCTAGATTTTAAATTGTTACATGTTTCCAAGTTATTCCATTATTAATACTTCTTATTGTTCCAGTGGCGACATTAAACATCTTTGCAATTTTCGTTATTTTTTGAGTTTTTAACAGATTTTTTATTATTTTCACTTTGTTTTCATCCAATTTAATATAACTATCTTTTATATTTTTAATATCTAAAATATCTTGATTTGATAAATTTCCAGTAATGTTTGAATGTAGTTTACCAGTTTTTATCATATAAATTGTCTGGATTGTTGTTGAATATAATTGTGAGATTGCTTTAACTGTCTCCCCCATTTTCAAACGATGTTTTATATCAAGTATATTTTCACTTGATAAATTTTCCTTAATAAGCATTGATTTGATTGTTGTTAGATCATATTTATCTGTAATGTGTTTCCAATTTTTTCCATTTAATATATCACTAAAAACATGATATTTAACTCCAAGAGATTCAATTGCATCTGATATGTTTGATATTTCTCCACTTTGGATTTTCAGAAGAACTTTTTCTATTATTTTATTATTTAATTTTGTTTTATAATGATTTTCGCCAACTTGTGAAGGAATAAATTTTCCTTTATCAATAGTATCTCTATTATTGTCTAGAAACGTTCCCAGAAATAAATGTTCCGGATTACAACATGGCGGATTGTCACATTTATGACAAACTAATAATCCATTAGGAATTAGTCCATTGTAAAATTCCCAAGCAAATCTATGAGCTTCCACGTTTTTTCTGTTTAGCCAAAATTGTCCGTAACCTTTCTTTGTTTTTCCTGTTGTCCATTCCCAGCAATTTTGATCATTTCCAGGATAATTCACTTTACTCCAAAAACGATCTATAATATCTTGTGAATAATTCATTTTATTCATTTAATTACGTTCCTCCTAATAGAAATTTCTAAGGTGATGATATAGTCTAACCTTACGATTTCTATATAAGAATTTTAAATACTTTATTTCTAGGATGCTCCCCATTTCGCTGATCAATCGCTTATCAGCTACGTCTTTCGACTAGTCGTTACACCTTCAATCAGAAGTTAGCAGCTTCTGAAAGCTTGGCTCGGTATTGTCCTGATTACAGGAGTTTCACCGAATTAGAGGAGTTATTCAATTACTGTTACCAGTAAAAGGGACTTATATGTTTATCCTTTGTTTTGGCAAGTCATTGGTGATCGTACTTCAATCTTTCGATTGATAAAACCAATAGCAGTTTTTAAATCAAGAACTTTCCATTCTCTATCTGTTGAGTTTGGATCTCTGTAATATTTTCCTACTAATGTTTGAGCGTGCTTATTCGACATCACTATAAATTCGAGATGATTATTTGTTTCACAATCATCAAGATCGAATTCGATCATGGACAGAGCCATTACGAGAGTTCTTTCTAAGTATCCTGAATTGGGCGTATGACGAGATTTATCCTTGATACTTTTCCGAGTCGCAGGAGCTACCATAAAATATTGTTCTTCTGAAAGACCTTCTAAAAGACTTGTTTTGATCGGCCTTGGAATAACAACATTGTCCGCGTCTGCACTGTAACCGATTGCTACTGCAGATCTTGCTAATTGAGCTTTACTAAATCGTGATCCACTCTTATACAATTTATATAAACTTGAATTTTCATCCATACTGTCTAATGCTCGATTTGTTAAAGCTTCAACAATATAGTATCCCAATTTAATATTATTATTTGGTAGATTCTTAAAGATCTTATTAGTTTGATCATTTTTAAGATTAACCATATCATCTACATCTAAACTCGGTGCATGTGAAGTAGAAGATATAAAGAAGAACAATCTTTTTTCCAAAGCTGCTAAAGAATCATAATATTTTTTATTGTCTTTATTAAAATAAGTATATATCTCTTCGCTAACGTAATCTATCAATTTTTTTGAAAGACTCTTGGTAATTATAACTTTATCAAATCCACAGAATTTATTAAATAAACATCTTCCGTAGCTATGTAATTCACCAGACTTCATTTGAACTGTATCATATAAATGATCGTTCCAAAGTTTTGGGGATTCTGGTAAATCTTTTAAAGAATTTAGATTCTTAACAATTATATTATCTTTATTAAATTTTTCTTTTGTTAGAATAAATGCACCATAGAGTGCTTCGTGTCTAATTGTTGCTAAAAAACTATTATTTTGATCATAAGTAATCGAATTTTGTAAAAAAGCTTTATCTTCACATTCTAATAAAGCTTCTCTATCATGAATTATGTATAGCGCTACTGTATCACCATCTAGATCTGCGTTAAGCGGTTCTAAGAACGAAGGACTAACATGTATTGTTTCATCTTCTGAATCATCTGTCGGTTCAATTAGAACTACCGGAGCACTATGTCTACTTAGACTTGGTTGGCGATTAATAAACCCTAACCGTTTTCTCTCCTTATCAGATAATCTTGTTTGCATTCATATCTCCTTAATCAAATGCATCTTCTAACATTTCTTGTTCGATTTTACGTCTTCTAATTAAAGATTTAACTGATGACATTTCAAACTCATCATCAATATTCTTTTCATCACTTTCCGGCTGGCAAAACCAATTTAAAAATTCATCAAATATTTCTTTGTTATCTTCAAAATTTCTTTCTTGAGTATGAATATCGAATATATCATAAAATTCATAATCTTTAAATTTTGAAAGATAATATAGAAAATATGGAAACCATAGTCTGTATAGTATCTTTTTACTGACCTTAATTTTGTATGATTCTAAGCTCGGGTCGATAACAATTACAGATCGAGCACTAAATTCAATAGTCTTTCCAAGAATCGAACTTCTAATCAATCCTGTCTTTCCAGATATACCTTCAAATATTGATTCATAGATTTTATCAACGTAATATTGACACCTTGCTGTGGCAGCATCATATTCCGGAATTGCTACATCAACAATTTCATCAACAATTTCATTATTTAAGTTATATCTTATCTTATCAAACCAATCACTTTCTTTTTGCCGGACAATATCTTTCATTGGTTTATTTTGATTGTTCTGATTGATTAAACTTATATAATGCTTATTAATTTCAACATATCTTAATTCGGATCTTTTTTTTGGATCTCTTACCACCGGACGAATATCTGGTGGGAGAATTTTTACAACATCTATTATATATTTCTTTTCAAATAATTCTTTAGCAATATCAAGACCCAACACTTCTGCGACAAATTTTAATGAGAGTATAAAACTATAAAGTCCAGTAATTCTAATAGGAACTACAAACCACCCTTGAACGAAATTCATAGTGTCTACTACTTTAAGAATGTCAGCAGTATGAGTTACTGCTAGATATCTTGATGTTGCGGCAAGAGCATCTGCTTTCTTCGGATCTAACAGATGTTTATGTTGACTACCAACAATCTTTTTAAAATATTTTCTTTTTGTTGATTTTATAACTGGAAACACTAATGTTATTTTTCCAAATGTTCTTAAACGAAGATCACTTGGACCACATAGAACCCCACACCTATCACACACTTTTCCACCATCTATAGATTCAATATTTAATTTTCCACAGCGGCATCTAAAGTCATGAATTGGTCCGAAAATAGATTCACTTAGTAATCCATTCTCATCTACATTTGAATATTTTCCAGTATAAAATTTTATACTTGTTACTTCGCCTCCCAAACATTCCGTCATTTTCTCCTCCGACTCTAATCTTTGGATATCATATCATTTATAATGTTTAATACTATTCTCTCTTCGGTTTTCTTTTTTCCAAGTTTTTCAGCTTCTTTGGAAGCATCTATATTAGCTTTGCTTTGGGGTTTCTTATCTTTTGTTTTATTTTCATGCATCTCTGCAAACACATTTACAGCTTTTACAGGTATATTATTAAGCATATATTGATCATTTTTAAGCTTATTGATTAACGCATTACTAATTTTAAATTTAAATCGTATAACATCTTGCCCAACCCTATTCGAACGAGTTTTAAATGATACAAATTTTCCAAAACCTCTGACAGGACATGCTCCATCATTTAAAGTTTTATGAAGTATTAATTGGAATAAATATTGAGTAATTTGTTGAATAGGGGCGTTTGGAAACTTTTTCTGAATCTCAAGTTCAGCATCCTCAGGTAGTCGAAACACGTCTCCTCCTAGAGTTAGAATGGAATTAGTTCACAGAGTTTCTCACCAGTTTTTAATGTAACATTATGACGAATCGGTACCACACATGCAAAACCATCTTTTACAAATCGAACATCAATTCTGTCAGCTACATCACTGTGAATTTTAATATTAAATACATCAGAATCAATGTTTGATTTATCAATTGGAATATAATACATTCTTCCTTGTAATAAATTTATTCTACCATTTGAAGCTGTTACAACATTTTGTTCGTTTGTTGCTAAAAATACATAACCAAGTTCCACAATAGCATCACTAAATTTCGCAAGAATAAAAATATTTTTTGAAACTTCTTGAGGAGAAATTTCAAAACTTTCTGGAGTTTCAGAAATTTGTTCTTCAGAAGAATTTTCTTGAACTGTTAAAGAATCATCCTGAAGTGTTGAAAACCCTTCATCCAATTTGTTTTTCTTACTCATGTTAATTAACCTCTCTTTGGTTTTATTTTAATTACTTGTCGAGCGAGAGCAACAATATGTTTACAACCGCTCGGAACATTATATTGATTTTTTTCTTTTGGTCTACTTATAATCGATCTAACAAAATTTATTGATTTAAGTAAACTTCCAGCTCTAAATACTGCATTGGCAAATTCATATTTAAAGCTCTCGCAGGTACAAAATACTTTGACAGGAGAATTGAGATGTATTATTTCATCTTGAATTTCCATCTCTTGTTGATATTTATCAGTGCTGGCGTGTATAATTATTTTGTCTTTTATAATATCTTGATGAATATTATTGAATCTTACTTCGCCAATAGATTTCTCTCTGTCTTTATAAGCTGCTGGAAATTTTGAAAAATAACCAAGTGTTAATGACATTTTTTAATCCCTCATCATTATATATAGAAATTTGTGTGATCCAACCCAACCTATTTAGATTGGGTTGGATCACAATTCTTTTCTTTTTTAGAATTTTTTATCAGTTCTAATTTTGTTTAAATTTTAGATTTAATTTTGAATTACTTATCTTCTGGAACGTCTACCCACATTTTATTTATCCTCCTTCAAAGAATATATTAACCGAGACCATTCCCGATTAATGTTAATATAATTTCTATATAACTTCTTTGATTATTAAAAAATTGTCTAGTAAAAATTAGACAGATTTTTAAAGAGAATTTAAATGTTATTTTTCTAAAATAATTATTTCTATATATTTTATGAAAATTTCGAAAATCGTTTAGAACAGAATATACACTTGCCTGGTTCTTCTAGATATACATTATAATTTTCTGGAAGAAACCAGGTTCTGATTTTATTAAATAATCTTACTGTCATATCATTCCATAGTATATTGTATTTGCTTTTATCATGGTGAAATCCATCTGGACTTTGACTACATTCATGTTTCATTATAAGTTTTCTCCCATTTTTGTTCATAAATTGACAAAAGTTTTTTGGATTTTGAGATTTGAACTTGAATTGTAAGAAATTAATTTGATTATTATTGATTTTGTTACTCGGCGAGAACTACCACAGACCTAATTGAATTGGATACGTTAATATCTTGAAACAAAATATACTTACGTTTTTATATAGAAATCATAACTATAAAAGTTAAAAATTCTAATTTCTAAATAATTTCTGTAAAGTTTCAACTATGTAAAGATATCTATCAACAGATCTGAATCTGGAGATAGGATTGGAAGTAAATCTACATTCCAATCTTATATATTTAAACAGTTCCAAAACAATCTTTAAGGATTTTTCCTATTGAACTCCAAAGCAGTTTGATAGTTTTTATAACAGTGGAACTATGGTTTTTCTCCGCCCAGAGCTTTAACATTCATCAGATAAAGAAATTATTTACTAATTTCTTCTACTAATAAATCAAGAGCTTTCAATCCAGTTTCATCCAATTTAATTTTTTCAGTTTTATATGTTCCAGTAGTTACAAAATGTTCTAAAGCTTCAATAGCATCTTCTTCAGATGTGTATGATGCCATAATGACTGGTACTGGACTATTTACAATTAGAGCAACTAAATCAGTTCCTACTACGCTAAATCCTAATATAAATTTCTTTTTAATAAAAGTAGTTCCTTTTAAATTTTTTACATATTCTTCCTTCTGAAGATCTTTTACAAAATCTTCAACGAATTTTTTAGCAGCGCTTGCCGATTTCTTAACTTCTAATAAATGATCTTCCATTCTATAAATCAAATTAACTTTTGCATAAATATTAAAAAGTTTTTGAACTGTCTGAATAATTCTAATTTCTGTAATTTGACTTGCGGAAGCATACAGTACCGAAGTCTCTCCTTGTAACCATAAATGTTTCGTTTTTTGATCTATAGCCAAAAGACTTTTTGTAGTTTTTTCATGTTCGCCCATTTTCTTTAGATCCTTTCTGTTCACATTTACCAACCCAATTTCTGTAAATATTTACCATTCCAAATGTCTTGTAGAAAACACCAGATGCGTGTCAATCTCATATCAACAACCCAAACTGGAATAACATTTTCAATTGGATCTATTTCAATTCCATCTTCTCTCCATTCATCAATATACTTTAAATCTACAAAAGTATTAAATGCCCACGTTTTGGTCTTTCCTTTAATTGTAATTGAGCATAGCTTCTTCATGTGTGATATTATACTCCTTTTTTTGATAAAAATTAAAAAATATTAAATATATTATTTCTATATGAAATTTAGCAAAATAAAAATTTTTATGAGCTGGAAATACAAATAATTTTTTTCTAAAAATATATAGAAATAATATATACGAAAGGTCCTAAGAAGAACGTTACAGACATATAATATGTCTATCTCATTTTCAATAACGTTTTCTTCTGTGACCTTTCATAAATATGTAATGGAGGCATAATGGAACTAGCAATTACAAATATGTTTATTAAGGATTTACAATTTTTTGGTATAATGAGAAGTAGCATTACAAAAGATTTTCATGATGTTAAATTAAAAATTGAATTTTATAAGATTTTAACATCTGATCGACAGCTAGTTGAAATGGTTGAGAAAAGCTGTTTAGAAGATCATGTAAATCCAAACGCATTAAAATTAGTTAGTAGCGAGTTAGTATACACTAAAGTGTTGAATTATAATGATTCTGAATATTTTAGAAATTATTTAAGTTTCGTATGCTCTAGAAATTTATATGAAGATCGAAAAGCTAATAAAGTTTGGATTATAGAATTTAAATTTCCTATGTCTGGAGATGTTAATTTCTTTAGGATTAATTTAACTACAGATCAAGTAACGAGGTTATATAGTCAAATTAATTCCTTTTATTCAAATTTTATGTTGTTTTCGGCGATAGCTAAACAACATATTGTAGACCAGCCTAAAGAAGAAGTCCAGACTAAGAAAGTGACTGAATATGCAAAAGAGGCTGAAAATACAGCAATTGAAATAGAAACCCAGAAGGTTTCTCAGCTCGCGCCGCAAACAAAAGAAAGAACAGAATTGGATGATATTTTTGAATTGTGTTTAAATAGTTCAATTAAATCTAGTCTAATTCACTATACTTTCAATTATTTTAAGTATTTTACAAAAGATCATTGCAAAATTCAGACAAACCAAAAGGGACAAGTTCAGTATATATTACCTTTACTTATTCCTGGTAATTTAAATTTTGATAATTCATATTTTGACTCATTAATTCAAGCAAATGGTTCTGTTTCATCCAGTAATGTTATATTTGCTATTAAAAAGATTTTAAATAACTTACTTCTAAATCATAGTAAATATCATGAAAAGCCTATGATTATTATGATGATGAGTTATTTATTATTTGTTTATATGTTAAAATACTTAAATGATACAAATAAAGATTCATTCAGAACTCATTTTCGAAGATTGGTATGTGAAGCAGATTCACAATCTGGAATATTAAGATCTTTGATTGCAACATCGACTTTTAAAGATTTTACAAATAAGATATTCTTTAAGATTGTTAATATTTGTCCGGCAGAAGCTGTAAACGATCAGGAAATTGAAAGAATAAATGTTCTCTCACAGGAATATAAACATCTTATTCCAGTATCTCCAGAAGAATTTGTTGAAAAAGTATTAAACAAAGCTAACAATTTAAATGATGATAAAATGCCTAAATTTTTTAAATTATCAAATAAAAAAGTATTAGACATTTCAAAATATATATCTCCGAAAGAACAACCAACTTCATATTCTACAGTGTTGTTCGATCCTGATCAGACTCTTGATCATGATAAATCTGAAGATAAATTATATAATATTTTAAATTATGAGTTGATAAATAATGGGACACGAGTTATATCAAAAGCGTATCAACATTTAATTAATTATGTAAAGAATCCAAGCTCATTGTTGTTATTAAAAGAAACAGATTTACCAAAAGAGGTCATTAATCTATTTGATATATTATCGAAGAAAATCTTAAATCCATCGGTCATTAGCAAGGATAATGTTAATACTTTAAATTATTATAATGTTCTTGTTGAGAGCTTGCCGAATTCAAATCAATTTAATCATATAACCATGATGTATATAATTTTTCAGATTATGATACCATATCATTATGATATATATCATACTAATCAATTTACAGATTGTCTACTCTAATACAAAGGAAGGCACAAATATATGCTCAAACAACTTAAACCAGATCGTTTATATTTCATTATTAATATTGACGAAAGTTATGCTTCAAGAATTTTCGAAGTTCTAAAAGAAGAAGAAACTAAAAGGGGTAATTGGCCGGAGGGTGATATTTCTTATAGGGAATGGGTAGAACAGACATTTGGTCAAGCTGGTCTCGACGTTCTCGATAAAGTAAAATCTGATATTTAAAGATTTTATATAGAAATATTTAATTTGAAATGGAGTTATCAATTTATGTTTTAAGAAGTTAATGATAATATCCAACACAAAAGGCCATAAGGTTCCCTTTTTCGAAAGGTGAGCTTTATGGTCTTTTGTGTTTAATAAAAATACATAAAATGAGGAGGTGAAAGTGTTTAAAGAGTGCAAATGTAGAATTTATATTGATGAATTTAAAAAAATATTTTTCGTTTCATCAATGTATTGGGAGAATGGTCATTTAGCCGCAATTGGTTATGAAGATCCGATTCGTAAAGGAATAGTAAAAATTCGTCAATTATCTGAAAAAGACATATTAATGAATTTTATTGGAAAATATGATAAAAACAATAATGAGCTTTGGGAAGGAGATCTTGTTAAATTTGATCGATATAATCATGGTAATTATATTATAGGCGTTATAGCTTTTGATAAACAATCACCAGGATTTGTAATTGAACAATTAACTAATAGTAAAGATTTTACTAATACTCAAGATGAATTAGATGAAGAGTTTAAACATCCCGAAAATTGGTTTGATGAATTCTATGACGAGGCAGGTGCAAGTTTTACATATGATGAACTTGAAAAAATTGGGAATTTGTATGAAAATTCAGATTTACTTCCAAACGATTAAAAATGATCTTGCCGATAATTATTTTATCGGCAAGAGACGTTTTTTATTTCTATAAAAGGATATAAACATGACAAGGGATGAATTAATTAAGTATTATGTAGAACAGATAAAAGAACATGATAAATTAATTGAGATAACAGATGCAGAAGTAGTTCAAACTGAGGAGGTTATTGATCAAGATGCTCAACCTAACACATGATACGTTTGCAGAAACAATTTTCACCACAAACAAACCTTTTTTTGTTCAATTTAGTGCTGATTGGTGTTCAGTTTGTAAAGATCTTCATCCAATGATTGAACAGCTAGAACAGGAATACCAAAATCAAGTTACTTTTGTAAAGATTGATGTTGACACTGATGCAGATCTTGCCGATCAATTTAAAATAGATAAATTACCAACTTTCCTATTATTCAAAGATAGGGAAATTGTAGATTGTATAGTTGGAGCAGAATCTCTTAATCACTTTAAAACCAAGCTCAATGAAGTTGTCGAATAAAAAATCCGTTTGATGATAATTATTTTTATTATCATCAAACGGGAACTTTTTGTTTCGATTATAGATTTTTTTGCTCTCTTTTACAGAATGCTTACTTCTGAGAATAAGAGCCATTTCTAACGGTATCTTTCTTTTGTGCAGTTTTAATTTTCTTTTCTTCATTCTCGGCCTCCTCCTTTAATTTTTTATATAGCTCATTTTCAATTGTTCTTAATTGTGGTCCACGATTATCTGTAACAATTGTTCCATTTGGTTGGTTGATATTATTAACATTTTCGTTTTCTACACTACAACTTATGAGCATTAATAAAATAGTTATCAAATATATGAATTTCATTATATTCTCCTTTAGTTTTTTAAAATATTATTTCTATATGAAATTAGTAAAAAAAGAAAAATCCTCCGAAGAGGATTTTTAATTTAATATGAAGCCGCTACCAACAATGCGCTGGCTAATCCAATCATATTCGGATCGCCAGATATCGCCGCAAGGACGACTGTACCTGTAACGAATAGTATTATATTTATTATCATTTTTTGTCTCCTTTCCAGTTCAACAGAGCCATTAATAGCTCTGATATTAAATATAATATTTCTATATGAAAAGTTTAAAAACAAGAAGAAATGTCTAATCCATTAACCGAAGTTAATAGATTAAACATTTCTTCAAACGCGGGGCGAGCACCCCTACGCTTGAAAAGCTAGGGGAGGGCTAGAGACCGACTTCATCTCTACCACCCATGGGACATATTGCTATGTCCACTACTATTATTTCTATATAAAATCTTTGAATATCAGAAAAAAAGCGCAATATATAGAAATTATAATTATATTTCTATATGAAATCTTTGAAAATAAAAATGTGAGGGTGGCGCGGCCCCCACATATATGCGGCTTTAGCACCCACTTCTTTCGAAGCTCGTACCGCTGGACGGATTTCTCCTCTTGCCCCGTCGATAGGCTCACGCTGTTATCCATCTCACAGCGAGGTCCCCGATACTTACTGTTATCGGTAACATGTTAATATTATTTCTATATAAAATCTTTGAATATAAAAATTCGGCAAGATCTTTAAATTAGATCTTGCCGGTTAAAATATGATTAATATCCTGACCAATCATTCGGAATCAAATACATAAACAAATTGTCTTCCCTTATTTGGATTTTATTAATTCCATATTTCTTATTAAGGTATTCTGAGAGAGCGTCAATTTGTTCTCCTTTCTTACCGATAAGTAAACCTGGTCGGCCCAAATAAATATCTATCGATCGATCTGATGTGAATATAATTCTTGTAATACACAAGTCTTGAATCTCTTCTCTTGTCTGTAAATAAACTTGGTGAATTTTTGTTTCATTATCAGATTTTTTCAAATTGCGTTCTAGAAAGAATTTTCCAATTTGAGAAATAACTTCTTTTTCTTTGCTAGTATATTCCATCAATTTTCTCCTTTAAAAATATCGGCAAGATCTAGTTAAAGATCCTGCCAATGTGTTAATCGTACCTGTCGCCGCATGTACTGCAGCGACCTGTTTTTGGATTTACTGGTCGCCCACAACAGTAAGCGACGATATCATCTTCACCTTTTTGTTCTGTTTGACACACTGGCTCTAAATGAGCAGCATGTCTTTTGCAGTAAGGGATTTCTTGAGTTCTTCCCTTACCAATATTAACTTTAACCATTCTAACTTCGCTGGTTTCACAGCAGATAGAACATGTTAACATGATAATCTCCTTTCATTTTATATTATTATTTCTATATAAGATTTTTAAATATCATAACAAATCTATCGGCAGGATTTCTTTTGTAGATATATATTATAAATAGAAATATCTTACTTTTTTAGGAGGAAGTGGAATTATGACTTCTACTACGTTAAAAAGCAAAAGTGAACCTAAAATCAAAAAGGAAAGAAAACCCAGAACTATAAAACCAAAATTAGAAGGACAAAAAGTATCAACTAAAAAGAAAGCTAAACCTTTAGAAGAACTGGAGAAAACTATTGAAAAAATAGAAAATTCTAATGAAGTATCTGAACCAACTATTGTTAAATCCAATAAGTTTAAAGAGTTTAAAGATAAAATAATTTCATTTTTTAAGGAGGTATTTTAGAAATGGTGTTTAAGCGAAAGCCACAGATGATAACTAAGAAAACGACAAGTAAAAAGTCACTACCTAAACCAATAATTGTAGAGGAAGTAAAAGAAGAAGTTGTTCCAGAAGACAATTCTGTTTCTGAAATTGTTGCCGAAACAATTCCTGATACTGTTGTTCTGGAAGAAAAGACAGTTGTGACAGTTGAAGATGTCAAATCAGTGGTT
>ENA-UPTA01003387-UPTA01003387.1-activated-sludge-metagenome-genome-assembly--contig:-NODE-3387-length-15714-cov-6.011942_pt1 | contig 15714 bp, 12 predicted proteins | sample MGYA00238184_ERZ773361 | MGnify/ENA primary metagenome ERZ773361 (study PRJEB29100, sample SAMN05720205) | activated sludge metagenome | isolation source: anaerobic digester from wastewater...
GTATCGGCGCTCGCCGAAGCGCCGTCCCCACCCAAGACCCACGTCATTCCGGGCTTGACCCGGAATCCACTCAAATTGCAAATCTCATCCCTCAACTCTCCTCGCTCATCGCCGCCCAAAAGGAAAACATCGTCAAGGAAGGAGAATCCCGGCGCAATCTCTACCGCCGCCTCCAGTTGGCCAAGGCCGATGTTGCCGCGCTGCGCCGTGAGCTCGCCGCGCAGAAGCAAAGCAACGCCTCTCTCAAGGCCAACAACCTGACTCTGATATCAGAATTGGATGCCGTCCATGAGAGCTGCGGAAAAAGCCTCTCGCGGGCCTTCGAGGAGATCCGCATCACCCGCGAGTATATCGACGCTTCCAGGATCGGCCTCGAAAAACTCGACAAACGTCTCTCCCTTCACTTCAAAGGCAAGGTCCCCTCCGAGGTCTGGGCCAGAAATGAAAGCGAAAAACAACTCCATGAGAAACTCATATCCTAAGGAAAAGGGGCGAGAGCCCCTTTTCCCTTCTTACCCCCTGGAGTCCAGCGATTTCCTGGAGTCCAGCGAGCAAAGCGAGCATGGACTACAGGAGCTGTTGCCCGCCCCTCCCTGGAGTCCAGCGAGCAAGGCGAGCATGGACTACAGGAACCCCACCTCCCCAACACCTCACCACTTTCACAACGTCATTCCGGGCCCTGTATCGGCGCTCGCCGAAGCGCCGTCCCCACCCAAGACCCACGTCATTCCGGGCTTGACCCGGAATCCACTCAAATTGCAACTCTTCCACGTCATTCCGGGCTCGACCCGGAATCCAGCCCCTCCAGGAGCCTAACCCATGCACTGCCCCATCTGTAAAAGCAAAACCAGGGTCATCCGCACCATCCGCCTAACCGCCAAAACCATCCGCATCCGCAAGTGCACCAAGTGCGCCCACGAATTCACCACTGAGGAGAAGAACGCGTGATCAAAAAGCTCCTCATCCTCCGGAAAATGACCGCCTCCGGACGCGCCCAAAGGCTCACCCGCCTCATCCGCGCCTTCCTCGCCGGAAAACTCTCACCCAAAGAACTGGAAAAACAGCTCGAAACACTCTACAACCGCCACGGAGATGCCCGCGCCACCCTCCCACGTCATTCCGGGCTCGACCCGGAATCCAGCCCCTCCCTGGCGTCCAGCGAACGTAGTGAGCATGGACGGCAGGAACCCCCACCAAACCACACCCCACCACGTCATTCCGGGCTTGACCCGGAATCCACTCAACTCGTCACCGGCCCCGACCCCCTCTACCGCCAGATATACCAGACAATCACCTCCACCCACCCCCTCCGCACCGGACTCAGGCAAGACCAGATCGAAAGCTACGCCAATACCGTCTCCGCCCGCGCCGCAACCGCCGAGCGCCTCGCCGAATACCAAAACCGCGGCGTCAAAAAAGTCCAGATCGTCGCCTATATCGATGCCGCCACCACGGACATCTGCCGCTCCATGCACGGTCGCATCTTCGAAGTGCCCTCTGCCACCCCTCCACGTCATTCCGGGCCTGACCCGGAATCCACTCAACTCTCCTCATCACCACGTCATTCCGGGCTTGACCCGGAATCCACTCAACTCGTCCTCCCCGCCTCCTTCTGGGCCGGTAACCACCACTTCTCCCAAACCCCCACCTCCCAGATGCGCCCCTTCCTCCCACCTTACCACTATAATTGCCGCACCCGCGTCATTCCCTACATCGAACCCGCCGATCCCTACGACGCCGCCCTGGACAGCTACCACAACCTCGAACCCCTGCAGGAAAAACACCTGCAGGCGATAATGGAAAAGGCGCGTGGCCTGAAATTCGCATCCCAAAAGTCACTAACTGAGCATGTAGCTAAACATAAACAGGAATTCAACCTCTCAACCAGTGCCGAATACCTGCGGAAAATAAGAGAGATGACTGCCAACCCCTTGAATAATGCGGCGCTGGCTGTTTCAGCCCGCAATAAAAGACTAAATCTCTATGTCTGGAGCCCCCGCCAACGCTCGGTAAATGGGCAAAATGCACACGACTTTGCCATCTTTGACCTTGACAATAAATCCATCAAAACATTTCATACCAGGAGAATCGAGAGCATTTTGAAAAACCTTGATCCTGACACCCACGCAAAGGTGATGTGGCTCACACGGCAAGACATCAAAAAAGGAGATACAACCATGATCGGAAACAACGATGTAATAGGCTACGAAAGAATAATAGAATACTTTGAAACCGATAGCGACCTGGATGAAGTGGAAATAGTCTCACGCCTGTCTATGGAAGATGACTGGGATACCGCCACCCCTGAATTGAAACGGCGCATCCTCGCTGTCGATAAAATTGTCCTGGAACGCTTCGCCGACTGGTTCGATTATCCCCTCTTCAAACGCTATATCAACACCATCAAAGCCCGCCTTGAACGTCATTCCGGGCTTGACCCGGAATCCACTCGATGAACTCGACTGTAATCCAAGTGGGCGCCTCCCTGGCGTCCAGCGAACGTAGTGAGCATGGACGGCAGGAACCCCTCCAACCCGCCACCTCTCCACGTCATTCCGGGCTCGACCCGGAATCCACCTCATAACTCAAGGAGAAAACATGGCTATGGTCACCCTGCAGATCGCCAGGCATTCAAGCGTCCTATTTCAAACCTCGGACATCCTGGAGCTTTCCCTCGACCCCGTCAATACCTCCGGGCTCGAATACTTCGCCCAGGAAGCCCGCTCCGCCAGTCTCAAGCTCATCTACACACCCGAACTCGTGGACATCTTCGAGGGCTCCCTCAGGCAGCTCAAATGCGGCTTCCATTGCCTCACCGCCTCCGTCTATGATGGTGATGATTGCCTCATCCACGGGGTGGTCGCCGCGGATGCCCTCAACGTTTCCTACATCTCGCCAACCGCCAGGACGGTCGAGATCAACGTCCTCGACTTCCTCGGCCTCATCCTCACCCTCGCCGATGATCGCAAGCACATCCTCCCCGAAGGAACCGTGGACCCCGTCAAAACCGCCTGCGCCGTCATCACCGGCATACTGGCCCCCATCCATGCGGAACCGGAGGACACCCCCTACGCCAATGCCGATGTCCGGGCCCTCGTAGCCAGCCTCGGAGCCATTAACTGGCAGCACGCCTGGCTATACTACGACTACAATAAATGGCTACCCTTCAACCATTACCGGATAGAAATCCTGAACGCGGAGCCCCTGCTCATGGGCGACGAAAATTACACCCTCGACGTCACCCGCTTCGGCTATCTGCTCGAGGATGGCGGCGCGTTCCTCGTCTTTATGCAGCACCTCCAGGTGCCCCAGCATGGCGACGTCTTCGGCGGAGAACTCTACGAGTGGTACCGCCTCAGAAAATGGCGCCTCGATGGCTCCCGCGTCACCCTCGTCATGGAAATCGACCTCCAGAAAACCCCTGGGCAGCCCCCGCTGCAAATCCCGCCCTATCCCGATCTGACCACCAACCTCTTCTCCGTGGGCGACTACTGGATTGAGGGCTACCGCGCCAAATACAGCGGCCCAGGCGCCCTGGTGGATGTCCCCGTGGTCGGCGGCGAATACTCCTCCCGCGAGCTCCTCGGCGAGCTGCTCCGCGTCTCCAATGCCGTCCTCTGCGTGAATGACTATTCCTTCCAGATACGCAACCGGCCCAATCCCGCCCAAACCGGCCTCGATATGCCCCTGCTCAGGATTTCCGATCCCCTCCAGGCATCCCTCGCGGATCACGGCCTCGCCCTCCCCGAAATCACGCCCCTGGCCATCGCCTCCACCTATGCCATAGCCAGCGTCAACCGCCACTATAAAAGCCTCTTTTCGCGCCTCCGCTGGGCCCTCCGCATCTCCCTCCATACATCCATGCCGGAACTCACCGGAATCAGCCCCTACGAGATCCTCTGGCGCGTCATCGTCTTCGATGCTTACGCCGCCTTCCCCTTCTCCGTCGCCTACGACCCCAACACCGGCTCCGTCGAGATCGAGGCCCTCGTGGATGATACCAGGGTCACCCCGGCGCAATAGGAGATCGCATGGAAGAACCCAAAGAAATTGTCCTGGGCGCGCTGAACGAACTTGCCGACCGCATCGAAGCCCGCGCCGTGAGGATCATCGACAAGGGAAAGATGGTCGCCTGGGGAAAACTCCGCCGCAGCATCAAGACGAAGGTCGATCCCGCCACTCTCACCCTCGACGTCTTCGCCGACGAGGATATCGCCCCTTACGCCCAGTACGTCCACGAAGGACGCAAACCCGGAAAAATGCCGCCTGTCGGCATGATAGAGGAATGGGCCCGAAAAAAACGCCTCCTCTCCAATCCCGATCCCAATTACGGCGGAAAGCGTAGCCTCTACTCCGCCGAGCTCGCCAAAACAAAGCTCTCTGCCCGCGTCAACCCAAACGCGAAACTCTCACCCAAACAGCAAAACCTCGCCGCCCGCTACCACTCACTCGCCTGGAGGATCGCCACCAAAATGAAATACAAAGAGGTCAAGCCCCGCCGCTTCCTCCTCCAGGCCGTCCTCGAAGAACTCAAAAAACTGGCATGATCAGCAGGAACTAAAGCTGAGGTTCGGTGAGCTAAAAAGGGCATAAACTAAAAAAGCTGAAGAGTGGGTGAAGAAGAGTGGGTGAAAAGGCGTAATTAAAGCTAAGCTAAAAAGAAAGAAAAAAAACACTGGGCAAAGCGGCATATTTTTTCCAAACCGCTTGTCATTCCACCTATAAATAAACCCTTTTCCTTTCCAAACCGCTTGTCATTATTTCCAAACCGTCTGTCACAAAAACCCAAAAACGCCCAAAATTTCCAAACCATCCAAAACAACCCATCTCTCCACCCTACACACACTTATCCCATAATCCCTCATTTCCAAACCCCCTGTCCCCCCATAGCAAAAAAGCCCCTGCAAAACGGAGGCTGCCAAACAGGATGGACGGGTTTTTATTCGCGCCCGATGGAGATATAGGTGAAACCTTGTTCGCGCATGTTCTTGGGCTCGAACTGGTTGCGCCCGTCAAAGAAGACGGGGGATTTGAGGGCTTGCTTGACCCGTTCCAAATCCGGATGGCGGAACTGGTGCCATTCGGTGACCAGGATGAGGGCGTCGGCGCCTTCCAGAATGGAATACTGGTCCTCGCCATAGCTGATGCCGTCCCTGTCACCGAATATTCTTCTGGCTTCGGTCATGGCGGCGGGATCGTAAGCCCGGATTTGTGCCCCGGCCTCGAGGAGGCTGTTGATGATCACAACGGATGGAGCTTCCCGCATATCGTCGGTTTTGGGTTTGAAGGCCAGGCCCCAGACAGCAAAGGTCTTTCCAGCAAGGTTTTCGCCGAACATCCGCTTGACCTTTTGTGCCAGAACGAGTTTCTGCCCTTGGTTGATCTCTTCCACGGCTTCTGTAATGAGGGGTTGCAGACCGGCATGGCGCTGCATCTGGATGAGGGCGCGGATGTCCTTGGGAAAGCAGGAGCCGCCGTAGCCGACGCCGGGATAGATAAATTTATAGCCGATGCGGCTGTCCGAACCGATGCCGTTGCGCACTTCGCCGATGTCGGCGCCAAGGGCTTCGCAGAGACGGGAGATTTCGTTCATGAAAGATATCTTGGTGGCCAGCATGGCGTTGGCGGCGTATTTTGTCATTTCGGCGGAGCGGACGCTCATAATGATGATACGTTCGCGGGTGCGGTTGAAGGGCAGATAAAGCTCGCGCAGCACTTCCCCGGCTTTGGGGTCGTCAGCGCCGATCACAACTCTATCAGGGCCCATAAAATCTGCAATGGCAGCCCCTTCCTTCAAGAATTCGGGATTGGAGACCACCGCGAAGGGGATTTCCACCCCTCGTTCGGCTTGAACTTCCCTGATGGTTTTGGCCACGAGGTCGGCGGTACCAACCGGGACAGTGGATTTATTAACCACGATCTTGTACTCATTCATGCTGCGCGCGATGTCCCGGGCTACAGCCAGAACGTATTGCAGATCTGCTGAGCCATCCTGGTCCGGAGGGGTGCCCACGGCAATGAAGATCACGCTGGAGGCCGCAACTGCCTCAGCGATGTTCGTGGTGAAAGACAGACGTCCAGCGGCACTGTTAGTCTCCACCAGCTCCTGCAACCCAGGCTCATAGATGGGTATTTCATTCTTTTGCAGTCTGGCTATCTTGGCAGTGTCGTTGTCAACGCAGACCACCTGATTTCCCATGTCAGCGAAGCAAGCCCCGCTCACCAAGCCCACATAACCTGAACCTACCATTGCCACTTTCATGATTTCTCCTTTCTGACCTTGAACCAGGTCACGGTTTCCCTTATCCCGTCCTCAAGGGAGTAGATAGGGCTCCAGCCAAGCTCTTTGAAGGCTTTGGAATTGTCCAGCATGGAGCGACGCAGATCACCCTTGCGGGCGGGTCCCTTCAGAGGCTGGATTTTTTTACCCAACTGCCAGAGAATGGTTTTATAAAGTTGCGAAGTGGTGGTCTCCTCGCAGGTGCCGATGTTGAAGACTTCATTGCTTCCGCGGTCCAGCACTGCCAGATTTGCGCGAACCACGTCTTTCACATAAACATAGTCGCGGATCATTCCTTCCGGGGCGTCCGGATAGGCATAAATGGTGGGGGCGGAATCCTGCAGCAGCTTTTCTACAAAGATGGAAACCACACCCGCTTCCCCCTGGGCAATCTGACGCGGTCCAAACACATTGGCATAGCGCAAAACGGTGTACTCCAGTCCGTACTGGTGCTGGTAAAAGCGGAGGTAGTTTTCCCCGGCGAATTTGTTGATGGCATAAACGGACAGGGGCTGGGGCGGGTAATCTTCTGTGGTGGGATACTCTTCCGCCTCACCATAAATGGCTCCGCCGGTGGAGATAAATATCACTTTCTTAATGTGATGCTTTACGCAGTTTTCCAGCACGTTAACCAGACCCAGGATATTGATCTGGGCATCCAGCAGGGGCTCCGTGACGGAGCGGGGAACGCTTATCTGGGCTGCGTGATGGTTCACAACATCCGGTTTTTCAGCGGCAAAGACCTCGTCCAGGGCGGGATCGCGGATATCGAGTTGGTAAAACTTCACCGCGGGATTGAGGTTGGCGAAGTTTCCGCTGGAAAGGTCATCCACCACCACAACCTGATGCCCCGCTTCCAGGCAGGCATCGGCCACATGGGAGCCAATGAATCCTGCCCCTCCAGTGATCAGGATCTTCATCTTTCTTTCTCCACAATCGTATATTCGCCCAGGATTTTAACGTTGCGCGGATCAATCTTCACTAGCACGGCTTGCCTGAGGATTTGCACCTGCAAACGCACCTCATCCAGCTTGTCGTGGCTTTCCACAACACCTGTCACCCCTTTCAGCGGCCCCTGCATGATCTCGACCTGGAGTCCTTCCGAAAGCCAGATGGTGTTTTGCAGCTCGATCTCGGGCAGTCGGCTGAGCTTGATGTTCCGCAGTTCCTGCAGAAGTTGCTCCTGCTGGTGGACGCGGATGAAGGACACCGTGTAGCCGGAAATGAGCAGGGTCTGGCGGCTACGGGAGTCCAGCACGCAGAAAAGGTAGCTGGGAAACATGGGTTTGGTGAAACTCACCACCCGGCGCTGGTAAACGCGTTTGCTGTCCATCTGGGGCAGATAGTAGGTAATGCCGTTGCGCCGGGCGTATTCAGCCAGTTTCTTCTCGCAGCGCGGTTTGGTGTGGATCACTTCCCAACGCTGTCCTTCCGGTGCGGGAGCCAGCTCTCCGAAAAGCTCGTCAATCAGAACCGGGCTGTGGGTGGCCATCCGGGTCAGTATCTGTAAAAGTCAGGCTTGTAAGGGCCTTCGATCGGAACGTTGATATATTCAGCCTGATGCCTGCTCAGATGGGTAAGCTGAACCCCAAGTTTGTTCAAGTGCAATCTGGCCACTTCTTCATCGAGGGTCTTGGGCAGTGTGTAAACCCCGATCTCATGTTTGTTTTGCCAGAGTTCCAGTTGCGCCAGCACCTGATTGGTGAAGGAGCAGCTCATCACGAATGAGGGATGGCCGGTGGCGTTGCCAAGATTGACCAGCCGGCCCTCGGAAAGCAGGATTATCGACTTGCCGTTGGGCAGGTGGATCTTGTCAACTTGGGGCTTAACTGTTTCGCGCGTCACCCCTTCCAGGGAAAACAGCTTGTCCACCTGGATCTCGTTGTCGAAATGGCCGATATTGCAAACGATGGCGTGGTCTTTCATCTTGAGCATGTGGTCAACGCGGATCACGTCACAATTCCCGGTGGCGGTCACAAAGACGTCCGCCTCTTCCAGCATGTTTTCCACTGTGTTCACCTCAAAGCCTTCCATGGCAGCCTGAAGCGCGCAGATGGGATCGATCTCGCTTACCACAACCCTGGCGCCAAAGCCGCGCATCGACTGAGCGCAACCTTTGCCGACGTCGCCATAACCGCAAACCATCACCACCTTTCCAGCCACCATCACATCGGTGCCGCGCTTGATGCCGTCAGCCAGGGATTCACGGCAGCCGTAAAGGTTGTCGAACTTGGATTTGGTGACCGAATCGTTCACATTGAAAGCCGGAAAGAGCAATTCGCCGGCAGCCAGCTTCTGGTAAAGCCGATTAACGCCGGTGGTGGTCTCTTCGCTTACGCCTTTCAGGTTCTCAGACACCCTGTGCCATTTCTGGGGATCGTCCTCAAGGCCGGAGATGAGCAGTTCCTGCACGATCCTGAATTCGGCGGTTTCAGCGTTTGCCTTGGGCAGAACACCGGAAGCTGCGAATTCTTGTTCAAGTCTGTATCCTTCATGCACCATCAGGGTCGCGTCTCCCCCATCGTCCACAATGAGGTCAGGCCCGCCATCCGGCCAGGACAGCGCTTTCAGGGTGCAGTGCCAGTATTCCTGAAGGGTTTCTCCCTTCCAGGCGAAAACGGGCACTCCGCCGGCAGCAATGGCCGCCGCCGCGTGGTCTTGGGTGGAAAAGATATTGCAGCTGGCCCAGCGGACTTTCGCACCGAGTTCCACAAGGGTCTCTATGAGAACCGCTGTCTGCACGGTCATGTGCAGGCTGCCGGTGATCCTGGCGCCCTGGAGCGGCTTCTTGCCGTTAAATTTCTGGCGCAGAGCCATCAATCCGGGCATTTCAATCTCAGCCAGCTTGATCTCTTTGCGGCCAAAATCGGCCAATGTGATATCAGCCACTGAATATTCCATGTTTTCCATCCTGTGAAAAAGTTAAGTGCCGGACCCAATGACTATGGCTCCGGCACGGTTTAATCAGTTATCTTCTGTGGGACCCGCCGCCGCGTCCGGAATTGCGGCGGTTGCCGCCCCTGTCATCACGCCTTGGGGGACGTTCGTGCTTGGGAGCGTTGGGATCGGGCTCAGGATTGCCTTCAACGCCTTTCATGGTAAGCGCCAGCTTGCCTTTGTCCATACCCAGGCTCTTCACGTGGACGATATCTCCCAATTTGACCATGTCTTCCGGATGCCCGATACGTGTGTGGTGCATCTGGGAAACGTGGACCATGCCTTCCTTGGCGCCGCCAAGTATCTTCACAAACACGCCGTAAGGCTCGATCCGGGTGACGGGACCTTCAAATTCTTCTCCAACTTCTGGATCGATGGCGATGCCTTTGATGATCTCCTTGGCTTTCATGATCGAATCCTTGTTCGGGGAAAGGATACGCACGGTGCCGTCGTCGTTGATGTCGATCTCCACCTGGCAGGCTTCGATGATCGATTTGATCATCTTTCCGCTCGGCCCGATGATTTCGCCAATCTTGTCCACGGGGACCTTGAAAGCTTCAATGCGTGGAGCTGTCGGGGCAAGGTCTTCCCTGGGTTCGGGTATGCATTCGCCCATGATGTCCAGAATGCGGAAACGTGCTGTATGCGCTTTTTCCAAAGCGATGCGCATGATGTCTCGGGTGATGCCTTCCACCTTGATGTCCATTTGCATGGCGGTGATGCCTTTGCGGGTGCCGGCGCACTTGAAGTCCATGTCGCCCAGATGGTCTTCCAGGCCCATGATGTCGGTGAGGATCACATATTTGTCGCCATCCATGATCAGACCGTTGGCAATTCCCGCCACCGGTGCCTTGATGGGAACGCCCGCGGCCATCATTGCCAGGCAGCCGCTGCATATTGAAGCCTGGGACGAGGAACCGTTTGATTCCAGGGTGTCAGCCACGATCCGTATCGTGTATGGAAAAGCCTCGCGGTCCGGCAAAACGGCTTTCAGGGCGCGTTCAGCCAGGTTTCCGTGCCCCAGTTCGCGGCGTCCAACGGGACCCATTCTGCCAGCTTCGCCCACGCTGAAGGGCGGGAAGTTGTAATGCAGGTAAAAGTGTTTCTTATACTCGACCTCGAGGCCATCGATAACCTGTTCGTCGCTGCCGCCGCCGAGGGTGACGGTGCCCAGGGACTGGGTTTCGCCCCTGGTGAACAGCGCGGAGCCATGCACGATAGGCAGAACGTCGATTTCGCAGGTGATGTCGCGGATGTCATCCAGGCCGCGGCCATCAACGCGGTGGTGTTTTTCAAGAATGGATTCACGCACGTAGCGGCGGATCAGCTCTTCAAATGCAGCTTTGTACCATTTTTCATTCTCTTCGAAGCCTTCGGGATCCTCTTCCAGAGCCTTTTCGAGCAACTCCGCTTCAGCGGCGTCAAAGGCGTCCTGGCGTTCCTGTTTGCCAAAGATGACGGCGGCTTCGGCGATGCGGCTTCCGTAGCCGGCTTCCACTTTGCCCATGATCTCGGCCGGTATCTCCAGCAAAGTCACTTCCACTTTTTCTTTGCCGATTTCGGCGGCCATATCCAGTTGCAGGGCGCAGAGCTTTTTAATCTCTTCGTGCCCGGTGTAAACTGCATCCAGGATGGTCTCTTCACTCAGTTCCAGGGCTGAGGATTCCACCATCACCACCGAGGTGGCTGAAGCGGCCACGTCCAGGTCCAGCCTGGAATTTTCGTCCATCTGGCTCTTGTAGGGGTTCACAACAATCTGCCCGTCGATGTGGCCGACTTTCACGCCCGCGATGGGGCCGTGGAAAGGAATGTCGGAAAGGGTGAGGGCCAAAGAAGCGCCGAAAACGCCAAGGACAGAGGCGTCGTTCTCCCCGTCGTAAGCGAGGACGTTCAGAACAACGTGCACTTGGTTGCGGAATCCCTCAGGAAACAACGGCCTGATGCTGCGGTCAATGACCCTGGCAGAAAGGGTTGCGTCGGTTGTGGGACGGGCTTCGCGTTTGAAAAAGCCGCCGGGGATCTTGCCGCTGGCGTACATTTTTTCGATGTAATCAACCGTGAGCGGGAAGAAATCCTGGTTTTCAGCAGGCTCTTTGCTCATGGTGGCGGTAACGAGGACAGCGGTGCCCCCGTAACGGATGAAAACGCTTCCGTTGGCTTGTTTGGCCATTCTGCCGGTTTCCACGTAGAGCGGACGTCCGCAGAAATCGAGTTCGCGTTTGACAATGTTGAAGTTATGCATATATTTCTCCTGGTTGTTCCGAGGGAGAAGAAGCAATAGGCTGAATTCCCGGAGTGGCTTTCAGCTTATTGCTCGTACTCCCCTGGAGGTTGAAGTCTCGTGTCCGGAACCGTTCCGGACGTTTAGATAAGAGAAAGGTGGATCCCGCCAAAACAATTTAGTGAGAATCCACCTCGTCCTATTTTGGCGGAATTTATCTGCGGATTTTAAGCGCTTTGATCAGCTCGCGGTAGCGGTTGATGTCTTTCCGCATGAGGTAGTCAAGCAAGCGCCTTCTCTGCCCGATCAGTTTCAACAGCCCGCGTCTGGTGCTGAAGTCTTTGGAATGCTCTTTCAGGTGGGTCGTTATGTCATTGATCCGCCGGGTGAGAAGAGCAACCTGAACTTCAGGCGAGCCGGTGTCTGATTCATGGAGTTTAAACTCTGCCATGATAGCCGTTTTGGCCTCAGGTTTAAGTGCCATTTCATTCTCCTATGGAATTTTGTGTCAGCTTTTTGGATGCAGGCGATTTGTCCAGTTCTTTTTTCCGTTCCCTTGCAAATATAATGTTTACCCATCACGATATCCTGACGGTCAGACCCTTAGCGCTTGATTCCATCCCGCTCCCCCGCCTCCCGGTAAATCCTCGCATCGGATGCGGGTATCGGGCGGGAGGCGAAACTGAAACACAGTATAGGGCCTTAACGGCCTGAGGATATCGATTATCCCGACCACGGGCTGTCGTCGAGCGAAGGATGAGCTTCGACGGCAGCAATGAATGAACCTTCCGATACTTCCTGTCGTCCATGCTCCCTGCGTTCGCTGTACGCCAGGATACAGGATACGTCATCCCGGACGTCACCGAGCTTGCGAGGTGACATTGATCCGGGATCCACGAAGGGATATGCAATGGATTCCGGGTCAAGCCCGGAATGACGTGGTGGGCTGGCGTCGAGCGAGGAACGAGCATCGACGACAGTAATGAGTTATCCTTTTGATACTTCCTTTCATCCATGCCGACTGCGTTCGCTGTAGGCCAAGGGCAACATCGAAATAGGGACTTTACCCGTCCATAAAAAAAGAACGCCCGGAAAACCCGGGCGTCTTTACAATCATAACTATGTATATTTATTGCAACTTGCCGATGAGTTCGTTAACCCGGCCGAGCCGGTTGTTGATGTCGTTTATAGCGGACGATTCGCTGGCTCTGTTTCTGGCGCTGTTCAGGTGATCCCTTGATTTGCCAAGCAACGATTGGGCGTTGCCTTTGGCCGCGTCGCGCTTCTTTCTGAGGTCGGTGGCTTTTTTGCCGACCGCGGCTGAGGCCTGGCGGTCCAAATCCAGATAGGTGTTGTAGGCGTCGGTGCCACGAGACTGGAAGACCGAAGCCAGGATCACATAAGGCTGATACAGGCTGGAGTCTTTGGAAAGGGTGAGGTTAGCGTTGGTTTCCGCGTCGTTGTATTTATTCTGGGAGAGGTAGATGGCGGCTAGGTTCAGGTAAACGTAAGGATTGTTGGGGTCAACCTTCTTGAGGGCATTGACGGTTTCGATCGCCTTGGAATCCTTGTTGTCCGTGCGGTAGAGATTCACCAGGTTCAGATAGGCGTTCACGTTGTTGGGATCGTTTTTGATCAGGCCTTCGTATTTGGCGATGGCGTCCTGGATGCGTCCGCTCTTCTGATAGGCAGTTGCCAGGCGGCTGCTGACGAGATCGTTGTCCGGGGCCAGTTCAAAGGCTTCTTCGAGGAGGGGAATCGATTCGGCATAGCTACCCTCATCGTAAAGCATGAAAGCCAGGCGAACGTTGGCCGCCGAATATTCCGGATCGATGGCAAGGGCTTTCTGGAATGAGGCTTTGGCCTTGGCGGAATTGCCCTGCTGGTCATACAGGTTGCCCACGGCCAGCCAGGTTTCGGCATCGTTGGAAGCTTCTGCGTAACCTTCCATCAGGGCGATGCGCTTGGCGGTCTGGTTTGTTTTTTCATAGATGTCATTCAACGCGCGCATGATGGTGAGGTTCTTGGAGTCGATTTCATAGCCTTTCACGAAGGTGGCTTCTGCCAGGTCGATACGGTCGGTTTTAAGGTAGGTGTTGCCAAGGAAGATATAGGCTTCCACCTTGTCAGGCTTCAACGCCACGACCTGCTTGAGCGATTTTTCGGCTTCCACGTAGTTGCCGTTGTTGTAATAGCTGGTGGCGATGTTGAAGATCTTGTCCATCTCGCCGGAGATGAACCCGTCGAGTTCTTTCATCATGCTTTCGTCCAAAGCCTGCCAGCGGGAGGTTTTTTCCTTGCCAACGTTGAAGCTGATCTGTTTGAGTTCTCCGGAAAGGGTGCTGTACATACGCATTGTGATGTTATAAAGGCCGCGGCTTTCGCTCACATTGCCTATCAGGATCACATCGGAAGCGAGGTTTTTGGATATTTCCACCATCTCTTCCTTCTCGAGGTCTTCCACGTCCCTGTATCCGGTTTCGCGGAAGTGCGCTGCCGTTTCGTCCATGTCCAGAAGAACGTAATTGGCATATTTGTCGAAAGTGAGGTCAAGATCTCTCACAGTGAGGATCTTGGTGATATAACGGCTGGAACTGTCCAGCGCCTTCAAGGGCAGGATCGCCACTTTGGTGGTGATTTCAGCCTTGGGCACGGCCTCAGTGACGGTTTTGGTGCCGGCACAGGCATAGAGGCCAAGCATCGCGGCGAGGACGATTACTATCCATTTTTTCATTAATTCCTCCCGGAAATTATATTTCTCTTCTATTGTCGCAAAGCATTTCCAACGGCCTTATCTGTCAAGAAAAAGCTGCCGGATAAGCCGTCAGATTATTCTCAAACTGCCGTGGTTGATCGTTTCAATCCTGCCTTCATTGTCTCTCAAAAGCAGGAAACCTTCGTCTGAAAGCCCAGATATCCTCCCCCTCAGCATTGAGCCGCCGGATTCAAGCTCCGCCTCCCGCCCCAAGCCATACAGGTGTTTGCCGCAATAGTCAAGATATACCTCCGGCGTGGCAAGCATGGCGGAATGGTTGCGAATACTTTGAACCACCAAGCTGGCAAGACAGCTGTTGGATATAGGCATCTTCATGTAGGAGGATAGATTGGCCGCATTCAGTTCAAGTAATACATCATCCATTTCGCAGTTGCTGTTCAAGCCCAGGCTAACCAGGTAACGGGAGGGATTTTGCCGATGCTGGCAGAGGATCCCGGCCAGTTTTTTATCCTCCAGATAGAGGTCATTGGGCCACTTCACGCTAAGCTTATCAAGCCCGAATGACCGGGAAAGCACGTTGTGAAGACAATAACCCACATAGAGCGGAAAAGAAGGCACAGCCCGGGGATAATGGAAATCAAAACTGAGCCAGAGGCCGCCCCGGGGAGAATGCCAGGTGTTTTCGTTGCGCCCGACCCCGGCGGTTTGGCTTTTGGCGCGGACAATCCAGCGGTCGGAGGCTGAACCGATGGAGGCCAGCCTGTCATATTCCAGAATGCTGTTGTCCAAAGTATCGTATAAAAGCCTTGTGATCATGAGATATACATCGCGTCGCCGTAGCTGAAGAAGCGGTATTTTTCGTCAACCGCGAGCTGATATGCCCGGCGCACCAATTCATGGCCCGCAAAGGCGGAAACCATCATCAGCAGGGTCGATTTGGGCAGATGGAAATTCGTGATGAGGGCATCGGCGACCTTGATCTCACGGCCGGGATAGATGAAAATGTCAGTCCATAGCGAGCCGCTTTTGAGGCTTTTGCCATTCCAGAAACTTTCCAGGGTGCGCACGGAAGTGCTGCCCACGGCGATAACGCGCCGCCCTTCAGCTTTGGCGGAGTTGATTTCCGCGGCCGTTTCCTCCGGCATGGTGCAAAACTCGCTGTGCATCTTGTGGGCGTCAACGCGCTGGCTTTTCACCGGCAAAAAGGTTCCCATCCCCACATGGAGGATCACCTCCACCACCCGCACCCCTTTTTGCTTCAGCGCTTCCAGCAGTTCAGAGCTGAAGTGAAGTCCGGCGGTGGGAGCAGCCACGGAGCCAGGAGATTTAGCATAGACGGTTTGATAGTCACCGCGGTCGGATGAATTGTCCGGACGCTTGATGTAAGGCGGCAGAGGAACGTGTCCAATCCTTTCTATTTCCTGCCAGTAAGTATCCGGCTCCCCGAATTCGATTTCCCGCAATCCGTCTTCGTCAGCCAGAGACAGCCAGCCTTTCAAGGTTGGTGAGAATCGCAGCCACTGCTCGGTTTTGAGCCTTTTGCCGGGATGGACCATGCAT
>ENA-UPTA01003388-UPTA01003388.1-activated-sludge-metagenome-genome-assembly--contig:-NODE-3388-length-15714-cov-5.766141_pt1 | contig 15714 bp, 13 predicted proteins | sample MGYA00238184_ERZ773361 | MGnify/ENA primary metagenome ERZ773361 (study PRJEB29100, sample SAMN05720205) | activated sludge metagenome | isolation source: anaerobic digester from wastewater...
CCGATGACTTCAAAGCGTACATCGTTACTTTCGCTACTGATGGTGGTGAGTGGGTTAGCACTTGCTAACATATATTCGCCAACGGCTACACCGATTCTTTGCTCGCCAAAGTCAAAGCACAGCACGGTGCTTTTAAGCACGGACTTGGCATCGTAAACATTTTCATTGTCAATTAACAATTGGGTAGCAGCATTAATTTCAGTATCCACCATCATCAGGCATGATCCGCTATATCTGAAAGCATCGCAGGGTCAACACCCAGTAACGCTAAGGTTGCGGATAATTTTCGGTCATAATCTGTATTGTATAAAATTTCATGTAGCGTTTCAGTGTCGTTTGCCTGTACCGACAGCCATGCATTTTGTTTGATTTCCTGCTCAAGTTGACCAGCTGTCCAGCCAGCATAGCCCAAGGTAAGCAACATCTTTGCTGGCCCAGAGCCGATCGCGACAGATTCCAGAATATCTTTTGAAGTGGTGAGTGCAATATTATTTGCAATTTGCACCGTGCTATCCCACTCGCCGTCTGTGACTTCATGCAACACAAAGCCGCGTTCAGGCTGCACTGGCCCGCCATACAATACAGGCTGATCTGCAACGGCTAGGTTAAGCAGTTCTACGTTGATTTTTTCAAACAAAGTTTCAAAAGTAATGTCGGTAGGGCGGTTAATCATAATGCCCATTGCACCGTCTTGATTGTGCGTGCAGATGAAGGTGACCGATTTGCTGAAAAAAGGGTCGGTCACGGCGGGCATCGCGATGAGAAAGTGACCGGTAAGATTGATGTTTTCCAATGTGGTCATTCTAACATAGTGAATTGATTTTTAAAGTGATATTGCATTGACTGCTAGGTCGCCTCTAAATAGCCTGTCACTTCTAAGCCAAAGCCCGCCATGCTCGGCATTTTGCGTGGGTTAGCAAGTAGTTTCATTTTACGCACACCGCAATCTAATAAGATTTGTGAGCCAATGCCATAAGTGCGAAGCTCCTGATTAATGCGAATTGGTTCATCGGCGCCTTTAATGCGCTCAACAATCGCGCTTCCTGTTTCGTTTTGGTGAAGCAGTACCATGACGCCTGCTTCTGCATTGGCAATCACTTGCATGGCTTTTAGCGTGTTCCAGCTATGCGAGCAACTGGTGCTGTCTAGTAAGTCAAAGACTGAAAGCGGCTCATGTACACGCACCAGTACCTCTTTTTCAGGCGACGGGTTACCTTTAACGAGCACCAGATGTGTCTCTTTGCCAATTTTATCGCTGTATGCAATTAATTTCATTTCACCATATGGGGTTTGTACCATGCGCTCGGCGGTGCGCTCAATAAAGCTTTCCGTTTCTGCGCGGTAGTGAATTAAATCAGCGATGGTGCCAATTTTTAAGCCATGTTCCGCGGCAAATGTCATTAAATCTGGCAAGCGCGCCATGCTGCCATCATCTTTTAAAATTTCGCAAATCACCGAGGCGGGTTCAAGCCCTGCCAGTTGTGCCAAATCACAACCAGCCTCTGTGTGGCCGGCACGAATCAAAACGCCGCCATCCATCGCGGTGAGCGGAAACACATGGCCTGGGCTAACAATATCAGAAGGTTTTGCCATTTTTGACACGGCCGTTTGAATGGTGCGTGCGCGGTCGGCGGCTGAAATTCCGGTGGTGACGCCCTCAGCGGCTTCAATTGACACGGTAAAGTTAGTGCCCATGCGCGTGCCATTTTTTTGCACCATTTTGCTGAGTTGTAGTTGCTGGCAGCGTGATTCTGTCAACGTCAAGCAAATCAGCCCACGCCCATATTTGGCCATAAAGTTGATGTGTTCAGCGGTGGCAAATTCTGCCGCCAACACTAAATCACCTTCATTTTCCCTATTTTCGTCATCGATTAGCACTACCATGCGCCCGTGCTTGATTTCTTCTATGATGTCTTTAGCGCTGCTAATTTGTAGTTGCATGGTGGTTTTTTCTTAATTCTATTATTTTTATTGGCTTTCTGAAGCCCATTCCGTCATGCGCTCTACATAACGGGCGATTTGATCCACTTCTAAATTCACGCGGCTGCCCGCATTTAAAAACTTTAGCGTGGTGTTTTCAAGCGTATGCGGAATCAAATTGATGCTAAAAGTGTCACGTGTGACTTGATTGACCGTCAGGCTAACGCCGTCCACACAAATCGAGCCTTTTACAGCAATATATTTTGAAATGGCATGCGGGGCCTTAATATCTAAACGCCAGCATTCACCTAAAGATTCAAAACGCACCACTTCGCCCACGCCATCCACATGCCCGCTCACCAAGTGGCCGCCTAGGCGGTCTGATAAACGTAAAGCTTTTTCTAGATTCACTGGGTGCACGTGCTGCAAACCTTCTGTAACCGAAAGCGTTTCTTTAGATACATGCGCAACAAAATGGCTGTCGTCCAGACTTACTGCGGTGAGACAAACACCGTTGACGGCAATACTATCGCCCGTTTGCACATCGCGCATGTCGAGCCCTGCGCATTGAATATTGAGTTTTAAATCTTCGCCCACTGGGGTGGCAAGTTCGATTTGACCGACGGTTTGTATGATGCCTGTAAACATGCCGCTAATTTTAGCAGAGTTGATGTGCAAAGTAACTTTTGCTTTGCGCCATATTAGGATTTTATGTGCGCAATATTGATAATGAATTGAAGCAAAATAACAGTTAAAAAAACAGGCTGAGAACCATGAATTTAACACCAACCCTTTTGTACTGCCCTGCGAGCCTTTATTTATAAGGCTCGCAGGGCAGTAAAATTTCCTCGGGAGAAATTGCGACGTTTTGAATGCGTTTTATCGTTCGTTCAAAGATGGGGGATTATTCAAAAATTTCCGGTTTGGCCACGCCGTAACCTTGTGCGTAATCCACGCCAATTTCTTTGAGTATCTGGATGATGTCATCATTTTCGGCAAATTCTGCAATGGTGTGCAAGCCCATCACATGGCCGACATTATTGATGGACTCAACCATGGCACGGTCAATTTTGTTGTTGGCGATCGCTTTGACAAACATGCCGTCAATTTTAAGAAAATCAACTTCAAGATTTTTTAAATACGCAAAAGACGATAGGCCGCTACCAAAGTCGTCCAGCGAGAATCGGCAGCCGATTTTTCTTAATGCCTGCATGAATTGGCGCGCTTTATTTAAGTTGGCAATCACCGAAGTTTCGGTAATTTCAAAGCAAATGCGGCTGGTATCCACGCCATACTGGTTGATTTTCTCCACAACAAAGTCAAGAAAACCTTCTTCAGACAAGGTTTGGCCTGATAGATTGATGGCACACACATAACCAAAATTGGCACCTTTACGGGCAATGATAGAAAGTGCTTCTTTGACGACCCAGCGGTCGATTTCTGGCATGAGGTGGTAACGCTCGGCGGCGGGTAAGAAATACCCTGGCGGATAATATGTGCCGTCCATCGCCTGCATGCGAATCAGCAACTCGCAATGCAGTTCAGCGCTAGGCGTCAGGCTTTCCATGCGCTGAATATAGAGTACAAATTGTTGATTCTCTAGCCCAGTATGAATGCGCGATACCCATTCAAGTTGATTGTTATGCTCTTTAATGTCGGCATCATCTGAACGGTAAATGTGAATGCGGTTGCCGCCTTCTTCTTTTGCGGTGTAGCAAGCCGCATCAACGGTGCTGAGTAATTCACTAAGCGTGAGTTTACTGATGGGTGAAATTTCAGTAAGCCCAACACTCGCGCCAATTTTGAACACTTTGTCATCAAAGGTGAAGCGATATTCGCGAACAACCTGCAATAAACTTTCAATGATTTCCTGCGCTTTGATTAAATCGCAACCCATCAGCAGTAAGGCAAATTCATCACCGCCCAAACGCGCCAAGGTGTCTGAACTCCGCACTTTGGTTTTAATGTGGTTTGATAGCTGTTTTAACAATACGTCGCCCGCCATGTGGCCGCAGGTGTCATTAACGATTTTAAATTGGTCCAAATCAAAATAGGCCAAACAATGGACGCGATTTTCTGTGGCTGCGTCATCAATCGCGAGCTGGGCTTTACGGTCAAATTCATAGCGGTTAATGAGGCCTGTGAGTTGGTCGTGCCGCGCCTGAAATGACAGCTGATTGGAAAGTGTGCGTAACATGGTGACGTCGTGCAACACTGTGACAATTGCAAAGGTATTTCCGTCTCTGTCATATAAAGGCGAGGCCGATTTTCGAATCACAAATTCGTTCCCGTCGGCGCGCTCAAGGATGACCTCTTCAAGTGCGCTATAAGAATCGGTGAGCCAATTGCTATCAACAGGCGTGGTTTTATCCTCGGCCATCAAGCGAAATAATGCATTCAGGGTTTTAACTTTTGCCTCGCCTAACTTAATGCCAGTCAGCCGTTCTGCCGCAGCATTCATATAAAGTACAAAGCCATTTTCATTGCTGGTGATGACCGCGTCAGCAATGCCTTCCAAGGTGACTTGAGCGCGTTCTTTTTCTAGCTCAAGTTCGTATTGCGCGTCTTCAATACGGTCTAACATGTCATTAATGCCATGCGATAAACTTGCCAATTCATCGTTACCCTGCAACTTGCGAATACGCGTACTTAAATCGACCGATTCACTGATGCGCGTGACATCCTCACTCATGCGCGAGAGGCGCAGTAATACCATGCGGTCGAAGAGCCAGCTAATCGCTGCCAGCATGAGCGCGATAATGGAGGTAAACCAAGACAGTAAACTTAAGTTGGATTCACCCTGCTCGACTATTTCACGGTCATCAACGGTGGTTAAAATAAGTTTTTCTGATTGGCCGATGTTATTTAACAGCGCATAACCGGCGACCTGCTCGTGGTTGAGTGGTTTGCTGAGCATCTTCATGGACTCAAGGTTTTTTTCAATATCAGCATGGTGCGCATCCAGCTTTTGTTGAAAAACCACTTTTGCACCCACGACTTTTTCAAGATGTTCCATCAAGGTGTTATCTAAATGCCGAACCATAATCAGCGTGCCGCGACGCATTGTTTTCTGCTCAGTATTTGTCGGTAGAATGTCTGAAGCAGAAACAATACAGACGCCTTGTGGCGTCCAATAGAAGCCCGAAAGTTTGTTGTGGCTTGAATCTAAAAACACACCATCTTTGCTGATGGCTTTTTCAAGCGATTCTGGAATTAGCCATGGTTTGCCAGTGGAGTAATCAAACCCTCTTTTGAAGAGCGCAACGCCTTCAGCATTAACCAGCAAAATGGCTTTTACTTTAAGGTTGGCAAATGTGCCATCGGTAAAGTTTGACTCTATAAAACGCGGGTCTGGCTGCGCCATGAATTGATATGTGTCATCCCAATGCGCGTATTCAGCAATAATCCCGTCAAGTTGCTCGATTTGCTCATTCAAAAGTGTACTGGCGCTACTGACTTGAATCAGTGTTTTGTTTGATTCAAGTTTGGCGTAGCCATCGTAGAGAACTTTGCGGGCGGCAAAAAAAACGAGGGTGAAAAGCAGTATCATCCCTACCGCAACCACTACCAACATTTTGGCGCGTAATCCAGTAAAGTGTTTTTCTGCCATTGAATCTACCAGGAAAGTGTTATTGCAAACGTATTGTGATAACGGCAAATATCTACCGTATCTTTAATTTTAATTTTTGTGTTGTTAGAGTATCTCACATGAACGCTTTAATACAAACGGCATGCCATAAAATGTATTTCTGAAAAATCGGATAAGCCTGATAGAATGCCGCTCATGAACTCTCTTCCATTTGAACTATTTGTTGGTTGGCGTTATACCCGCGCCAAGCGTAAAAATCATTTTACTTCATTTATTTCTATCACCAGTATGGTGGGGATCGCCTTGGGTGTAGCGGTGCTGATTATCGTGCTATCGGTCATGAATGGCTTTGGTACGGAGTTGCGTAACCGTATTTTGGGCGTGGCTTCGCACATGCAAGTGACCGGCATCAACAGTCCGCTTTCGAATTGGCAAAACGTTGTTGAACAAGCTAAAACTGTACCGCAAGTAAAAGCGGCTGCGCCTTATGTGATGGGGCAGGGCATGCTGTCTTTTGGGCAATATGCGCAAGGGGCGATTGTGCGCGGTATTGTGCCGGCGCAAGAAGTGCAAGTTGCTGAACTTGGCAATAAAATGAAAGTCGGCAAATTAGATGATTTACACGCTGGTGAGTTTGGCATTGTGTTGGGCATTGATTTGGCGCGTTATCTGGGGGCTGAGTTGGGCGACAAGGTGATGCTCATGACGCCGAACGGTCAGGCCACGCCAGCTGGTATGGTGCCACGCATGAAGCAGTTTAAGTTGGTCGGTGTGTTTGAAATGGACATGAAGGAATATGATGGCAATCTTGCGCTCGTCCATATAGAAGATGCGGCAAAACTGTATCGTATGGGGGATGATGTTTCTGGCGTGCGCTTAAAGCTAGATGACCCTTTTCATGCGAGCGAGGTTTCACCTTTGCTGAGTTTGGCGTTAAGTGGTCAGCAAAATTATTATATTAGTGATTGGGTTGATGAAAACCCCAATTTTTTTGCAGCACTTAAAATGGAAAAACGCGTGATGTTCATCATCATGGCGTTAGTTGTGGCAGTGGCCGCTTTTAACATTGTATCCACACTGATTATGGCGGTGACAGACAAACGGGCAGATATTGCCATTATGCGCACGCTAGGCGCAAGCCCCAGCAGCATTATGCAGATATTTGTGGTGCAGGGCGCACTGATTGGTGTCATAGGCACGCTGGTAGGCGTGATATTGGGTGTGCTGGTTGCATTGAATATTGATGTGATTGTCCCCTTTATTGAGCACGTGTTCGGAATACAATTTTTAGATAAAGATGTCTACATGATCACTTCGGTACCCTCACAATTGTTATGGTCGGACGTGCTGGTCATTATGTTGACATCTTTCGTATTAAGTCTTCTGGCAACGTTGTACCCAAGCTGGAAAGCAGCCAGAATGAACCCTGCTGAGGCTTTGCGCTATGAATAACGTCGCTGAACATACCAACAGCATATTACGCTGCATCGGATTGCAAAAAACCTACGCAGGGCTTGAAGTGCCGGTCTTGGCCGGCATAGACTTTTCAGTGAGTGCGGGTGAGCAGGTGGTTGTGGTCGGCGCATCTGGCTCTGGCAAAAGCACTTTGTTGCACTTATTGGCTGGGCTTGATAGCCCAAGTCAGGGTGAAGTGATGCTGATGGGCAAATCGCTTAAAAGCATGACTGAAACGAATAAAGGCCTGATGCGCAATCAATCGCTGGGTTTTGTGTATCAGTTTCATCATCTATTGCCTGAGTTTACTGCGTTGGAGAATGTAGCGCTGCCTTTGCTGATTCGTAATTCGGCGCGGCGTGAAGCCTATCAGCAAGCCAGTGAAATGCTGACTAAAGTAGGTTTAGGGCATCGCTTAGAACATTTACCGGGTGAGCTTTCAGGTGGTGAGCGGCAACGTGCTGCTGTGGCGCGCGCGTTGGTGACCAAGCCCAAATGTGTGATTGCCGATGAACCTACAGGCAATTTAGATAGAACAACGGCGCACCAAGTGTTTGATATGCTGTTAGACATCAATCAAACGCAAGGCGTGGCTTTGGTGGTAGTAACGCACGATTTAGAATTAGCCGCCAAAATGCAGCGGCAATATCGGTTGGTTGATGGGTTGCTACAACCTTTGTAAATACGCTGAAAAGATATAGCCACCTTTAAAAAACCATGAGATTGGCGGCTATATCTTTTGTATTCGGCGCCTGGTTGGTGCAGCAGTTAGCCCAACTGCCTAGTGTGCAATGGTTAGTCTGTGTCAGCCTCGTTGCGCTGGCCTTAATGTGGTTACTGTTTGCCTCGCAATATCAGCAACCATCATCCCTTACTACATATTTAAAGATTCTTTTACGCGGGTTAGCGGCACTGATGCTTGGCATATGCTGGGCAAGCAGTGTTGCCATGTGGCGGTTGAGTGATGCATTGCCGCACGCGTGGGAGCAAAAAACCATCGCGATTGAAGGTGTGGTTGCCAGTGTGCCTGAAGTAACCGAGCGCGGCGTGCGTTTTCGGTTTGATGTTGAAAAAATATTGACTGAACATGCTGTGGTGCCAAGCCACATCAGCCTGAATTACTATTTGGTCAATCAATACGCGCAAGAGCAAGAAGCAAGAGAAACCGCTGCTGCACAGCCTAACCTATTTAGTGCGGGTGAACGTTGGTTGCTGAATGTGCGCCTAAAGCGTCCGCACGGTAGTCAAAATCCGCATGGGTTTGATTTTGAAGCTTGGGCGCTGAGTGAAAATATTCGCGCCACCGGCAGCATTAAAACTAAGGCTGGTCTTAAAAAGTTAGATAATTTTGTGTGGCGCCCAAGTTATGTGGTTGAACATATACGTGCGCGTATTCAAAATCGCATCGCAAGTGTCCTGGCAGGCAAGCCCTATATTGGTGTGATTCAGGCATTGGTGATGGGTAACGATAGCCAAATCACGCCCGAAGATTGGCAAATATTTTTACGCACGGGCACCACGCATCTGATGAGTATTTCGGGGCTGCATATCACCATGCTGGCTGGTTTGGCGTTTGGGCTGGTGAGTTTTTGCTGGCGACGCATCCCGCAACTTGCCATGCGTATTCCCACCAGAAAAGCCGCGGTGTTTGCAGGTGTTATCACTGCGGTTTGCTATGCCCTGGTTGCAGGTTTTTCGGTGCCAACACAGCGCACGGTTTATATGCTCAGTGTATTTGCGGTGGCATTGTGGTCTGGCAGACAAGTGGCGATTGCACAAGTGCTGGCGATTGCGCTTGTTGTGGTGGTGTTGCTTGATCCTTGGGCCGTCAATGCACCGGGATTTTGGCTGTCATTTGGCGCAGTCGCTTTGATTGCCTATGCTTTAGGTGCGCGCATCGGTAAGCTGCATTGGTTTAAGGTGGCCGTGCAAACGCAATGGGCAGTGACGATTGGCATGCTGCCATTACTGCTGGTGATGTTTAATCAAGCGTCTATTATTTCGCCCCTTGCCAACGCAATCGCCATTCCTGTCATCAGCTTTGTGGTGACGCCATTCGCGCTATTAGGCAGTTTTTTGCCTGTGGACGCACCGCTCGAGTGGTCATATTTCGCGCTAGTAATTTGTATGCGCGTGCTCACTTGGCTTAATCAACTGCCTTTGGCCACATGGCAACAACATTCCCCGCCTGTTTGGACGCTTTTTCCCGCGCTCTTGGGTGTGGTTTGGTTGCTGTTGCCACGCGGGGTTCCAATGCGCTGGTTAGGCTTGCTTGGCTTTTTGCCGATGCTATTTATTTTGCCAGCACGGCCCATGCAAGGCGACATGAAAGTGACGGTGCTCGATGTTGGGCAAGGTTTAAGTGTGGTGGTGCAAACCGCTAAGCGCACGTTGCTTTATGACACCGGCCCAAAATTTAACGCACAGAGTGATGCAGGTAGCCGTGTTGTGCTGCCTTATTTGCGAGGCGAAGGTATTGGTAAACTTGATGGCATGGTGGTGAGCCACAACGATACCGACCACAGTGGCGGATTGGCATCAATTCTCACTTTAATGCCAGTCGATTGGCTTAACAGCGCCTTGCCTGAAAGTCTGATGCTGCCAGAAAACTTAGAAACCATGCAATGCTATGCCGGACAAATCTGGACATGGGATGACGTGCAGTTTGAAGTGCTGCATCCCAGTCTTGAAAGTTATGAGGATGCTCAACTAAAAGATAACGACCGCAGTTGCGTGCTTAAAATTACCAGCCATGCCGGCAGCATGCTGCTCACGGGTGATATTGAAAAAAATATTGAACAGGCCTTAATTGAGGCGGACGCAGAAATATTAAAAAGCGATGTCATCATCGCGCCGCATCATGGCAGTAAATCTTCCTCGACCGCTGCATTTATTGAAGCCGTGTCGCCCAGCGTGAGCATCATGACGCCAGGCTACCTCAATCGCTATCAGCACCCCAAACCTGAGGTGATGGCAAGATATCAGGCAGCAGGCAGCCGAATTTATCGCTCGGACTATCATGGTGCGCTCGAAATTCACTTTGTGAAAAATCAGCCAATTCATTTTGATAGCTATAGAATGCAGCATCGACGATATTGGCACGATGTGTTTTAAGTTTTTCCAGCGCAATAAGGCGGAGTGCAGCAGAAAAATTCTGCACTAATTTGTACGGTTTTTAGTTAATTTAAAATAGGCGTATTTTCCTCGAGAAAAATTTTATGCTCTGGAAGCCTTGTAAATAAAGGCTTCCAGAGCATCGAAAAAGGTTGACTGCGATTTTGATTAATAATTAAGCAATTTTGACCTGTTTTGACGGGCTTGTTTTCTGCGGAATTTAGTAGCATTTTTGAGCTGAACAGAATGGTGTTTAGGCGTTTTTTTGTGCAGGCAGATTCGGAATAACTTTTTTGACTAATTGTTGTTCCTGCTTGCCCAAATGCGGGCGACAAGCTAAAGTATCGCAAGCATAAATTTCATCGCATCGATGACAGAATTAAAGTTGTTTCATCACAGTCTTTATTGAATTTTTGGAGTTGTAATCTCATGTGGCAAATTATTTTAGCAGCAGGCTGGCCCATTTGGCCTCTTATCATTGCATCTGTTGTAGCGCTGGCCATTATTGGCGAGCGTGCATTTGCGTTGCGTGAATCAAGCGTTGCACCACAAAATCTGTTGCCTGAAGTGCAGTCGTGGCTAGCATCTGGCGGCGTTGCAAAAGAAACCATTGCAAAATTAGAGCAGCACTCACCGCTTGGTAAAGTGTTCGCCAGCGCTTTGGCCAATGCCGCAAGCTCGCGTGAAGTGACCAAAGAAGCGATTGAGGAGACTGGGCGCGCGGTGGCGCACGGATTAGAGCGATACCTTTCTACTTTAGGCACCATTGCCACAGTTGCACCGTTGTTAGGCTTGCTCGGTACGGTGATTGGTATGGTGGAACTTTTTGGCGCGTTTACTAATACTGGCCATGATATTGCTCAATTTGCCCGAGGCATTTCGGTGGCACTCTATAATACCGCGGCAGGGATTATCGTCGCGGTGCCGGCAATGGTGGCGTATCGCTACTATCGCTCAAAGGTGGATGACTTGCTGGTAGGCATGGAGCAGCAGGCGATTAAGCTGGTGGAAATTATTCACGGTGAACGCAAGTAAGCGCACTGAAATCAACGAGTAAACACTGAAAGAAATGCTATGAACTTTCAACGCGGAAAACGTCATGAAGAACTTGAGATGAATCTCGTGCCGTTGATTGACGTGCTATTGGTGATTATTATTTTCTTGGTGGTGAGCGCGACCTTCTCACGCACCAGTGAACTACAAATCAATCTACCCACCGCTGAAGCCAATCAGGCGCAAGATAAACCGCTCACGATTGAAGTGGGCGTGGATGCGAGTGGAAAGTATGTGGTGAATGGTAAAGTGCTGGCAGATACTTCTGTTTCTGGTATTGGCGCGGCACTGCAAGCGGCAGCGCAGGGCGGTAAAGAGCCAACGATTATTATCAATGCAGATGCAAAAGCCACACATCAATCGGTGATTGATGTGATGGAGGCGTCGCGCACAGCTGGTTACACGCACATCACTTTTGCAACCCAACAACCAGCCGGTAAATAATTATCTACGATTTCAATAACTTACAATCACAAAACGCACCTTTTGTGATGCAACCCCTTTTATTAGTACTGACGAATGTCAAAATCTAGGCGTAACAAAGAAAAACTCCCGCAAATCACCAACGCAAAAATCTTGTATTTGCGCCTGTTTCGCTATGCGTGGCGCTATAAATATGTATTTATCACCAGTATTTTATCGCTCGTGGTGCTTTCAGCCAGCAATACAGGCTTTCTTGCGCTAATCAAACAGGTGACTGATGAAGGTTTTGTCAAAAAAGCGGCCGGCCAAGAAGTTATTTTGCCACTGATGATTTTTGGCTTGATGTTCATTCGCGGGCTCGCGGGCTATATTTCGGTTTATTCAATGCGAACGGTCGCCAGGCGCGTGGTGGAGGATTTTCGTAAAGAAATGTTTGCAAGGCTGATGGTGTTGCCCGTGCAATATTTTGATGCGCGTTCTTCAGGTGCCTTGGTGGCTAAATTCGGCTACGATGTTGAGCGGCTTTCCACCGCAACCACGCGTTCCTGGCTCAATATTTTGCGTGACATCCTCACCGTGATTGGCTTGCTGGGCTACATGCTATACCTCGATTGGCGGCTGACACTCGTGTTTGCCTGTATTTTGCCTTTTATTGCCTTTTATTTAAGGCAGGTTACCCCTAAACTTAAAAGTGGTGCAAAGCTTGTGCAAGACAGCGTGGGGAGCATGACAAAATCTGCAGAAGAGGCTATCGCTGGCCAGCGCATCGTTAAAATATTTGGCGCACAGGATTTTGAATTCAATCGTTTTTCTGAAATAGTCACCAATAATCGGCGTATTGAGTTACGTTTAACCCGTATTGCCGGTTTAAGTAGCTTTATGGTGGAGATGTTTGCAGCCATTGCGCTTGGATTGGTGATTTATTACGCAATCAGCCATTTTACCATCGGTGAGTTCGCCGCATTTGTCGGCGCACTGTTGATGATGATTTCACCGATTAAGCATATCGCAGCTGCCAATGAAGATTTTCAAATTGGGCTAGCCGCAGCGCAAAGCATTTTTGAAGTGATGGACGCTGTTCCTGAGCAAGATGAAGGTGCGATTGAAATAGCGCGCGCTAATGGCGAAATAGAGTTTAAAAACGTGACGTTGCGTTACGAAAATGCGAGTGGTGTTGCCTTAGATAATTTAAGTTTTACCATCAAAGCCGGTGAAAAAATTGCGCTAGTCGGACGTTCTGGCGGCGGAAAAACAACTTTAGTGAATTTATTGCCGCGTTTTTATGAGTTACAACAAGGCGTTGTGTTATTAGACGGGGTTGATATTCGCGCACTCAAACTGAAAAACCTGCGTGAGCAGTTTGCAATGGTGAGTCAAGACATTGTGCTGTTTAATGACACAATATTTAACAATATTGCCTATGGTGTTTTAAGAAGCGCAACGGAAGAAGAAGTGGTTGCCGCCGCAAAAGCCGCACATGCGTGGGAGTTTATTCAGCAGTTGCCGCTTGGTTTGCAAAATGAGATCGGCGATCGCGGTGTTCGTTTATCCGGTGGGCAACGTCAGCGCATTGCCATTGCGCGTGCCATCTTAAAAAATGCACCCATTTTATTGTTAGATGAAGCAACATCCGCGCTCGATACCGAATCTGAGCAGCATGTTCAAGCCGCCATGGATGCATTAATGCAAAATCGCACCAGTATTGTGATCGCCCATCGTTTGAGCACCATAGAAAACGCGGACCGCATTATGGTGATGGAGCAAGGCAAAATCATTGAATGTGGAACACACGACGAGCTGATGAAACTAAATCAGCACTATGCCAAGCTGTATCAAAAGCAGTTCAATACTTAAGCAGTTTGCTACTTCAAGTCAGCCAAAATTTAAAATGCGTAATTGGTTTCAAAAACAATGGCTAAAAATCACGTTCTGGCATATTTTATTAATGCCGCTGTCTTGGTTATTTGGCGCCATTGTTTATGTTCGGCGCACACTCTATCAAATTGGTATATTAAAAGGTGTACGCTTAAACGTGCCAGTGATTGTGGTTGGAAACATTAGTGTCGGCGGTACAGGCAAAACGCCCATGGTGATATGGCTTGCCAATACACTAAAACAGCAAGGTTACCAGCCTGGAATAATTAGTCGAGGGTACGGCGGTAGTGCTAAACAGGTGACTGAAGTGTTTGCGCATAGCAACCCGCAGCAAGTGGGCGATGAGCCAGTGTTAATTACAAAGCGCACTGCATGCCCCATGTTTATAGGCGCAGATCGCGTCTCAGCAGGAAAAGCTTTATTGGCGGCGTATCCAAACTGTAATGTCATGATTAGTGACGATGGTCTTCAGCATTACCGTCTAGCGCGGGATATGGAAATTGCTTTGATTAATTCTAAAGATGGTTTTGGCAATCGTTTGTTATTACCGGCAGGGCCTTTGCGGGAAAAGATAGCCAGACTTCAGACCGTTGATGCAATTGTAGATAGCGCAAATGAGTCTGGTCTTCATTTCGCTAAAAAATTACCTCAAAAATTTAATTTACAATTGCACGGCGATATATTTTTACCTGTTAACGGCGCAGCGAGTGGGCAGCCCGTTGAATTTTTTAAGCACAAAAAATTAGTTGCTATTGCTGGAATCGGAAAGCCGGCACGCTTTTTCAATCAGTTATCATCTATGGGATTACACTTTGAAAGTATAAGCTTCGCGGATCACCATCAGTACTCGGCTGATGATTTATTGATATTTGCAGGTAAAACACTTTTGATGACAGAAAAAGATGCCGTAAAATGTCATGGATTCGCATTAAATGATGCATGGTTTTTACCAGTGACAGCTAAAGTAACTAGTCCAGATGGAGCTTCACTTATTGCACTCTTGCAAGCAAAGTTAGGAATATAAAAATGGATGCAAAATTATTACAAATTTTAGTCTGCCCTGTGACCAAGGGTGCGCTAATTTACAATAAAGAGAAAAATGAACTGATTTCCAAGTCTGCGCGATTGGCTTACCCAATCAAAGATGGCATCCCAGTTATGCTGGAAGAAGAGGCGCGTCATTTAGAGCAAGATGAATACACGGAATAAATGCGCATGATGGCGGCCAATATCCCTGAGTTTTATGTCGTCATCCCTGCAAGATACGCTAGTACCCGGCTGCCAGGCAAGCCGCTGTTAGATATTGCTGGTAGGCCTATGGTGGCTTGGGTGGCTGAGCAAGCTAAAAAAAGCGGGGCTAAACAGGTGATCGTTGCTACCGATGATGTGCGTATTTTTAATACATTAGCGCAGTTGGGTTATCAGGTCGTGATGACTAGTGTTGATCATCATAGTGGCACAGATCGCATTGCAGAAGTAGCCCTTAAACAGGGCTGGTCAGATGATTCCATCATTGTGAATGTGCAGGGTGATGAGCCGCTCATAGAGCCTTCTTTAATTCTGGAGGTGGCAGACACGCTGAGTCATCATCGAGATGCAGTGATGGCTACGGCGTGCCATGCTATTCGTACTAAGGAAGATTTTATCAACCCCAATGTCGTCAAAGTGGTGTTGGATATCAACTCAAATGCGCTCTATTTTAGCCGCGCCCCTATTCCTTATCCCAGAGACACATATGCAGATGATGTCTTAGCAAAGAATGCTCCGATCTATCGTCATGTGGGAATTTATGCCTATAGAGCAAAATTCTTGAAGCAGTACGCCGACATTGCGCCTTGCAGTTTAGAGCAAGCAGAATCTTTAGAGCAGCTTCGCGTATTGCATCATGGTTATAAAATAGCGGTCAGTGTTTCTGAAAGCGCCCCAGCAACAGGCGTGGATACGCAAGAAGACTTGGATTTCGTCAGAAAAATCATGGCTTAAATTTCTGTTTAGATTTTCCCTAAGCCCCTTCTGAGATAGTTTTTTTACAAAAATATAAAAGAAAAGCAGAAATGTTCTTGCGGTAGTCGCCGAGGTTTGCTATAGTCTCACCTCTCGACGACAAGTGCGTTGAATCGGACGCGGGATGGAGCAGTCTGGCAGCTCGTCGGGCTCATAACCCGAAGGTCACAGGTTCAAATCCTGTTCCCGCAACCAAGTTTAATGCTGGTGCAGCTTTAAATATTTAGCTCTTTAACAAAATAACAACTGATAAGTGTGGGTGCTTGTGGATTGAGGCAAGC
>ENA-UPTA01003389-UPTA01003389.1-activated-sludge-metagenome-genome-assembly--contig:-NODE-3389-length-15711-cov-33.335910_pt1 | contig 15711 bp, 11 predicted proteins | sample MGYA00238184_ERZ773361 | MGnify/ENA primary metagenome ERZ773361 (study PRJEB29100, sample SAMN05720205) | activated sludge metagenome | isolation source: anaerobic digester from wastewater...
TCTTTTCGATCATCTCACAAACAACAGACTTTACCTGATCAGAGTCCAGTTCATCCAGACACTGACTGCGTCCGCTGCCATTGCATCCCTTCTGATGACATGGAACGCAACTCATCTTGGGTAGAATGACCCGATGATTTTCCCCGGGTGGCGCCCAGTCTTTCCAGCTTGAAGGTCCGTAGATGGTAACGGTCGGCGTACCCACCGCCGCGGCAATATGGGGCGCAGCGCTGTCCACGCCGATGTGCAGACGGCTCAAGCTCAACAGTCCGGCCAGTTCCGCGAGCGTCGTCTTGCCCGCAAAGTTGAATGGTCTTGCGTCACACCGTCGGATGAGAGCGTCCACTTTTGGTAGTTCATCCCTGGAGCCGATAACAAAAACAGGGATGGAGAAATCTCTCCACAACCAGTTGATGATTTCGATCCACCTGTCAGGATTCCATTCTTTATAGGACCAGCGTGAGAAAGGATTTATCGAGATGCATTGTCTAAACCCGTTTGCCTTTTCCCGGACGAGGATTTCCCGGACGCACCTTCTGGTATCATCGCTAATCCATAATTGCGGGACAGCATCATCTGTATCGATGCCAAGGCCTCTCAAAATCCCCAGAGATTGCTCCGCCGCGCCACATGTGTAAACAGGAACGCCAGGAACAACTCCATGGGAAAAAAGAAAATTTCTCCAGAATGGCAAACCTTCGGGATGATACAGCGTTACCCTCATCGGTGCTCCTGTGGCAAACGCCATAAAGGCCCCCCGGTCTCCCAGACGCAGATCCACCGCCAGATCAAAATGCCGAAATCGGATATCCTTTAAAAAAAATAATTGCCGGACCATCTGATGAAATAAACTTCCATAAGGCCGTTTTACCTCCAATATTCCGTCAATGGAGGGATCCGCTTCCAGGAGACTGGCGAAACCTTCTTGCACAAGAAGTGAAACTTTTGAGTCTGGAATTGATTTTTTTACAGCCCGTATGCTGGGTGTTGTCCAAACCAAATCGCCGATATCACCCAGTTGAATCAGGAGAACATTGCGGATACTTTCAGGAAGTTTGTAAATGGTTTTGTCGATAATCTTCATATCCGGTCATTGCTTCCTGATTGCCGCATCCTGCCTTTTGCAGCCAGAATATCATTGTAAATGATTTGATATTTTTCCACCACGCTATCCCATGTATTTTGAGAAGCTGTTTGAAACGCAGATGCGGACATGTCTCTGCGGCAATTTTCATTCAAGAGAATTTCAAGCCTGGACATGATGCGGGCATAGTCGGACGGATTGTCGATAATAAAACCGTTTTGACCTTCCTGCACCAGGTCTTTCGCGCCAACATGGCTGCTGATCATGACCGGGAGCCCCGCCGCCATGGCTTCCAGAACAACCATGCCAAAGGTGTCGAACTTGGAAAGCATGATATACAGATCACCCGCCAGATACAGATCGACAAGTTTCTCCTTCGCCAGTGTGCCGGTGAAGATGACGTTTCCGGACAGTCCGGCTTCCCGGATGATTTTTTCATATTTTTTGGTGTTGCCCTTCCCTGCGACAACCAGCTTGAATTTGCTATTTCGCATTTTGAACTGCCCCAAGGACATTAAAATATCATCAAGCCCCTTGATCTCAAAATTCATGGAGGCAAAAACAATCACCGGATCGTCAGGACCAATGCCCAGTGTGTTTCTTACGGCATGACGCACATCGTTTTTGTTCTTGCACTGATAATCCCTCAAATTCACTCCGGGATGAATCACATCTACCAGGCCAGGATTAATGGGATATTCCTGAAGAAAGATGTCCTTGGTTAAGTGGGATACAGCAATAAATTTTTTGCAGCCGCCTTCATAAATCAGTTTTCTTTCCACCCAGGCCGTTGCAGTATCATAGAGACTCAATCGTTTTTTGCGGACATGATGAACCCAGTACCGGTGCGGCACGCCGTGCAGTGTGAAAAGATCCGCCGTAAAAATTCTTTCATGACTGTGTACCAGGGAAAAATGATTGCGTTGAAGCCTGCGCTGAACAAGCCAGGCAAAGCTGATGGTTGTCAGATATTTGGGAAAGGAAATAATCGGAATTTTATGAAAACGGAAAGACGGGGAAATCGCCTGCCAGCGATTGGCCAATACATGGAATTCGTCCTGACGTCCTCCGGACAGCTTCTCCGTTAACTCAGACGCAAATTGTTCCGCCCCGCCGATCAGGCCATATTTTGGTATGACTATCGCAATTTTTTTCATAATGTATGTCATTATACCTATCTTTACGACGCTTGCTCTAACACAGTTAAATGAAAAATTCATGTTTAAATGCCCTGATAAATATGCTACCGAATATATCGTTTAAATGACGATTTTGAAATTCATAAGGATTTTCAATGGAAAAAACTCCGCTTTCCGTGGCAATCATAACCAAAAACGAAGAAAACAATATCCGTTCTTGCCTCCAAAGCGTATCTTTTGCCGGTCAGATTGTCATCGTCGATTCCGGAAGTTCGGATGCAACACTTGCAATTGCCAATGAATTCGGTTGTGACATCTATGAGGAAAAGTGGATGGGTTTCGGGCGTCAGAAACAAATGGCAATTGACAGATGCCGCCAACCGTGGGTGCTTGTTTTGGATGCCGATGAACGGATTCCTCCGGAAACATCGGAAATTATAAAACAAATTGTGACATCACCCAATCCGAAAGCCGCCGGTTTCTTTTTTCCGCGAAAAAACTATTTTCAAGGGCGCTGGATTCGTCACGCGGGCTGGTGGCCGGATCCCGTTCTTCGCCTGTTTCGCAGGAAGGCGGGACGAATGACGGACGCCGCTGTGCATGAAGCGGTTGAAGTTCAGGGTCAAACAGAACATCTCTCTGTGTTTATTGAACATTATACGGATAGCCGATTAGAGAAAATTCTTCAGAAGATCGACAAATATTCGACACTGGGCGCACAGGAAGCTTTTTTGGCAGGTAAAATCTCTTCACCTCAGGGAGCTTTTTTCCGCGCCGCTTTCACCTTTTTTCAGGACTATTTTTTGAGACTGGGCATCCTCGACGGCCGTCAGGGCCTGACGCTGGCGGTTACCGATTCTATCAATAAATTCTTTAAATACGCAAAGTTGAGTGAGATGGATCGCACAAGACGTCTTGAAACTGAGGTGCAAGACCATTCATCCGCTGGGAAGTAAGCCAAAACATGGACATTTCGTTTATCATCGTTAACTGGAACACCAAGGCTCTTTTACAAAACTGCCTGGAATCAATTTTAAAAACCGTAGACATCCTGACCTATGAAATCATCGTTGTGGATAATGCCTCATCCGATGGATCCGTAGAAATGTTGGCCAGGCAGTATCCGGAGGTTCGGGTCATTGGCAATAAGGAAAATCGAGGGTTCGGTGTCGCCAACAATCAGGGCTTCGCTGTTATGCAGGGCAAATATGCGCTTTTGATCAATACGGATGCCGTACTGACAGACCAGGCCGTAAAAAAACTTTGGAGTTTTGCTGAAGGTTATCCTCAAGCAGCGATCGTTTGCGGTCAACTGCTCAATGCCGACGGTACTAAACAGAATTCCATCGCTTCCTTTCCGACCCTTTTGACGATGGCAACAAACACATCCCTTCTGGAATACCTTTTCCCAGGAAAGTATCCCAGTAAACGATACGATCACTCCAAACCGTTGGAAGTGGATTCGGCAATCGGCGCCTGCATGATGATTCGCAAAGAGGCACTGGACAAAGTCGGTTTCTTTGACGACCGTTACTTTTTCTTTTTTGAAGAAACAGACATGGCTTACGCCATGAGACACGCCGGATGGAAGATTTATCAGGTACCCGACGCCCTGATTTATCATCTCCAGGGACAGAGTATCGGACACAACGCCAGATCGCGCATTGAGTTTTACCGGTCACGCTACCAATTTCTGAATAAATGGCATAGTAAAGCTTACTATCAGATAGCATCGATAATAATTTTTCTTCGTTTACTTGTGAATATTCTTTCCGTATCCCTTGGTCTTTTTTTCACACTGGGCATGTCCACCAGCCTGAAAAATAAATTAAGCACCTACTGGCAAATTCTCCAATGGCACTTGCCAGGACCAACAGGAAAAAAAGCCAAATGAAAGACAAAAAAAATTGTGAACCAGCATAACACCGGCCATCCATTAATCACATGCTGATTTAATCAGCTCTGCAATTCGTTCCTGATCTTCAGGCTTTAAATAAGGATGCATGGGCAGACTGAAAATCCTTTTCGCCAGATGTTCACTTACGGGAAATGATCCTTCTTCGTATCCCAAATAGGCATAGGCTTCCTGCAGGTGAAGTGGTTTGGGATAATAAATGGCGGTGGGAATCTTTTGGTCTTGCAACCTCTTCATCAAAAACGAGCGGTGTTCTTCGTTTCTGGCCAGCAGCGAATATTGAGCCCAAACGCTGATGTACCCTTCCGGGATATGCGGAGTCTGCAACGAGGCATCCACCTCCAGGCGCTTGGTGTAATATGCGGCTGCCTGATTGCGAAGCCGAACCTCTTCTCTGAAGATGTCAAATTTTGCCAGTAAAATGGCCGCCTGGAGAGTATCTAACCGTCCGTTGATTCCAATGCGGACATTATCGTACTTATCATCGCCCTTGCCATGAATGCGGATAGATTCCATCAGATCACAAAGGTGATCATCGTTGGTGAAACACATGCCGCCATCTCCATAGCAACCCAGCGGCTTCGCCGGGAAGAAGGAAGTGCAGGCAATATTTCCAAACGAACAAGACATTTTCTTCCTGTATTGCGCACCAAATGACTGCGCTGCATCCTCTATCACAAACAGGCCAGACTCTTTTGCAATCGTTTCTATGGCATGATAATCCGCAAGCAAGCCAAAAAGATCCACGGGAATAATTCCTCGAGGAACCAATGGTGATACATGCCGGACCGCAGGCAGCGGATATATTGAAGAATCGTTATTTTTAACAGCCGAAATGGCCGCTGCAAGTTTCATCGGGTCCATATTAAAAGTTACCGGATCAATATCCACAAATATCGGTGTCGCACCGAGGAGACTGATCACCTCGGCTGTCGCAATAAACGTAAAGGGAGACGTAAAAACCGCATCTCCGGGTTTTACATTATAGGCCATCAAAGCCATTAAAAGGGCGTCGGTTCCCGAAGAGCAACTGATGGCATGCTTTGTTTCTGTATAAGCAGAAAGCTTTCTTTCCAGCTCTTTGATTTCCGGCCCCATGACATAATTCCCATGAGCCAGAACCTTTTGAATATTCGCATCCAGTTGCATCTTAATTCTCTGCTGCTGGGTTTTCAGATCAATAAAATCCATATGAATCTCCTTTTTAAAACCATCCGCGATCATTTCGGATAGGGTATCGAAATCAGATCACTATCCTTAAAAATATAACGTTTGGTGTTTCTTCCTATAAAATTAAATAGTTCTGTTCGATGAACGATGTCCTGCGCCACATCGCGCGTCCAGGGGGAAAAAGAATAGCTATAGGCTGTGCGGGAATCTCTTCCCAAAAACAGGCGCAAGGGAATAGCAATAGCAATCCCTTTATCATGATAACCGTTATTGATAGAATCGCTGAAAATTGAAGTATCCGTAAAGCTGTACCATGCCGACATCATGAATCCCTGAGAAAAATATTTCGTTGCTGTGATTCTAACTCCCTTGTCACCAGCCAGAAATCGGCCTGCCTTGACATCAAGCGCCACTTCGATTTCCGGGAGATTCAATCGAGTATTGACAAAAGCGGTTTTGTAATTGTCGTTCCACTGATTATTGATAAACGACAGGGGATTATCAGGATCTCTTTTTTTCACCAGAGAGCCACTGACCCCGGTCAGGATCCTTCCGCCAAATAAAGGTGTGGCAATCTCCGCGTCCAGCCCGCCATACTGCGTTTCCAGCAAACCTGCCGCAATTTTTCCGAAAATTTCATATTTGGTCTTTCCAATTTGCTCAAACATCAAACTGCTTAACCCGACATCTTTTTGAAGATACAGGACCGAGTCGGATCGAACGGGATTCGGAGCCGCACCCACATTAGAGGAAATGTCGTTCCACGCAAAAACCTCGCCACTGACAGACAGGGATGCGCCTTTCCAGGGCTTCAATCCCATCCAGCCCGACAGACCCGCCCGCCCCTTAAAGAATCCGGAGGGATCGTTAAAATATGTTTGAAATTCAGGCTTTATACCATAGTCAAACCACTGGCGATAATGTTTCTTGGTCTTTGGCGCTTGATAAATATCTGTCTGGATTTGAGAAAGATACAGGAATTCATTAACTTTAAATATTTCCTGATCGAAGTTACGCAGATTGTCTCGCTCCGTGCAAAAACGAAAAATCGGAATACTGTCTTCCGTCAGAATGATATTGATATTTTGAATATCTTCCGGCAGGAGACTGTTGAGAACTTTTAAGATGATTCCCACGGCCCTCATGTTATAGAAATAGCGGGTGTTTGAAGCTACGATCCATATCTCGGATCCGACAATCTTGATTCCAATATCCCGAAATCCCGAAGCGTATAACGCATAACTGAGCCTGTCAGTCATCGGATTAAATTTGTATTCTTCTTTCTCAACATAACGCAAATCAAAAATGGGAATGAGCGGCTTGTCCAAATTAAAGGCCAGAGACAGATTCACCCCCAGTTGATTTCCCCGCTGATAACTGACATCCAGTTCAGCCCAGTCAAAAGGCTTGTATCGCATGCCTACGTTGATTTTGGATGAAGCCGGGTGATCTTCAAAATATTTTTTTAAAAGATTTCCGTAGTTGACATCATACTTTATCGGATTGTATTCCACGACAAACGAGAATTTTGACCAGGGAGAAAACTCGATTCCGCCAAAAAACTGGGCATCCGACCACCATTGTTTGGGATCTTGAAACATTTCAACTTTCCAGCCGTCTCCCGTACTGGAAAGGCGCTGCTTTCCGTAAAGACCATTTCCCAAACCCACTGTAAAATCAAAAGGATATATCTGCTTACTGAAAACCAGATACTGTGAACCATACAATCTTGTGCCGTGAGGATCCATGAAGCCGATGGCCATGGCCGGCCAGTATTTTCCTTCCGGCAGAAACTGATACTTAATATCAATTGCTTTATCTTTGTTATTCCCATAGTTTGCCCAAGTAGGACCCTTAGGCATCAAACCGGCCGTTCCCAGTTCTTCCGTAAATCTTCCCTCAATTTCAAGACCTTTCAACGGACTGATCGCGCCGTAATAGTAACGGAAAGGATCGATTTGGCTGATGCCAACACGGAATGTTCCATTTTCCAGAACTCTGGCGTTTGGCGTATCCAATAATCCCGTCATCCCCCGATTGTTGGCACGGTTAAAGGGCCGATCCGCCGCAAGAACGCATATAGGATCAGCGACGAGAAAAGCGAGCAAAACCGTAAACAATGATATTCGAAAAAATATTTCTTTCACATCAGATCTCATGTTTTCCCTGGCAACACGAAGAGGAACCATTCAGTATATTTCCACGGATTCGTTTTATCACAATGGATGAATATTTTTTTCGAACCCAGAAGCCTAGCGCGGTAAAAGCGGCGCTGCAGCCCGTCAGGAAGAGAATAATCACCCAATAATCCTTCTGCATCACCATAAAGACACCGGCGGCAATCACTATCTGCACCATCCCATAGATAGCCGTAATCTTCCAATGGGCAAATCCGGCTTCATTGGCCAGAATTTGATAGAGATGGCGACGGTGTGAAGAAAAGAGATTTTCACGATTTACAAGGCGAATAGACATGGTGGACAATTCATCCGCATAAAAGGGGAAAAGGCATGCGGTAAAAAAAAGTATCTCCCGAAAGTTTCGAGCCGTCGAAATGACCATAGCGGCGAAGACAAACCCGAGGAGAATACTTCCAACATCTCCCATAAACACTCTGGCACGGGGCACATTAAAAGGCAAAAAACCAAGACAGGCCAATGCGATGCACAAAGAAAGCCAGGCCAGGGATGTCGTGAGGACATCCGGTGGAGGCAAGCTGTAGAGAGTGTAAGTGCCTATCAGCGTAAATGCAATAAAGCCAGTCATTCCGGCCATTCCATCGATTCCATCCATAAAATTATAAAAATTCGTCGTCCCAATAAGATAAAAAAGAAGAATAGGCAGAAGAAATACGATAAACACAGGAGATGACTCGCCGGAAAACTCGGCATAGTATGCCGTCAGTCGAGGAAGTAAAGGAAATAAAAATATTAGCGCAGCAAGAATCTGAACGTATAGTCGGAATTTAACTGAAATACGTAGAAAATCCCCGTAAAAACTAACAAGAGAAACAAGAATCGCGGAAAATAGAAAGGTTGTGGGAAGGCGAAGACTGATTCCCGCAACAAGAAAAGCAACAAGAATACCGATACCACCCCCGCGGGGTATCGGAGCATGGTGAGAACTTCGATCATTGGGAATGTCCAGCAAGCTTTCACGAAATGGCATTCCGGCCATGACAAGAGCCCCCGCTCCGCCAAGGATCAGACAGCTTGCCAGAAGAATTGCACTCCGGTTTTGACTGACCCAGACAACCATTTGGGATAAGGTGAAAGACAACTCCGAAATCATGTATTAATGAAATGCCTCATTATTTCTAAAGCCCTCATATGAAATCAAGGACGAAACCGGGCATACCCTTTGGGGCATCCACTATTTTGTCAATTTGGTTTCGCTGACAGATTGGCCAATTATTGGGAAATGCCATAGCATTTTAGTCCATAAAACGAAAGCGAATAATCTGGAAGATCGCGGAAACAGCATCTTTCCAACCTATCTTCTTTCCTTCTTCATAGGTACGTCCTGCATAGGAAATTCCGGTTTCATAGACCCGGACACGTTTTCCATTCAAACGAAGCCTTGCAATTTTTGCCGTTACTTCCGGTTCAACACCAAAGCGTGGACTGCGAATTTTTATGCGATCAATAACCTCTCTAGTAAAAACCTTGTAGCAAACCTCCATATCCGTTAAATTTAGATTCGTCAGCATGTTGGATAGCGTCGTCAGAATATTGTTTGCCAATTGATGCCAAAAATACATAACCCGGTGAGGTTCGCCAATAAAGCGGCTTCCGAACACGACATCCGCCTTTCCATCCAGAATGGGCTGTAGCAGTTTCGGATAATCTGCCGGATCATATTCCAGATCCGCATCTTGAATAATGACAATGTCACCGGTCACTTTTGCAAAACCATCTCTTAAAGCGGCACCCTTGCCTTCATTGACGGGTTTATTGATCAATTGGAATCGAATGTTCGGAAATTGATGGGGCAGTCTATTCATAACCTCCCAAGATCGATCCATTGATGCATCATTGATGAGAATGATTTCACGCTCTAATCCGAGGGGCAGAGGTTGTGATATAACTTTGTTCAATACCTCTTCAAGATAATGCTCTTCATTATAAACGGGAACAACAATGCTCAACCATTTGAATACCGGTAGCTTCATAGATGATCTTTACCTTAAAATCATTTTCCAATGAAATTCGGTTTTCTCTTCTCAAGAAATGCCGTCATTCCCTCTTTCTGATCCTCCGTACTGAAACAGTGAGATACGGAAATCAATTCCAGCTTCAAAGCATTATCCAGTGACATGTCATATCCGAAGTTGATGCTGCTTTTAGCCATTTTCAAAGCGAAACCTGGAAGAGACGCTAATGTTCCTGCCATTTTTTGCGCCTCTTCCATTAAATCTGTCTGAGGCAGAACCTTGTTGACAAGACCGATTTCATACGCCCGCCTTGCGTCTATCTGACCTCCTCCTAAAATCAGCTCCTTGGCAATTCCGGCACCCACGATCCGGGACAGACGTTGCGTTCCTCCCCATCCCGGCATGATGCCGATACGAATCTCCGGCTGACCAAAGCGGGCATTTTCCGATGCAAATCGAATATCGCAAGCCAGAGCGATTTCCGTGCCTCCTCCCAAAGCAAAACCATTAACAGCAGCAATGGAGGGCTTTCCCATCGTTTCCAGAAAACGAAGGGTTTCTTGTCCCTGCTCCATAAACTTCGTTACTTCCACCGGTGTATAATTTCGCATTTCTGAAATATCGGCGCCTGCTACAAAAGCCTTCTCTCCTGAGCCGGTTAGAATTAGTGATTTCACGGAAGGATTCTCTTCACATTCGTATAATGCACAGAATAGCTCCTTCATGACTTCGGAATTCATCGCATTTAATACTTTAGGTCGATTAAAAATGATTGTGGCCACACCCTCAGATACCTGAAAAAGAATATTTTTATATTCCATACTTTACTCCTGATGTTGTTGAAGTTGAAAAGAGCCCCTTGTCTTTTTGGACAAGGGGCTCTTCTTAACTTTCAGTCTTTAACTCTCTACTCTGCTATATCGCGCAAACATCAACCGACGGCTTGACTTCTTCCTTGCCCATAGCCTTCAGAACCAGTTCCGCCAAATCCCATGCCTGCATCGTTTCTTCCTTGTGGTTATCCTTGATCCCGTCGGACATCATGGTCAGGCAGAAGGGACAACCCACCGCAATTCTGTCCGCACCCGCGGCAATTGCCTGCTTTGTACGGGCGTTATTAATACGCTCTCCGATATCTTCTTCCATCCACATTCTCGCTCCACCGGCGCCGCAGCAGAAACTCTTTTCCATATTCCGTTCCATTTCAACGACGGTAACTCCAGGAATAGCTCTTAGGATCCGACGTGGTTCAGTGTAAATCTGGTTGTAGCGACCAAGGAAGCAGGAATCATGATAAACAAATGTTCCCGGAAGTGACTCAGTCAATTTGATCCTGTGCTGTCCAATCAATTGGGCAAGAATTTCGGTATGGTGATACACTTCAAAATTTCCACCGAAATTGGGATAATCTTTCTTCAGCGCATTGTACCCGTGAGGACAAATGGCAATAACCTTTTTGACGCCATAGCCATTCATGACATCAATATTTGCCTGTGCTAATGATTGGAAAAGATACTCGTTTCCGGCTCTCATTGCGGAATCACCGCAGCAACCTTCTTCTGTGCCAAGAATTCCGAAACTAACTCCGGCTTCCTGTAAAATCTTGGCAAAAGCTACGGAGATTTTCTTGCCACGATCGTCAAACGATCCTGAACAACCAACATAGAACAGATACTCAACATTGGGATCTTCTGCGAGGGTTTTTATACCCAGTTCTTTCGCCCAATCTCCGCGCAGATGAGCACCGACACCCCATGGATTGGAATTATTTTCCATATTTCTGCAGGTCAGCTGCAGTTCCGGCGCAAAATCTGCCTCTGTCAGAACCTTGTATCTTCTCATATCAATGATTTTTGGCACATGCTCAATCGATGCCGAACAGTGTTCCATACAGTACATACAGTTGGTACAGGACCAAAGTTCATGGAGATCAATCACCTCACCAACAAGAGCTTTGCCTGTCGTTTCTTCAACAGAGGCGTCCGCTACCGGTTTCTCAGGTGCAAGTCCCGATTTTTCAAGAACGAGATCCAGCATAGGATCCGGACACTTCTCCAACCAGTGCGTTTTGATGTCCTGAACAATTTTCTTCGGCGAAAGAGGCTTTCCGGTGAGATAAGCCGGACAGCCATCCTGGCATCGCCCGCAACGGATACACGCTTCCGAATCAAAAATCTGCTTCCAGGTAAATTCTTCGAGCGTTCCCACACCAAAGGCTTCGGCATTCTCAAAATCACGAATCGGTTCTATGTAGCCAGTCGCTTTGTTGGACTTCAGGAAGTGATTGGCAGGCGTCACAATAATATGAACCAGTTTGGAGTACGGAATATAGGCAATAAATCCCAATCCAAGCACGGCATGAAGCCACCAGCCCAATTGATGCACCGTTCTGGCGGTGTCATGCTCAACACCTGTAAATGTTTTCGACAAGAGCCAACCGACAAAAGACCAGTATTCCCAAGATGGATTGGTCACGTATATGCGAAGCGCTTCCACGATAAAACCGGTGACAATAATGGCTCCGATGAGCACCAAAACAATGACGTCATCAGGCTTGTTATCCATTTCGCCCTTATATCCCAACCGATCCGCTTTTTGTACAAAGCGACGATCGAGCGCCATAACAACACCGATCAGCACAAATAAACCAAACAAATCCATCAGGAAGGAAAATCCCAAATAGAATCCGCCCTTTAAAAACGTCCAGTCGAAAAGCGGTTCTGTAACGTGATGCTGTCCTGCATCAAATGCCGCACCGAAAATTAAAACAAAAAAACCGAAGAAGATTAACGCGTGCATGATGCCGGGAGTTCGGTCTTTGAGAACGGTCTCCTGAAGGAATATCTCGCGGAGAACAATCTTTACTCTTTCCTTGACGTTGTCCAGACGCATTTCAGGCTTGCCCATGGCTTTCCACATCAGCCAGCGACGGTAGATGCCGAAACCCATAATGGCTAAAGCGAGGCCCGTGAGAGCAAAAAGGATGATCTCAAATGACGGCAGGGGAATGTTCCAGAAAACCTCGCGGCCTTCTCTACCTACATAAAATGCATGTTCTTTCATTGATCCTCCAACATAACTTGAGGGCTGATTCTATTCTTAATAATATCCAAGCACCAGATAAAGAATTGTTGCCTCCTCTTTTTGGAGGAGGCAACATTCTCAAAATGATTATGCAACCAGTTTCTTGCAAACCGCTGTCAACTCGGGAACAACCTTAAACAGATCATCGATGACACCATAATCTGCTTTCGTAAAGATGGGAGCTTCCGCATCTTTGTTGATGGCGACAATGCACTTGGATGAACTCATGCCGGCCAGGTGCTGAATTGCACCGGAGATTCCGCAAGCGATATACAGGTTTGGAGAAACAACCTTGCCGGTCTGCCCGACCTGATCTTTCTGCGGACGCCAGCCTGCATCTACCGCTGCGCGGGAAGCACCAACCGTTCCTTTGAGAATATCAGCCAATTCTTCCAGAATCTTGAATTCATCAGGCCCCTTCATACCACGGCCACCAGAAACAATTACATTAGCTTCCGTTAAATCTACTTTACCACTTGTGTCTTTCTGCACTTCCAAAACCTTGCTTTTCGGAGCATCAACAGCAACGTCAACCTTGGTCACTGCACCGGCTTTCGCATTCTCGGCTGCGGGAAATACATTCGGACGCAAGGAGGCCATAGCCGGAGAAGTGCTGAAAACAACTTCACCAAAGCATTTACCTGCATACATCGGACGAGTAGCAACCAAATTTCCGCCGTCAACTTTAACATCCGTGCAGTCCGTAGCCAGACCACCGGCCAATTTCGCCGCCACGCGGGCTGACAGATCCTTCCCCTGAACCGATGCGCCGAACAGAACAATTGCCGGATCATTATCTTTGATAACCTTGGCGGTTACGGCTGCATGCGCTTCCGTAACATAGGGTTCCAATGCTGCGTTGTCACCGACAAAAACTTTATCCACGCCGAATTTGCCCAGCTCGGCAGCTAAACCTTCTATACCTGCACCCAGCAGAATGGCGCTTACTTCATCGCCGGTCTGGTCGGCCAGCTTGCGAGCTGTCGAGGCCAGTTCCAGGCTGATTTTTCGCAGGGCGCCGTCCCGCTGTTCTGCTACAATCATGACTCCTTTTGCCATTTTTCAATTCCTCCGCTTCTTAATTAAATAGCTTTTGCTTCTTCTCTGAGTAACCGGCCAAGTTCAGCCGCCTTTTGCGCGGGTTCATCTCCACAGATGATCTTTCCAGGAGGTCTGGCCGGAGGCGGAATGGTTTTGGCTACTTTGGCTTTTGCGTCAGTGGCAACGCCGATCGCTGCCGCATTCTTCACATCCACCGGTTTCTTCTTTGCCTTCATGATTCCGGGAAGAGAAGCATAACGCGGTTCATTGAGTCCCTTCTGGCAGGTAACAACAGCCGGCAGAGCCGTTTCGATCGACAACTGTGCACCTTCAATCGGACGAATCACTTTCACTGAGGAACCCGCATATTCCAGTTTGGTCACCAGCGTCAACTGCGGAACATTCAACGCTTCCGCCAGCATGGATCCAACCTGTCCCGAGTCGTCATCAATAGCGCGCTGACCACAGAAGATGACATCATGGGGCAAAGTTTTAATCACGGCGGCCAGAGCATTCGCCGTCACAAATGCATCAGCATTGTCGAAAGCCGGATCGCAAATGTGCACGCCTTTGTCGGCACCCATCGCCAGAGCGGTCCGAATAGTTTCCATCGCTCTCGCGGGACCAACACAAACGATTGTCACATCCCCACCGTTTTTCTCTTTCAATTTTAATGCTTCTTCCACGCCAAATTCATCATAGGGATTCATAACCCATTTGATCTGGCCTTCCTCGATGCCTGATCCGTCAGCCTTGACTTTGATCTGTGCTTCGGTGTCCGGCACTTGCTTTACGCATGCAATAATATTCACTGTCAAAAACCTCCTTCTCCTGCGCGTCGCTTATGTCATAGCGATTTCGCGCATTTAAAATTTTGTTTTTCCTCATATCCTGTAAAAAACGCCCGATTCCCTGTTTAGAGAATCGGGCATTTTCACTACTGCCTGTTTTTAACGATGTCATCAACCACGGATGGATCCGCCAGTGTGCTGGTGTCACCCAGATTGCCGAGATCGTTGGCCGCAACTTTCTTCAAAATTCTTCTCATGATCTTGCCACTGCGGGTTTTGGGAAGACCGTCCGCCCACTGAATCTTATCGGGTGTTGCAATAGGACCAATGACCGTGCGAACATGGGCAATCAGTTCTTTCTTCAACGCATCGGTTTTTTCCACACCGGTCTTCAAAGTCACGTAAGCATAAATGCCCTGACCTTTAATGTCGTGGGGCATGCCGACAACAGCCGCTTCCGCGACGGTCGGATGAGCAACCAGAGCGCTTTCCACTTCGGCGGTGCCCATACGGTGACCGGAAACATTGATAACATCGTCGATACGTCCGGTGATCTGATAATAACCGTCTTTGTCTCGGCGGCAACCATCGCCCGTCACATAGTAACCGGGGAACTGTTCAAAGTAAGTTTCCTGGAAGCGCTTGGGATCACCATAAACGCCTCTCATGATTCCAGGCCAAGGTACTTTAATGCAGAGTGCGCCGCTTGCCACTGTGTCCGTAAATTCTTTTCCTTCATCATCGACCAGAACAGGCTGTACGCCAAAGAAAGGCAGTGTAGCCATGCCGGGTTTAATTTCAATCGCGCCGGGCAGCGGAGTAATCAGGATTCCGCCGGTTTCTGTCTGCCACCAAGTATCTACGATCGGGCATTCGCCACGGCCGATCAAATTGAAGTACCAGTTCCAGGCTTCGGGGTTGATCGGCTCGCCGACGGTTCCCAATGTCTGCAGAGAAGAGATATTGCACTTCTTCACGAAGTCATCACCTTCCTTGGCAATCGCACGAATTGCGGTCGGAGCGGTGTAGAAAATGTTGACCTTGTATTTTTCCACTACCTGCCAGAAGCGGCTATAGGTCGGGTAGTTAGGAACGCCTTCAAACATAATCGAGGTGGCGCCATTGCAGAGAGGACCGTAAAGAATGTAGGTATGACCCGTGACCCAACCCAAGTCTGCGGTACACCAATACATATCACCCTCATGATAATCAAAAACGATCTTATGAGTGAACGAGCCATAGACCAGATAACCGCCCGTCGTGTGCATAACACCCTTGGGCTGTCCGGTGGAACCTGATGTATAAAGGATGAACAGAGGATCTTCTGCATCCAT
>ENA-UPTA01003391-UPTA01003391.1-activated-sludge-metagenome-genome-assembly--contig:-NODE-3391-length-15705-cov-6.190990_pt1 | contig 15705 bp, 10 predicted proteins | sample MGYA00238184_ERZ773361 | MGnify/ENA primary metagenome ERZ773361 (study PRJEB29100, sample SAMN05720205) | activated sludge metagenome | isolation source: anaerobic digester from wastewater...
ATTTTGCTTCAAAAGAAGGATCTTTTGAAATAGCCCAACTACTCATCGAAAAAGGAGCTAATGTAAATGCAAGAAATGAATATGGAGAAACCCCCTTGCATTTTGCTTCAAAAGAAGGATCTTTTGAAATAGCCCAACTTCTCATCGAAAGAGGTGCGAATGTAAATGCAAAAGCCAAATATAGTCACACCCCCTTGCATTATGCTTCAGAAGGATATTTAGACATCGCCAAACTCCTTATCGAAAAAGGGGCGGATGTAAATGCAAAAATTTCTGATGATTTAAGATATTATGCCGGTTACACCCCCTTGCATTTTGCTTCAAAAGAAGGATCTTTTGAAATAGCCCAACTACTCATCGAAAAAGGGGCGGATGTAAATGCAAAAAATGAATTTGGTGAAACCCCCTTGCATCTTGCTTCAACAGATATGGCCGAACTCCTTATCGAAAAAGGAGCTAATGTAAATGCAAGAAATGAATATGGAGAAACCCCCTTGCATTATTTAAAAGGATATTTAGGTATGGCTATGGCCGAACTCCTTATCGAGAAAGGTGCGGATGTGAATGCAAAAGCCAAATATGGTTACACCCCCTTGCATTTTGCTGTTTACAAGGAAGAGTTTGAAATCGCCAAACTCCTCATCGAAAAAGGGGCGGATGTGAATGCGGTTGTTTCTTCAAAAGATAGATATTATGCAGGATATTCCGCATTGCATTTTGTGGCTCAGAACACAAAAAAATATATCAATATTGAAAGAATTGCATTTTTATTAATTCAAAATCATGCAAATTTGGATATTGTCGCTAAAAATGGATTAACCGCATCACAGGTCGCAAAAAACTGTTCAAATGAAGATGTCGGCTTATTAATTAGTAATCCGGATTATAAATTGTTTGGATATTATTGGATAAATGATATTCAAATGCTTGTTAAGTTACTAACCGATAAGCCCGAATTAAGCAATTTGTTAAACAGCGAAGGACAAACTATATGGCACCTCGCAGTAAAAGAAAATAACGAAGAAGTATTAAATTTTCTATATTCAAATAAAATGCTGATAAATGCGCAAAATATACATGGACAAACGGTTTTATTATGCGCAATAGAATTGGGTAAAAAAGAAATTGTTTTCAATTTGATTGATGCAGGTGCGGATATTAATATTGCCGACAAACAGGGGTTCTCTCCGTATGCGGTTGCTAAGTTTCATAAATATAACGAAATTTTGGATGTACTTGTAATGAACAACGCAGATACAACAATACATATTAAACCTGTTTTAACAATAAAACAAGGTCATAATAAATGGGTTCCTTCTGTTTGCTTTTCTCCTGATGGGAAAACTTTAGCTTCTATCCAAAGCTTTACAATAGAACTATGTGACGTGCAAAGTGGCAACCTGTTAAAGACCATGGAAGATGTTTGGGAAGATTTTACTTCTGTTTGCTTTTCTCCTGATGGGAAAACCTTAGCTTCTGGAGGTGAATTTGGTTTAATAACATTATGGGACTTGCATCGCAAAAAAAAAATAAAAAGATTTAAAGGACCTAATTATAAATATGGTGGAGATTTTTGTTATATTACCTCAGTTTGCTTTTCTCCTGACGGGAAAACCTTAGCATCGGGAAGTTTGAAAAATTTAGAACTATGGGACGTGCAACGTGGCAAGCTGTTTAAGTCATTTGTAGGGCATACCTCCTATGTTACTTCTGTTTCCTTTTCTCCTGATGGGAAAACCATAGCATCGGGAAGTTGGGACGAAATAAAAATCTGGGACATCGCCACAGGTAATGCTCTCAGCTTTGTTGGGCACAAAAACCGTGTTCTTAACGTCCAATTCATGGCCGATACTACCAAAATCGTATCAGTCGATGAAACTGGCGTTATCATCTACTGGGACATTGCCACCCAAAAGCAACTGGCAGCCATTTATCCGGTGGGCGATAGTTTAACGGTGGTGGTAACTCCAGAAGGATATTTCGATGGTACTCCCGAAGCGCTCAGATACCTGTATTATGTGCAGGGAACGGATATCATTCCGCTAGAAGCATACTACGAGCAGTTTTACCGCTCCAATTTGTTGCAGCGCATTCTCAGGGGAGATGCAATTGAGCAGTCGCAGGTTGATTTCAATAAGCGCAAGCCCAATTCGGGAGTAAAGATCACCGAACCGGCACAAGGCGATTATCGCAGTATCAATATGCCGGTGCCCACCAATGCCAACCTGCTCAAACTAAAAGCCAGTTTCACCGACAACGGGGGTGGGGTGGAAGAGGTTCGTGTGTATCGCAACAACAAACTGGTGCATTCGGAAATAATCGGTTTGAACAAGCCATGTGAAAGCATTTCGCGCAGCTTCGATGTTCCGCTCATGCCCGGAATCAACACCATTACCGTATCAGTATTCAACAGCGACCGTACCGAGATATGCGACACCATAAAGATGAACTTTTCGGGAAGCATTACCGAAATGCCCAACCTGTATCTGGTTTGTATTGGTATCAACGAATACGAAAACCCGCAATACCACCTGAATTTTGCAGTGAGCGATGCGCTGAGTTTTTCGAAGGCAATAGAAACCGGAGCAAAGACCTTGTTTGGGAATATCTATACATACAACATCACCGATCGCGATGCTACCAAAGCCAATATTACAAAAATTCTCAACGAGGTGCAGTCGAAAGCCAAACCCTGGGATGTGTTTGTGTTTTATTACGCAGGTCACGGAGCTGCTATAAGCGAAGATGGACGGACGAATTTTTACTTTATCAACAGCGATGTAACAAATATTTACAGCAAAGAACAGCTCACTGGCAAAGCCATTTCTAACAGTGAATTGTTGTTTTTCTCGCGCGATATACAGGCTGAGAAGCAGTTTTTGGTGATAGATGCCTGCAATAGTGGCGCAGCGGGTGATTTGCTGGCCTATCGCAGCGGACCCGAAGAGGAAAGGGCTATTGCTGTATTAGCGAGAAGCACAGGAACACACTTCCTGTTTGCCAGCACCGCCAACCAGTTGGCGAAAGAGATACCGGAAATAGGGCACGGGGTGTTTACCTATTGTATGCTAAAAGCCATGACCGGAGGTGATGGCATATATTCCGAAGGGAAGAGCCTTACGGTAAAGGATATTTCAAACTACACCGAGAAACAGGTACCGGAGTTATCGGTAACCTACACACCCACCAAGACACCGCAATACCCCACTGCGTATAGCTACGGGCAGGATTTTCCGTTGGTAATCACCGGCAACCTGCTCGATTTTAAAACCCTGAAAGGCAAATACGATGATTACAGCATTGAGCAGTTGCAGGAAATGAAAGCGAAAGCAATTGAAGTGGAAGACTACCAAAAAGCCGATGAAATTAAAAAGGAGATTCAAAAGCGCAGTAATTATTAGCAACACAGTAATATGACATTGTGTTTATACACAGTTTAGTGCAAAATAGCTGTATGCTTTTGTGATTTGTGCTTATACATTTAATATCATTTTGACCTTGCAAATTTTACTAACTAAAAACGAAAAATATGAAAAATGGAGTTTTTACAATTTTTTTTGTGGTTTTATCAATTGGGTTAAACGCTCAAACCGATCATATTGCAGTTCAAGACGTAAAACTTGAAAACGGTGCGACCATCACCAATTACAACAATGGTATCTGCAAAGATAAAGTATTTGAAAATACCAGATTTGAAATGGTTTCTAACCCTTGTGATAGTTTGACCGACTTGCGAGATGGGAACAAATATAAAACAGTAAAAATCGGCAATCAAGTGTGGATGGCCGAGAACTTACGCTATTTGCCTGAAGTGGTAAGGCGTAAAACTGGAGATATATATTTAAAAGATTTTGAATTCTTTTATGTTTACGGTTTCAATGATACCACTGTGAGTAAAGCCAAGGCTACACGAAATTATCAGACCTACGGGGTGCTGTACAACTGGAAAGCAGCAAACACCAGTTGCCCTGAAGGATGGCATTTGCCAAGCGATGCTGAATGGCAGCAGCTAAGCGATTTTTTGGGTGGTGATAATGTTGCTGGTGGTAAATTAAAAGAAATAGGTGTTACCCTATGGAAAAAACCAAACATTGGCGCTATCGATTCTTTTGGCTTCAAGGCTCGTCCGGGTGGTGGTCGCCACTACGATAAGCGTTTCTACTTCATTGGGCGCTATGGCTACTGGTGGAGTTCTACCGAGGACGGTCCGAATACCGCTTGGGCCCGCTACATGTGGGATCAGGCCAGTAAAATGCACCGAAACAACGGTCGCAAAGATATGGGTTTTTCGGTTCGATGTGTCAAGGATTAGACTAGCTGACAAAGTGATTCAGTTCCAGCAAAGTCAATTTTTTCTTCCCAATACCCACCGTTATTTCGAATTTAGATAAGCGATAGTGCTATGTAAAATTTTCAGGAGGGGGAATTATTTATTCTATCGGTTAAAAATCAACGTCTGTCTATTTTATTTTACCAGAATGTTGCCATTCTGTAGCTTTGTTAACTGAAAATTTATTCAATGTTAATTAATTCTCATTTTGGGTTTATGAAAAAAATAATCATTTCAATTTTAGTATTCGGTTTGGTTTCGGCTTCGGCATTTTGTCAGCAATGGGGTTTGTACACCTTATACAGCGTTCAGAATAGCACCGCTGCTTATCTTATCGACACTGCCGATAGCCCGGCCACCTATCACTCATGGACGTTTTCGTCATCGAAAAAAACGGGTTATTCAAGTTATCTTACCCACGGAGATACTTTAGTACGTTCATATATGTCGGGTTCCAGTGGTGGCGGTGGATCCACGGGAGGATTGCAGAAGGTTTTGTGGAATGGAACCGTGTATTGGGATATTACCTATGCGAATATGCACCACGATATATGCCCGCTCCCAAACGGAAATGTACTTGTGATTGCTTACGATAATAAAACATCTACTCAGGCAGTGGCAATGGGAGCGAATTCGAGCAGATCGATAAAATCGGAGAAAATTGTTGAACTTAAACGTACCGGTCAGAATACATATCAGGAAGTGTGGGTGTGGTACCTATGGGATCACTTGTGTCAGGAATACAGCTCCTCCAAACCCAATTATTACAGCGATGTTGCCTTGCACCCTGAATTGCTTGATATAAATGTTAATACCCAATCGGAAATAATGCACATGAATGGAATTGACTACAATGCGTCAAAAGACCAGATTGTTTTCAGTTGTCATAACTTAAATGAGTTGTTTGTGATTGACCACAGTACTACAACAGCACAGGCAGCTACTCATAGCGGAGGTAACTCCGGTAAAGGCGGAGATTTTCTTTACCGCTGGGGTTGCCCATCGAATTACGATGAATCAGGCACCACAAATTTTAATGTAATTCATGACGCACGTTGGATTCCATCCGATCACCCGACGTACCCCAATTGCATTTCGGCATTCAATAATAAAGGGGGAAGCGGCTCAAAATCAGCTTCTGATGTTATTGATCCTCCTGATAACGGTTACGTTTATAGTATCACTTCCGGAGAACCGTTTTTACCCACAACCTACAATACACGCTACACAAGCAATTACTCATGCAACAATATGGGGGGGCAGCAACGCCTTCCGAATGGGAATACATTTATGTGTGTACCCGCTTCGGCTACTTACCTTATTGAAGTAAATTCTGCCGGCACAAGCCTTTGGAATAAAACCGTAAGCGGAACAGTGGCTCAGGCAATCCGGTACAGTAAATGTTATGTCAGGGGTCCGGTGGTTACTGCTGGGGCATCACTCACTTCGGTTTGTTCCGGTAATGCGGTTACCCTGAATTCCTCAGCCGTTTCTGTCACTGAAACAAGTCCAACTTACACGTATGCATGGTCTTCGACAAACGGTTATTCAGGTGCAACCCAAACCCCGGTAATATATCCAACAGTAACGGGAACTTATACGGTAACTATTACCAACACTGCCATTTCTTGTTCAAGCACTGCGTCGGTTACCGTTACAGTATTACCTTTACCTGAGGCTAATGCAGGAAACGATGTTGCTATTAATGCAGGATCTTCTACAACCCTTACAGCATCTGGAGGGGGAACCTATCACTGGAGTACAGGTGCAAATACTCAGAGCATTACTGTAAATCCTGCAGAAACTACTACTTATACAGTGACCGTAACCGGTTCAAATGGCTGTACTGCATCTGACGCTGTGGTTGTAAATGTTAATGCTGGAACACTTAGCGTTGCAGCGACCGCCGATAATCAAACGATATGTATTGGCGACCCTGTTCAGCTATATGCCACCCCATCAGGAGGGGCCGGTTATTCTTACAGTTGGTCATCGGTGCCTGAAGGGTTTTATTCAAATGAGCAAAATCCGGTTGTCTATCCTGTTGAAAATACTGTCTACACCATTCTAGTAACCAGTGGTGTAAACAATGCTTCGGGAAGTGTGAACATCACTGTAAACCCATTGCCGCCAACCCCTACGATTACTGAATACAGCAATTTTCTGATGTCGTCAGCAGCATACTCTTATCAATGGTATTTAAATGGAATACCTATGGATGGTGCAGTTAATCAGGTATTCACGCCACTGGAGCCTGGAAATTATCAGGTCGAAATTATTGATAATAATGGGTGTTCATCCATGTCAGCAGTTTTTTTATTTACAGGTACAAGTAACACTTCAATTGATAAGGAAAGTCTCATCACTGTATACCCGAACCCTTCCAGTGGAAAAGTATGTATTGCTATCGAAGATGAAAGCATTGTAAATTATACAGTAAAAATCATTTCACTTACAGGAGCAAATTTACTTCAGGGTGAAAACCTCACTGAACTCAATTTGATGAACCTGTGCACCGGAATTTATTATGTGTACATTTATCCTGAAAATAAGAATTCTATTGTTAAGCGTATTTCAATTATAAAATAAAATCGTATGAAAAGTTCGAAAACACTTGCTCTTACTTTATTGGTTTCGCTCATAACTTTAGGTGCGTTTGCGCAACTATCAGTTATTCAGTATACTGAAACAAACGGATTACCCAGTAACGATGTTTGCGGTGGCATTGCCGTTGCACCGAATGGGAATATTTGGGCGGGTACTTCAGCTGGAGTTGCAAAATTCAATGGTACTGTATGGACGGGCTACGATAGTGGAGATGGTATGATAAGCGACTATTGCACCTGTATTGCGGTGGACAATAACAACATAGTATGGGTTGGCACCGATATGGGGCTTTGTCGATTCGACGGATCTACTTTTACTAACTACACCACTGTTGAAGGTCTGGCCGATAATTCGGTAAATTACATTGCTTGCGATAATGCCGGTAAGGTATATATTGCAACATTCAATGGTGTTTCAGTTTTTAATGGCATATCGTTCGATAATCTTACAACCGATGACGGCCTGCCCACCAATCTGATCGTTTATGTGCATGTTGTTGCCCCAAATAATGTTTGGTTTGCTACCTTGGGCGAAGGTGCCGTGTATTTCAATGGCACATCTTTTACATCTTTCAGCACCGGACAAGGACTTGCCTCAACCGATATCAGCTCTGTTGTGGTTGATACAGATCAAAAGAAGTGGATTGCTTCTTTTAGCGGAATAGATGTGTTGGATTCCGAAAATCAGTATTATACATTGCAAAATCATGAAGATGGCTTGTATTCACCTTATGCTGATGGCTTATATCATGATTTTGTTCAGGATGTTGCAGCTGATGCGCTTGGGAATATCTGGGCTTGTGTTTATGTCGATTATCTTCAGGATGGCGCAGTTACGTTGTATAGTAATGGCGAGTGGCAGACTGTATTCACCGAAACAAATTCGTTGCGAGATATAAAAACCGATCCGAATGGCAATGCTTGGATTGGTTCGGGAGCAGGTGTTTTTAAAGTTCAGATTGAATCAAGTCTGAACGAAATCGATGAGAGCCTGATGCCTGTCGTTTACCCAAACCCTGCAGAACAATATATCAATATCTTATATGCTGATAAAATATGCTCTGTTAAAATATTTAATGTGCAGGGGAAACTGGTCAGCAGTTATAGTAATGAGCAATCAAACCGTTTCGATATTTCAGGTTTGGCTGATGGATACTACTATATTCAATTCGATGCAGCAAATTTGCGTTATACCCTTAACTTTGTGAAAAAATAAGTATTTGAATTAACCAGCAGTATTTATAATCAGACCAAGTGTTGCAATTTGCTTCTCAACGATTTTCATGGTATTTAGGTACAGTACTTTTGTTTTTTGCCCTCATTGAATTTCCCGCAGTGGCATTCTCACAAAGCGATTTCTACAATATCAGGAAAGTGCAGGAAATTCGTATCAATTTCTACGATGCTCATTGGAAAACTACTCTCGATAGCTTGTTTGCTGCAGGAAACAGCGACATTCGAATCGGGGCAGATGTTACAATCAACGGAACTGTATTTCATAGGTGCGGAGTTCGCTACAAAGGCTTCAGTTCATGGAATTCATCCGAAACCAAAAATCCGTTTAACATTGACCTTGACTTCAGTATAAAAAATCAGAATTATCAGGGTTACACAACCCTGAAGCTGAGCAATGGTATTTATGACCCTTCATTTATAAGGGAGGTATTGTCGTATTACATTGTACGCCAGTATATGCCAGCCTCCCAAGCCAATTTTTCGGAATTGTATATCAACGACACACTCATTGGCTTATATACCAATGTTGAGGCAGTGAATGACGAGTTTATTGAAAAGCATTTTGGAAGTTGTAAAAACACGTTTTTTAAAGGTAGCCCCGAAGCCCTCGATTTTCCGTTTGGCGACAATGCCAATCTCAGTTACATTGAGGGTGAGGATTCAACCTATTATATGACTTTTTATAAAATGGAATCGGAATATGGTTGGAGCAGACTGTTTGAGCTGATACGAATCCTCAATTCCGATACTGCAAGTCTCCCGTCTGTTTTGAATATCGACCGCACTTTGTGGATGCATGCTTTTAATTATTCATTGCTTAATTTGGATAGTTATATTGCTTATTCACAGAATTACTATATGTACGAAGACGATAATTCAGTCTTTAATCCGATTGTCTGGGATTTGAACATGTCGTTTGGAAGTTTTCGTTATAGCGATGGAGCCTTGAACTATAATGGAGTAACCATAAACAAACTTAAGACCTTAAACCCTTTGCAGCACCTTACTTTTTCGATTTCACCAAGACCGTTGATGAAAAATTTGTTTTTGAACAGCACGTATCGTAAAATGTATCTGGCCCATATACGGACTATTATAAATAGGAATATAATTAGTGATGAATACTTGCAAATTGCTCAGGAATTGCACGATACAATTGCTTTTTATGTTGACCGTGATACTAACAAATTTTACCCTTACGAATATTTTCAAAACAACCTTACATCTACCGTAGGTGCTTCAGGAGAGCAATATCCCGGCATCCAGGATCTGATGGAAGCACGTGCAACGTATCTGAGCACGTATTCAGGCATTGGCGGATATCCACTTATTGATACTCCGGTTTGCAATCCTGCCAGACCGGGAAATGGTAGTATTGTAAATATTACAACCGTTGTTGAGGGGGCAACTGAAGTGTATTTATATTATCGTTTCCACCCCGCATTGGTATTTAGCAAAGCTGAAATGTCGGATGACGGATTGCACAACGACGGAACTTCCGATGATGGAATCTATGGTATAACCCTCACAATTGGTGGAGAAACACTGGAGTACTATGTCTGGGCTGAAAACGAAACCGCCGGTGCATTTCTTCCTGAAGATGCTTCGTATAAATTTTTTACTGCAAATGTTTATCCCGTATCAGGGAGATTGGTGATTAATGAATATGGTTTCTGCGGTGCAAACTCCATCGAACAATGTGTTAATCTGCCGGCATGGATTGAATTATTCAACAATTCGCAAGTTGATATCAACCTGAAGTCATTCACTTTAGAGCAAAACGATAATGTTTGGTATTTTACGGATACTGCAATCCCTGCAAATTCTTTTTTATGTGTGTCGGCAGATGCAGCTTTCGCGGAGTCGGAAACAAATTTGGGATTCTTTCTTTCGTGTGATTGCCTTATGCTGAAAAGCGACAGCGGAGAGATTATTGATTCTTGTGTAGTAATATGCCCTAAGGCAGGGAATTCAGTCGGAAGGTACCCCAATGGTAGTGGCGACTTCAGGTTACTGCTCCCTTCGATGGCTTCATTCAATATACCAGTTACACTGAACTTGCCGGTGCTTTATGTAAGCCCAAATCCAGCCAGTAAGTATGTGATTGTTCAAGGTGAGATATCAGGAAATCAAATGAACCTGAAGATATTTAATCAGTTGGGCGGACTTGTCTATTCAAAGCAGTTCAACAGTTGCAATACTTTCTTTGCCGAAAAAATTGAATTAAATGGATTTGCATCAGGAGAATACATTATTCTCCTGATGGATGGCACAAAATATGCTTTTATGAAATTTATTGTTATTTAATGCGTTTTAAAGACATTGATTCATTAGATTTGTAACCGAAAATTAAAAACACAGAAAGATGAAATATCGTTTATTATTAGCCCAATGCGCTGTACTTATTATTGTGGCTGCAACCATAGCCTCTTGCGAAAAACCGGAGGGGGAGGGCGGAACCGCTACCATTAACGGGAGTGTTTGGGTCCGTGATTATAACAGTACTTTTACACAGCTTACCGGAGAATACGCTGCTGCCGATGAGGATGTGTATATTGTGTATGGAGACCATGTTGGCTACGACGACAAAACTTCCACCGATTACAACGGCCGGTTTAGTTTTCGTTACCTGAGGCCTGGTGATTATACGGTATATGTTTATTCAAAAGATTCAACACTGACTTCGGTATCGGGAGAAATTGCCGTGATTCAACAATTCCAGGTTACCCAGAGAGAACAGGTAGTAGAATTACCTCAATTTATTATTTTTAATTAATGTAAATTATTGTTGATATGAAAGCATTATTTGTAATGATTTTACTTGCTGTTGGCATAAGCAGCTTCTCTCAAAGTGCTAAGGATGCCAGGTTAAACAGGTTGAAGTCGAAAACTACGATGAAAACTGTTGAAAACAATGGGGTACCGACAATTTTTAAAGAAACGTATGAAGAGTTTGATAAAAACGGTAAAACTACCCTTAAGACAGAATATTCGAAAAGTGGCTCTGTTAAGCATCAGGAAACGTATAAATACGATAGCTTCGGTAACGTAACCGAGTATGTAGAATCCGATACCAAAGACGGAACAGTGTTTAAAACCGTGTTTACTTACAATGCAAACGGAGATAAAGTGTCCGAAACAATTACCGATGTGTCGGGTAAGCTTGTCGAAAAATCAACATATACCTACGATTCCAAGGGTTTGCGTACAGAAAAAAGAGAATATAACAGTGATGGTTCACTTAAGTCTATCCGTAAAATTTCGTACGAATACTATTAGCAGAAATGCAAGACTTAGGCAAAATTATCAATGATTACATGCCCATTTCCCTGAGTGAGATGGACTCAGTGAAACTTTTGAACAGGTTAGATAAGAAATATATTTTACCAAGCAGCAAACTCATTGAAATATTGCGTGAGCTGATTCAAGATTATTATATCCTTCAGATTAATGATGTCAGAAATTGTCGTTACACAACGGTATATTACGATACCGATGATTTTATGCTTTTTCGTCAACACCAGAACGGCAAAATGAATCGGTATAAAGTCCGCTTTCGAAGGTATGAGGATTCGGATGTGAATTTTTTTGAACTGAAGTTTAAAAATAATAAATCCAGAACCATTAAAGAAAGACTTGAGACTAATACGTTCAAACCTGAGCTTACAAGGAAAAAGACAGAATTCCTCGAAAAAAAGACTCAGTTTATTGCTGCAGAGTTCAAACCGGTGATTACAATCCACTATAGGCGAATGACACTGGTGAGTAAGGAGATGAACGAAAGGATGACTATTGATACAGATTTATGGTTCGAGAACAACAATGCAAGATCCGACTATAACAATCTGGTGATTATAGAAACCAAACAGGGTGGTAATATACACTCGTATGCCTCAGAGGTGTTGAGGAATTACCATATTCACGGTTTCTCCATAAGTAAGTATTGCCTTGGTATTGTTTCACTGTATAATGAAGTGAAGAAAAACAGGTTTAAAGTAAAGCAAATGAAAATTAATAAAATTTGTTATGAATGTAATTAAACTAATCATCAGTATTACGTTGTTTGTTTTTTTGGTGTCACCGCCGCAGCTTTGCTATTCTCAAAGCTCCGAAAACAGCGAAATCATCGAAAATACATCCGATTTTTCAGTTGAAACAGATAAGGCAAAAGATAAAGACAAAAAAGATGACAAATCGAAAAAGGAGAAAGATATAATTAAGCTGAATCTCCATTTTTTTGGAAATCTGGGCATCGATATACTCACGATGCTTATAATCATTCTATTGTTTTATTTACCGGGCACAAAAAACCGTGAAAACATTTTTTCGCTGATCATGTTCAACATAACGATTTTTCTGCTGACTTTTGTGTTGAACGATGTTAAAATATCGATGGGGGCTGCATTCGGACTGTTTGCGGTATTCAGTATGTTGCGCTATCGCACAGCCGGTATTTCGATGAAAGACATGACTTATTTATTCGTGTTCATAGCACTTGGCTTATTGGGAGCAATCAGCCTTGATTATTACGAATTAGGTATTATTAACGGGATTGTGATTATGTTCATTTTTCTCCTCGACGGAGGTATCCTTTTGCGACGTGAGCTCTCGAAACGAATTCAATACGAAATAATCGAAAATATCAAGCCTGAGCGCTATAATGAATTGCTGTCCGACCTGAAAAAACGAACAGGCCTCGATATTCACCGCGTTACAATTGGCAGGGTCGATTTTCTTAAAGATTCAGCAAGTATAACAGTTTTCTACAGAAGTAATAAGAACAAAAACGCACTAAGTGAAAATAAAACTGAATAAAATACTCCTGCTGCTCGCAAATGTTTTATTTGCGGCTTCTCTAACAGGTTACAGCCAGATTAACGATGCCGGACTGTGGTTGTCGCTGGGAGCTGAAAAAAAAATAAAACAGGCTCTCTCGGTAAACTACACTGCTGAATTTCGCTTGAATGAGAATTTTACTGAGTTGGGAACAATTTACAATGATTTCGGACTGGAATACCGATTCAACAAAAATTTAAGCATTGGTGCTGCTTACAGATTTATTGCCAAAAAACAGCCCGAAAATTATTACTCATTTCGTCACCGTTTTTACATTGACCTGAATTACAAAAGAACTGTTGGTATTGTTCGTTTATCTGGTCGTCTGCGGTTGCAGAATCACTATGAAGACATTTTTTCCTCGGAACAGGGTTGGTATCCCGAAACATTATTGCGCGGTCGTGTAGGGGCGAAGTTCAATATCCCATACCCTGTTAAGCCCTACGCAACGGTAGAAGTAATGACCCCGTTGTCGGGAACAGAACTGTTTACATTGGAAAAAATCAGGTACAGGGCAGGTTTGGAATACGAACTCAACCGAATGCACTCTTTCGATTTGTTTTATATGTTCCAGCACGATTATGGTTCAAGGATACCCCGAAACGATTTTGTCGTTGGTATGGGATATTACTTTACTTTCTGAGAGTACGCCTTTTGGGGTAGTTAATTAAAAAAATATTATTTTTACTTGCTCGTTTTTGTTTTTGCCGGGTAGAATTATGAAGAACTTTTTCATCAGAATTGCGGTTATAGTCATTGTGTTGTCGGTGCACATTTGTAATGCTACAATAGCTGAAACAATTGTTATTGCCGAAAATATGTATGCAATCGATGAAACCAAAAAGCTGGTTTTGGTTAATCAGGATGTGGCAACAATAAATCTGCAATGGCCAAATCAGAAAACAGGTATAATTCTTAACGATTTTTATACTTTTTCGGAAGAAATATCAACGGTTCAAATAGGAGTTGCATATCAGGCTGTTAAAAGCAGCGTAAACTATACAATATATTTTTCGCAGCTTCCGATAATTCGCATTTATAATCAAGGACCTATATATGATGATCCTAAGGTACTTGCTGAATTTATAATGACCGAAACCGACCAGACAACTATTAGTTCATTTGTTGGTATTGAACTACGGGGCAACACCTCGTTATGGTGGGATAAGCATAATTATCTGATTGAATTCTGGACTGATGCACAGGGAGCAAATACTCATGATGTTTCGTTGCTTGGTATGCGCAGCGACGATGACTGGAATCTGCAGTCGCTGTACAACGAGCCGCTGCGGATTCGGTCGGTCAGCACCAACGATTTATGGATGAATTTCGGATCGCTTTATTATCAGCAAATCGAACCGGAAGCCAAACCCGGTATTGTGATGAAATACGCCGAGCTTTTCCTTAATGGACGTTACAAGGGTATTTACGCTGTAAGCGAAAGGGTCGACCGTAAACTCCTTCAGATTAAGAAATATGATGAAGATGACGATGAAATCAGGGGGGAGTTGTATAAAGGTACCGAATGGGCAAACGGAACTTTGTTTAACTATGCCGACGATTTCGATAATCAGTCTGCTTATTGGAGCGGATTTGAGTATGAATATCCCGAGGAGCTTATCGATTGGTACTATCTGCACGATTTCGTCGACTTTGTTGTTAATTCTACAAATGATGAATTCTATGCCACATATGAATCGAAGTTTGATGTGCAAAGTGCTATTGATTACTATATCCTGATGAATGTATCAGTGGCTGTTGACAATAGGGGTAAAAACATTTTCATTGCCCGTTACGATGCAGGAGAACCCTATTTTTATGTCCCATGGGATCTTGATGGTGTGTTTGGGATTATGTGGGACGGAACAAATACAAGCCCCAATGCAGGTCTCCTTTCAAACGGTTTATACGACAGAATGCTTTGCGATTGCGATCCCAACGGATTTAACCAACGCATGAAGAGCCGCTGGCTCGAATTGAGGGAGTCCGAAATTACCCATGAAAGTATTATGAATATATTTGAAACCAACTATAATTACTTGCTTACAAATGGTGCTTACGAGCGGGAGCAAATAGCCTGGACCACATTTAGTTACGGACAATCAAAGCTCGATTATATCTCACAATGGACCACAATAAGGCTCGATTACCTTGATATGCGTTTTGCGGAGCCATGCGTACCTGCTGGCATTCATGCAGCAGCTGATGATAACGATTTTGCAATGTACCCCAATCCGGCAAGCGATAAAGTGTATATTACAACCAACTCAGGCAGAAATTATTATAGCGTTGTTGTTAACGATTATTCCGGAAAAACTGTATTGCAGTCAGCAATACATACCAACCCTGCAGTGCTTGACGTTTCGGTTCTGCAACCGGGTTTATACATTGTTCAGCTTATCTCAGACAATGGAACAGCGATACGTAAACTGATTGTAAACCGTTAATTAAGTTTTTATAATCAGCCAGACTGACGTAACCGAATATTGGTTTGAACTAATAGTTAATGATTTTTGCCAAAGCAACTATTACCCAAAAGATGTGCTACAGGAATACCTTAAGATACGCAAGTTAAAGCTAAGCGTCAACACCCGGTACTATTCGCTAAACGATGCTTGCTGCAATAGGAGTGAGGTTCTATTTTATATAATACTCCCCGAAAATTGGACCACTGGTTAAGTTGAATAAAAACAATTA
>ENA-UPTA01003395-UPTA01003395.1-activated-sludge-metagenome-genome-assembly--contig:-NODE-3395-length-15696-cov-6.266543_pt1 | contig 15696 bp, 11 predicted proteins | sample MGYA00238184_ERZ773361 | MGnify/ENA primary metagenome ERZ773361 (study PRJEB29100, sample SAMN05720205) | activated sludge metagenome | isolation source: anaerobic digester from wastewater...
TTGTCGTCGCTCATGTGTTTAATTTTTCACGAAGATAAGAAAGAGTTTGGGAGAATGCATATTCTTTGTAGCGCAACTACAGTTTTTTCAGATTAAGTAAATTATTACTTTTATGTAAGCAAATTAACTTTTTTCTATTAATAGATAATTATTGAATCTGTATATGATTTCCCTTCGTACAGAACTTTCACAATGTAAACACCCGGAGTAAATGCCGAAAGGCTGATTCTTTCGCCAGAAGATGATGCATACAATCGTGAAGTTTTTGTGAACATCTGTTTTCCGTTTGCATCGTAAATGGCAATTTTGATATTGCCCAATCCATTGAAAGCACTAACATAGAGCTCCCTTGTCCCGTTATTGAATGTAATTTTAAAAGCATTATCCGCAATACTGCTTATTCCCGAAACAGTATCTCTTCGAACACATCGTACATTTGCCAGTTCATTTTTATTTACTTGCCACATTTCCAGCCCAAAAACAAGGCAAAATGCAATTGTATCACTCCACTCCGAACTTGTCCATACGTAACTTGTGTTTTCAGAATAAAAAGATGTTATACCTCCAATAGAATCGGCTTTATAAATCATTGTTATCAACTCAAAACCTGTTGGCAAATACCAATCGGAGAAACCTCCTGCCGTTAGCGTATCGCATATTAGTGCCGCATAGCCCTGCCCCCCGTTATCGCCCAGTTGGGCAACAATATCATTGGTATTATTAAAACCGCTGGTACTGTATGCCCCCCCGCCTACGGTAATATCTACCGGGGGACCCCAGTAAATTTCGTTATAATGATTGAAGGGCTGAGTACTTAAAATTGTTGAATCGTTCAACCAGATTTGTACAATATTGTCCTGAGCATATGTTTTGGTGACAAAACACAATGAAATAATTATTAAAAATGAAGTTATTTTCATTACCTTATTCATTATAATTGATTGTTTCAAATTCAGTACCCAAGGAAACTTCGAAACCTGAACCGAGTGTAAATCCATTGGTCGAACGTATTGCATGTTTGCCATTATCGCTAAAAGCGGCATCGCTGCTATATGTATCCCCTAAGTGAACGGTTCTCCATACACCATAATCATAATCTGACAAATCATCGTAAAAATCATTATCAATATTCGATATATCCATGCTGTAAAACCGGATATAATCAACTTTTAGTTCTTTAGGGAATGTTCCTGTGGCTGCATGCCCTACCCAGTTGACAATCCATAATCGCCAATAACTCATGTTGGGCAATTCTTCTTTTACACAATCGGTATTTGAATTAAAACTACCGACAAAATGATTGTTTACGTATAGTGTGTATGTAGTCGGAAACCACTCATACCCAAATGTAATCCATTCTGTTTCATCAATAATGTCCGGATCAACAAACATTACCCCTCCATAACCGCTTGTTGGACCGGTATATTGATGATATTCATTGGATTGTAAAGTATGTGTAAAAAATTCAAAAACATCTATTTCCCTGTAATCAGGGGAAGGCCAAAGCCCCTCAAAACCCCAGAAAGAAGTACACAAGTCGTTATCGCGGGGCAATTTTACTTTAACTTCATAGTATCCATAATGTTGATTGATATTGTTGTGGCAAAGCATTGCTGCTGTATAATCATAATTTGAGCCTGAAATATCATATAACTTTAAAGTAAGTAATTCTCCCGATAAATTCCAGTAATATCCGTCGTTACTAAAATTTGTTGCAGCATTTTGGTTTATATAGTTAGCATCTTTAAAATACCACCCATTATATAAGCTACCAGTATTAAATTCAATACTTAATGAGGTATTATATTCCCAACCCATTGTAGGAATAGCAATATCAGACGATACCGGGATAACATTAGGATAGAAATTTTCTGTGGTCATGCAATTCTGTGAATATGTTACTGTACAGAAAAACAACACTATAAAAACAAAATAATATTTCATTTATTCCATTTCCTATTAATAAATAACTATTGAATCTGTATAACTTTTTTCTTCGTACTGGACTTTCACAACATAGATACCCGGAGTAAATGCCGAAAGGCTGATTCTTTCGCCAGAAGATGATGCATACAATTGTGAAGTTTTTGAGAATAAGCGTTTTCCGTTTGCATCATAAATGGCAATGTTGATATTACCCGAACCTACCAATGTGCGAACATAAAGCTCTCGTGTGTTATTATTGTATGCAATTCTAAAATCATTATCCGCAATTCGGTTTAATCCTGAAACAGTATCTCTTCGAACACATCGTACATTTGCCAGTTCATTTTTGTTTACAGCATAGCTTTCCATACCAGAAACAAAACAAAGAGCGCTGGTATCCATCCATTCTGTGCTTGACCATACAAAAGGTGTGTTTTCAGAATAAAACGTAAAAATACCCCCAACCGAATCGGCTTTATGGTATATTGTAATTAGCTCAAATCTTGATGGCAAATACCAATCGGAAAAACCTCCTGCCGTAAGCGTATCGCATATTAGTGCCGCATAGCCCTGCCCACCATTATCGCCCAATTGGGTAACAATATCATTGGTATTATTAAAACCGCTGGTACTGCTTGCCCCCCCGCCTGCGGTAATATCTACAGGGGGTCCCCAGTAAATTTCGTTATAATGATTGAAAGGCTGAGTACTTAATATTGTAGAATCGTTCAACCAAATTTGTACAATATTGTCCTGAGCATATATTTTGGTGCAAAAACACAATGAAATAATTACTATAAATTTAATTGATCTCATAATAAAAAATTAATTCGTTAATATCATTTTTTTTGTGTCGATTTCTTCATCGTTTACTATAAGCGTGTAATAATACATTCCCGGCATAAGTTCACCTCGGGTTATAGTTAAATTGTTTTTGTTCAAATCAACATCTTTGGAAAAAAGTAGCTTCCCGTTCATATCGAAAAACAGCATAGACGCATTGGCTCTTTCCAATGGGATATAATATTCTATTATTGTTTCATTGTCGAACGGATTAGGTCTGTTTTGCAACAAGTAGCACCCAGATAAATTGCTTTGAGATTCAATAATATTTGAAGACTTTTTATTCACATCAGAAGAGTTACAACACTCGTTCAACTCATTTTCAAGCGCACTAACCTGAACTTCAAGTTCTTTAATTGCTTCAATCAGCAAAGCAATCAAGTTTTGATATGAAACTCCTTTGAGTCCGTTCTCGTTAGTATTTACTACTTCCGGTACAATTTCTTCAACTTCTTGAGCAATTAATCCCATTTGTCGTTGGGGTGGTTCATCTGAAATTACGGTATTAGAATCTGCATCAGCAGCCAATTCAGTTATCTTATAAGTAAAATAGACTCCGTTCAGCTGTAAAACTTTTTCAAGCGGATTGTTTATAGTTTCAATATTCTCTTTTAAAGTAAGGTCACTATACTCAATAAGATCTCTTGTCCAAGTGGTTCCATCTCCATATACCACAAACTGATCTCCACTATTGTAATAGACACAAATTGCTTTAGTATTTACTCTATTTACAAGTGAAATTAATCCGTATGTCCAATCAACCGAGTGGTTTGCATAAGCTGTAATTGGAGTTAGGTTACTATTATCGGATACCGTGAATCTTCCATTATCAAGCGAACCTATAGTAACCCTTCCGCTATTTTTCAACACCAAACCATCAGTAAATGAACTTATTGTTGAACCAGCAGAACCATAACCAGCAAATGAAAACTTAATATCACCGTTTGCTTCAAACTTCAGCAAACCGACCTCATCAGCAAGTATTCTTTTTGAATAAGAGCCATCATAATAAAAATTATAACCTATTACCTTTGGAGAGCCATTGTAAAAAGTCCAACGATCGCCAATTTGTAAAGACTCAAGAGGGGTACTACAATTTATACCAACGTTACCATCGTTAAGCACCTTAATCTGTGCATTTATAAGATTGGGGCAATCGTTAATAATAAGAAGAAAAGAGGATACCATTTCATAAAATTGTTTATTAAGATGATTAATTGCAAATATAAACAATTTATACATAAAAATAAAAACAATATATTTTGAGGTAATAATATAATCACTTCAAAAATGAACGACAATTCAAATGTAATGGGTTGTTGCCACTTGTGTGAAAAATTTCTTAAGGATTCCCTCTAAGGATTACAAACTCACAATACAATACAAAATAATTGGTATAAGCAATTTTCATTGATCAAATTTCCACCCTTAATACTTAAGTTTGTTGCTTAAGGACATAGCTAAATTAGCATTGCAAAGCATTCGTTTACACTCTTATTTTGACTTATAAAGTTTGCTTTAGCAATAAAGGGTATCAAAAAGCTTCGTATATTACACTATTTCGTTAAAGCTTAAAAAATCCCTTTGAACTTATCGAAAAGTTTGGATTTTGATTCTTTTGCCGGGTCGAAGCTCTCTGACGACTGTAGGCGTTCGATAATTTTGCGTTCATCGCGATTCAGATTTGAAGGTATAAACACATTAATCCTAACCAGCAAATCGCCTTTACCGTAGCCTTGCAGGTCGGGCAATCCTTTGCCGCGAAGTCGAACTATTTTGCCGGACTGTGTTCCGGGGTCGATTTTGATTTTCACTTTCCCATCGAGGGTTGGAATTTCGACAGCATTCCCAATAATTGCATCAGGAATACCAATAAACATATTATATAGCAAATCGTTACCGTCTCTCACAAATTCGGGGTGTTCCTCTTCTTCGATGAGAATAATCAAATCACCGTTAACCCCACCCCTGCGGGCAGCATTGCCTTTACCCGACATCGAAAGTTGTACGCCGTCGCTTACACCGCCCGGAATTCGGATCTCGATAACCTCTTCGCCCTGAACAATTCCTTCTCCATAGCAATGGGTGCATTTTTGGGTAATCACTTTTCCCTCGCCACCACATGCCGAGCAAGGCGAACTTGTTTGCATGTGGCCCAATATGGTTTGGGTTACACGCGTCTGCATTCCCGTTCCATTACAGGTGTGGCAGGTTGAGTGTGCGTTACCGCCGTGCTCACCGGTGCCGTTGCAGTGCGAACACGAAACATATTTATTGACTTTTATCTTTTTTGTTGTTCCTGAAGCTATTTCGATAAGATCCAGTTTCACCTTGATTCTGATGTTTGTCCCTTTATTAACGCGCTTCTGGCCTCCCCTGCGACTTCCGCCACCAAAGAAACTGCCAAAACCACCAAAGGAGTCACCAAAAATATCACCGAATTGCGAAAAGATATCATCCATGCTCATACCGCCACCGCTGAAGCCGCCACCGGAGCTTACACCGGCATGCCCGAACTGATCGTAGCGCTGACGCTTTTCCGGGTTACTGAGCACCTCATAGGCTTCGGCAGCCTCCTTGAATTTTTCTTCTGCTGATTTATCATCAGGGTTTTTGTCGGGATGATATTGAATTGCTTTTTTGCGGTAAGCTTTCTTTATCTCTTCGGCAGAAGCATTTTTTGCAACTTCCAGAATTTCGTAATAATCGCGTTTTGCCATACAACCAATTTATACCCCTACAATAACCTTTGAAAAACGTATCACTTTATCGTGCAACTTATACCCTTTTTCTGCCACATCAACTACCTTGCCTTTCAAATCATCGGAAGGCGCTGGGTATTGCGTAACTGCTTCGTGAAAATCGGTGTCGAACACCTCCCCTTTGGCTTCAATTTCTGCAACGCCATTCTGTTTCATAAAATCGCGGAATTTGCCGGCAATCAAAAAAACGCCTTCTTTAAAGCCTTCCAGAGTATCAGCTTTTTCGATGTGATTTATAGCCCTGTCGAAATCATCAAGAATTGGCAACAGCTTAACGAGTAAATCTTCGCCGGCCGTACGCATCAGATCGATCCTGTCTTTCATGGCCCGCTTTCTGTAATTGTCGAACTCAGCCTGAAGCCTCATATGTTTATCCTTCAGCTCAGAAATTTCTTTCTTCAGTACATCCTCTTCCTTTTCTCTTTTCCTGAGTTTTCTCGATTTTCTTGATGTTTCGTTCTGCTCACCCTTACTTTCTACAGAATTGTCATCATGTTCCAAATTACTATTAACTGCATCCTTCATGTCGTTTTGTCCATCTTGCTGCATATCTTTCATCTTTTTTATTAAGCCATTTTAACATCATTAATCATAAACAAACACCTATACTCATTACCACAAAGTGATATTGACATTAAACCGTGCATATTCAACAAACAGTAAGCCAAAATTGATTTTATGCCATTCTGACAGAAATCACGGTAAATCTATTTTACCGGTTTTACCAGCGATTGCAACGCATCAATTTCTTTCTGCAATGCAGCCAGTTTTTTCTCCAGATTTTTAATGTTTTTCGAATATTTGCTGTAATCCTCCGATTGTTTCATCATTTCGATGGCCTTGTCCATAGATTTTTTCTGATTCACCAGAAGTTCAATCGGGTCGGGTAAAACGTACTTTTCAAGAGTTTCTTCCAATGCCGGACCTCTGAGGTTTCTGGCAAGGATAACGCCGTTTTTGTCGATCAGAATATTGCTGGGAATACTGCTTATGCTATATGCTGCAGCTGCAACAGAGCTCCAGTATTTCAGGTCACTCACATTAACCCATGCAAGGCTGTCTTTATCGATTGCAGCTTTCCATGCATCGGCTGCTTTATCGAGAGAAACGCCATATACTGTAAAGCCATTGCCTACGGTAAATTTTTTCTCACCATATTTCCGGTATGCTCTTACCACATTTGGGTTTTCTTTACGGCAAGGGTTACACCATGATGCCCAAAAATCGATGAGTACGACTTTTCCGCGAAGCGACGACAGGCTAATTGTATCACCGTTAACATCGGGTAAGCTTATTTCAGGTGCAGTTTGTCCGATATTTAAACCCGTTACTGGTTGCTGTTGAGCCACGGCTGAAAGTCCAATTACCACAGCAATAAAAAACAGATGAATTTTTTTCATAGAGACGTTTTAGTTTATTCTATTCTTTTTATGTTGGCGCCCAACTGACTCAGTCGGACGTCAATTTGTTCGTACCCACGATCAATTTGTTCAATGTTATGAATTGTGCTTACCCCTTCTGCTGACATGGCTGCAATGAGTAAGGCCATACCCGCCCTGATATCGGGCGACGACATCTGAATACCGCGCAGTTTGATCTGATTGTCGAGGCCAATGACAGTGGCCCGGTGCGGATCGCAAAGTATGATTTGAGCACCCATATCAATCAACTTGTCGACAAAAAACAAACGGCTCTCGAACATTTTCTGATGAATAAGTACGCTGCCTTTTGCCTGAGTCGCCACAACCAGAAAAACACTTAACAGGTCAGGGGTAAGTCCCGGCCAAATGGCATCAGCAATGGTCATAATTGAGCCATCGATGAAAGTTTCGATTTCGTAACGCTCCTGTGCGGGAATGAAAATATCATCACCTATCCGTTCCATTTGAATTCCAAGCCTGCTGAACTGTGCCGGTATAATTCCGAGATTATCGTAAGATACATCTTTTATAGTGATTTCGGAATGGGTCATAGCTGCCATACCGATAAAACTGCCGACTTCGATCATATCGGGCAAAATCCGATGGTTGGTACCGTGAAGTGAGCTCACTCCGTCGATATACAAAAGGTTAGAACCTATTCCGGTGATTTTCGCGCCCATACTGTTCAGCATATTGCACAATTGCTGAATATAAGGTTCGCAGGCTGCATTGTAAATGGTGGTAAGTCCCTTAGCGAGCACAGCAGCCATAATAATATTTGCCGTTCCCGTAACCGACGCTTCATCGAGGTGCATATAGCTACCCCTGAGTTCATCGGCAAACATGCGATAGAAATCATCCTTGTAACTGTAATCGAAACTGGCACCCAGTTTTATAAATCCAAAAAAATGGGTATCAAGCCGCCGGCGCCCAATCTTATCACCACCGGGTTTGGGCATAGCCACGCTATGCATACGCGCCAGCAACGGACCCATTATCATTATCGAACCACGTAGTGAGCTGCCTTTTTTTCGAAACTCTGTGCTTTCGAGATAGTCGATGTTGATGTTCTTTGCTTCGAACACCACCTCGCCTTTTGCAACCGGTGTAACTTTCACACCCAGATCTCTCAATAATTCAATCAGTTTATTCACATCGGCGATATCGGGGATATTGCTTATTTTCACCGGTTCATCAGTGAGTAATACCGCGCAAATAACCTGCAGGGCTTCGTTTTTGGCACCTTGAGGCAGAATGCTTCCTTTCAAACGGTGCCCACCCTCAATTTTAAATGTAGGCATAGCAAGCAGAACTTAATTATTTCTTTTTAAATTGTTTTTTCTTTCTTGTGCGGTTATTGGTCTGCCCCGATAGAGCATACATATCCCAAGCTTCGTTAAGTTTCAGGTTTTCGGGAATCGATATAGCATTGCCCGACAAACGACGAATGTCTTCAAAAATAACAGTATCTTCGATATGTTCTTTTTTCCATGTAAAAAAGAGCTTTTTCATATGATTTGCAATGAGTGTGATTAAAGCATCCCTCTCTTCGGGATTTTCGTAATCATTCACTTTTTTCAACATGTTTTCCACATTCTTTCCGTAATGTTTGAAGGCTATTTTATTATCAGAATAATGTATCATATCGGGTTTACTCAGCAGCTCTTCTTTATCAGGCAGCGGGAACGGCCATTCAATATCCAACTCATAATCTGCCAAAATGGCAAGGTGATTCCAGAGTTTATGTGTAAATTCAGGTACATCGCGCAGATGCGGGTGCATACTTCCCATAATTGAAATCACAGCATAGGCATTTCTTGTTCTGTCGGCTTTATTATCAATCTGTTTCAGATAGTCAACCATTCGGTGAACATGACGGCCATATTCAGGGAAAATAAGTTTACTGCGTTGGGTGTTATAATCCATAGCGAAAGTTTTTACAAAACTACTTTAATTAATTATAATTCAAAATTATTTGATTGCGCTGAGCCTGGCAAATTTAAGCAGAATCTTCTTGTTTCCAAGGTTCTCGAAAAAGACCACAGCGGTTTTATCGTTACCGTATGAATCGGTTGATATTACCTTTCCTTTACCAAACCTGTCGTGTAACACATCGATTCCTGGCACCACCTGATCGGGGTGCATAAATTCGTTATCATGTTGTTGAGGAGCAGCAACGCCACCACCCGTCAGGTCATGTGATTTCAGGCTGATTAGCCGGCTATGAGCATTCGCCTGGGTTGAAACCACAATATTTTCAGGAGTTGCTTTATTAGCATTACGGCTTGTTTCGGCCCAACTGACAAACTTCGGGTCGATTTCTGTAATGAACCGGCTGGGATTCGGGTATGCTATTGAACCAAAACGGTATCGCGATCCGCAATAGGTTATTGTCAATCTTTTTTTTGCACGCGTAATAGCAACATAAAATAAGCGGCGTTCTTCTTCCAGTTCTAATTCACTTTCAAGCGACATGGCATTGGGGAAAAGTCCTTCCTCGATTCCGGCTAAAAAAACATGCTCAAATTCCAGTCCTTTTGCTGAGTGGATAGTCATCAGTGTAACTTTCGGGAAATCTTCCTTGTTGTCGGAATCCTGATCGGTAAGAAGGCTGACATTTTCGACATACGACGAAATTGTAACAAGTTGGTTCGGGTCAACCACACTTTGTTCATCAACGTAAGTTCTGGCCGCATTAATCAGTTCATCTACGTTTTCGTATCTACTTACACCCTGAGGTGTTTTATCTTCCATCAATTCATGCTTAATTCCTGTACGCCTGATAACCAGGTCCAGCAAGTCAGCGGCATTTAGCTCTTCAATCTGTCCCCTGAGTTCGTTTATCAATTCGGCAAATTTCGATAACTTAGTAATGGTACCTGTGTTGAAGTCAGAATCGTGCAACAGCTTTTCGTTCCTGATTACCTCCCAAATGCTTAGTTCGTTGTCTTCGGCAAGCGAAAACAACTTATCAACAGTTGCCACACCGATTTTGCGACTGGGATAATTAATGATTCTGCGCAAGGCTTCATTATCTTTCTGATTGATAAGAATCCGCAGATAGGCAAGTACATCCTTCACCTCTTTGCGTTGATAAAAAGAAAGGCCTCCATAAATTTTATAGGGAACATTTAGTTTTCGCAATGCTTCTTCGATTATACGCGACTGTGCATTGGTTCGATACAATACCGCTATTTCGGAATAAGGTATTCGATTATTATAAATGCTTTCGGTTATTGCATGTGCCACCATAATACCTTCTTCGTGGTCGGTAAGTGCTTTCATCACTTTAACGGGTTGCCCTTCTTCGTTTCGTGAGAAAACCGTTTTACTTATCTGCCGCGAGTTCTTTTTAATAACAGAGTTGGCTGCCTCCACAATATTCTGCGTAGAACGATAGTTCTGTTCAAGCCTGAATAGTTTATATTCAGGATAATCGGATTGAAAATTGAATATATTCTCGATACGTGCTCCCCTGAAACCGTAAATACTCTGGGCATCGTCGCCCACAACACAAAGCCGCCGATGAACAGATGCCAGCTTTTTAATGATTATATACTGTGCAAGATTGGTATCCTGATACTCATCCACCAGAATAAACCTAAACCTATCGGCATACTTCGCCAAAACATCAGGAAAATCCCTGAATAACACGTTAGTGTAATACAACAAATCATCGAAATCCATTACATTCGATTTGCGGCAATTTTTGCAGTATGCATCATACAAATCGATAAACTGTGGTATGCGTGCTTTGGCATCAGCTTCTATCAGCGTATCGTGCTGCCTGTAAGTACCAGGAGGCAAAAGATTGTTTTTACACTTTGATACCTGCGCATAAATACGATTGGGCTTATAGTATTCATCATTCAGGTTCAGCTCAGTAATCAACGATTTAACAAGATTCTTTGAATCAGCAGTGTCATAAATAGTAAAATCCTTGGTAAACCCAATATTCAAAGCTTCTGTGCGTAGAAATCTGGCAAACACCGAGTGAAATGTCCCCATTGTAAGGTTATGCGATGAGCTTTCGCCTACCAGTGAAGCAATGCGCTCCTTCATTTCGCCTGAAGCCTTGTTAGTAAAAGTGAGTGCTAATATCTGGTGCGCATCGTATCCACATTCAAGCAAATAAGCGATTTTATATGTCAGAACTCTTGTTTTACCACTTCCCGCACCTGCAATCACAAGGCTGGAGCCATCAATATACTCTACTGCTTCGCGTTGTGCCTCATTCAAATCATTCAAAAAATCTATCACCGTTTTTTTTTGGCAAAATTATATCTATAGTTTGTAGTTTTTCCTATTGTTAATAATTTTATCAGGCATTTGCTTCAGCAAAAAACATCACCTTGCCATTGTTATTCTGCGTTTGAACTAGATACAGCAAATAAAGCGCTGTACAGCTCAATGAAAAACGGTATAAAATTTAAAATTTATCAAAGATTTGTTTTGCAAATATTATAATACATCAAAACCTGTCCTACCATTGCAGCCCGCCTTTTATTCCATCTCATGGGAATTGCATTTTGTAATATTTTTCATGAAATCAATGTTCAATTTTACCAAAACAGGCAACGTTTCAGTGTGCAGATTTGTCTTAATTTTGAACTTTTGAAAATTATAATTAAATTTCGCAGTTTTAGAGCTATTGAATAACATTCAAAACAACACAACATGAAAGAATTTAGTAAAATCGGCGTTTTTTGCATTATTCTAACACTAATGGTGCAACATGCTTTTTCACAGGAGAACACCTTACCAGAAGGCAGATATATTGTAATTACGAACTCTGCCACATGGTTTAATGAAGTTAACGGATACATTGAAGTGCGTGATTTTTTATTATACAATGTAGATGACGATGAAAGCTCAAAACCGCTCTTTACTGAAATTAATGAAATGAGCAATATTGTAAAATTCAGCATCGGTTCTTCTTCCGAAAAGATTGAGCGTACAAGGCGGTGTACAGTAATTATGAATAGCGATGACTACAGGAATACGTTTTATAAAGTGCTCAGAAAAATGCAGGTAAAAACTGTTTTTGTTGATGGCACAGCAATGAGCGTAGAAGATTTTTTTATGTTAATCAATGAATAATAATAAAAACCGATACAATATGATTTCCAAAAGTGTATCAATTTTAATTTCCGGACTGCTGTTTATTGGTATCAGTCTGAATCTACAGGCACAGATCACGGCCAACGGCGCGAGTGGCTCATTCCCTACCACTTACAGTACGGGATTTATTAACAACGGTGGGCAAAACGACCTAGTGTATGTTTTTTGCGGCACACAGGATGAGGCAAATGTTGGCTCACTTACCGTCAGTGCTTCGGGATGCAGTGTGGCATGGTTCCGTTACGATGGCATCAGTTTTGTTCCGATTGGGCAAACTTCTGCTACAGCAAACAACCTGACTTCAGGTTGCTATATGGCTAGGGTTACCTGTGGAACCACAATTAATTGCTACCGTGCATGGGTCTGGGTAAACCAAAGTTATGTTGAAATAGATCCAATTGCCCCGGGATGCGAATCATTTACACTGCAAGGTACTGCCCAAATCATGGACAATTCTTACACAATTAACGACCCTCCCGGATCAAATTTTGAAATTGATGAAAACACATATATCAAAGTATGTTTTTGGGCAACTCACACCTATGTTTCCGATATCGGGTTTTATTTGAAATCACCCGGAAATCAACCTACTGAACCCGGAAACCCTGGTGTAGTACAATTATGTCCGGCAGCTTCCGATTGGGGTCCGGGTGCTGCTCAGGGTAGCTGGACTGGCATTCCTTGGACAACCTTGGGTTGTAGTGACCCAAGCGACGAGAATACGGTTTGCAACAGCGGTAATAATGTTAACAATTTTTGCTTTGCCACCCACACATCGCCTGGCGGCACAGCCCTTCCCGCAGGAAATCCAACCTATACCCCCTGTGTATGCGACATGCCAACACCGTTGACAGGCACATTTGCCTCAGTAGGACCCTGGGGAACAATTTACGGGGCTAACGCCGCTGACCCAGGCTGGTCGGTGCAGATATACGACTGTGAGGGCGTTGATGTTGGCTCACTTACCCGAACAACCATCACCTTTATTGGTCAGACCGATTGTGGACAGGCAACATTTGTGTATGATTCCGGATCAATAAACTCTGCCATAAACGACAATTCATGCAGTGCATCAACCGCTTCTCTATATATCGTTCCTCCGGGTGCACCCGCAGGATCATATACTGTATCTTCTCAAATTGTGAATCAGGAATGGACATGCAGTGCTATACCCGGATGGTCTAGTAACACACTGTCAACCCAAATTGTAGCAGGTACCGAAGATTTTCCGCCATCCACTTGCATTTATTCATTAACAGTTTATGAACAGATAAATGTACCTGGAAACATTCAATGTCAGACCTCAGCACAACAAACATTTGAAACCTTGCCGGCTGACGCTACTATTGAACCCGTAAGCCCAATGTGCGCCAATGCAGCACCATACCAACTGGAAGCTGAAGACGGTGGCGGAACATGGAGTTGCACAAGCGTTCCTGCTGCTGTTGAAAACGGCACTTTTTATCCCGACATTGCTGGACCTGGCAATCATACTATAACCTATGCAATTGTTGGTCCGTGTAGCGATAACGACCAAATTACAATAACCGTTTACGACAATATCACTGTGAGTAATTTTACTGATGAATGCAATGATATTAATACTGAATACACTATCAGCTTTGATGTAACGGGCTCACAGGGTGGACCTGTTTCATTCCTAGCAAATTTCGGATCAGGATTTCAATCATTCACAGGTTCTTTTACCCACAATTTTCCTTCAGGCACTATATATAATATTACAGTAACTGATGCCAACCAATGTTCAGAGTTTGTTTATTCCGGATATCACTACTGCGATTGTGAGACCTATGCCGGAACTATGGTCAGTCTAGAGCCCATATTACTCTGCGCTAATGAATGCACTGACACTGACCTGCACAACGGGAATCATGTTCTCGACGGGAACGATATGGTTGAGTTTGTTCTGCATAATGGTGCATATCCTCCAACAATATATTCTCAAAGCAACAACACAAGCTTTTGTATGAACGACGTGCCAGGTGGTGCCCAATTTGGAACTACATATTATGTTTCAGCAGTTGCTGGAGATAATGTAGGAGGCCATGTGAATGCTGCTGATATTTGTTATAATATTTGCATCGGAACACCAGTACGTTGGTTTCCAGTTCCAATAGCTCATATTAACGGTACTGAACTAGACACATGTGCCCTTTCTATTCATTTGAGTGCCAGCCCACCGGATGAAGGAATGATTGCATACTGGACAGCTAATGCTGATTTTGTTCCACTGGGGAACTCCATGATCTCAAGCCCTGAAATTGACGTTCTGGTAAATACTTATGCTGATGTTACCTTCACATGGCATGTAACGAATGGAGTTTGTTCGGGAACAGATGAAATTATGGTACATTTCCTCCAGACACCAAACGCTTTTGCAGGCAACGATACAAAAGTATGCGGGACCTGTACCGATCTGAGTGCCGTGTTAAGTTTACCCAGCTCAAACGGTCAATGGAGCGGTAATGGTGCTTCGTTTGCAGCTTCAACAAACCCTGGATCTGAAGTGTGTGTAACCACTTACGGAACTTATGTATTTACATGGACAGAATACAATGGCGATTGCTTCGATCAGGACAATGTTACCGTTACCTTTGTTCAGGAACCCACGCCAACAACATCAATGAATCATGATACTGTTTGCGGTGTTACCTACAACCTTGTCGTTTACAACTCCCAAAACCCCGGGCAATGGCGCGCATACGACGACGGTGTCCAGATTTTCCCGACTTATGTAAACGGTACAAGTCAAAGCACAAGTACTACTGTAATTATCCCTCCCTACGATGGATTATATAATACCATTGATTTCGAATGGACTGAGATAAGCAATTATGGTGGATTACAGTGTTTCGGTACAGCAAGTGTATCGGTAACCTTTGCCCGAGAACCTTCCGCAAGTGTTGGCCCCGATAACTGGGAGCAGGTTTGTGGCAACTGCTTCACTTTTGCAGCTGACACTCTTGGCTCAGGCTGGGCTTTCGGGACATGGGTTGCCAAAGATATCATCTGTGAATTCGACGATATTAACGACCCCCATGCCACAGTTTGTATCGATTCTTTAGGAAGTTTCGGCGATACTGCCCATGTTGCAGTTTCATTTTTATGGATTATGAATAACACCGGATGTACGTCTATCGATACTATGTATGTGACATTTTATAATGAGCCCATTGCCAACGCCGGTGTAAACGATTCCATCTGTGGTTACGAATACGAATTGCATGCATATTACAGCATACCACTATCTGGTGGATATACTCCCACAGGCTGGTGGTATTTCCACGACGGGCCGGGTGTTCCATCAATTCTGAATCAAAGCAGCCCTGTTACCAGTGTTACGGTTTCAGCTCCGGGTACATACCGCTTTGTATGGAGAGAAACAAATACCAATATGCCAAGCTGCTACACTACCGACACGGTTACGATTAAATTTGTTGAAATCCCACTAATTTTTGCCGGTGACGATTTTAACGTCTGCGGTCAATGCACAACCCTGAACTGTACCAGTGCAGGATTCCCCGGATCATGGCAACCCATGCCTGGCGTTACCTGGGGTAATACCAGCGACCCACATACAACGATTTGTTCGCAGCAGTATG